>JGI20163J15578_10000217_pt1 | contig 23728 bp, 22 predicted proteins | sample TergutCu122P1_FD_15578 | JGI IMG/M metagenome (IMG submission 15578)
TGTTGACCGCCTTATTTCGGTTTTCGTTGGCTACGGCATTGCTCTGGCTGCGCTCAGGCTGGTGCCCAGGAGGTTTTTTAAATTTGGTCAAACGTTTGACCAAATTGAGAACTTGCCTTAAAATCCTTTTTTGCTTTCAAATTTAATTCTCAGCAGCATCAAAACAATTACAATGGTGAAGCAGGCGGCGGAAAATAGCATAAAGCCATGAGTGCAGGTCATTATAAATAACATCCTTTGCTTCAAGAATATATTCGCGCTTTTCTTTTCGGCCTGTCAGCTTCATATTCCATCTCTTGAACCAGCGTCAGCAATTTTAATACATCATCACTTAAACGCGTACAGTTCACAATTAACTCTATTTCTTCATACCTTTCATCAGTATTGATAGTGATTTTCATATTCTGAATAATACTGTTTCAATAATGATGAAACAACAGCGATAGCGCCAAGTTGCCGGAATTACCGCATAAGCTGCCATTTTTCTACTCCAAGTTTGATTGGAAAGATTGATTTATTCATGGATAATGAAGCAACTCATACGTTAAAAGGAGATTTTCATTATGAACAAACAAGTAAAACAGACAATCAATCCGGTATTGGCGGCAATAGGCTTAGCTATGGGTATAGCGGTTATTGTTATCCCAATTTTTGATCCGGAAAACATCAGTAAGGTGTGAATCTCGCTGTCCATTTCATTTCTACTTTTTTAAATGCTTTGTTTTTTTCTGTTATTTTATTCAGGATATTTTCAAACTCCGGTAAGTAATAATTTCGGGCATTGAAAATAAACAAAATATCTCCGATTATGCTGTTTGTGTTTACGAGCAAAATCATTTCATGAATCACATCAAATTCCGCGTCATAAAGAAAATAATTCATTAAATTATTTCGTGTTGATATATTTAATTGAAGGAGAAAATCAATTAATTGAATTAATTTACTGTAATGAGTGTCATTATCAAGAATAAATAAACCATTGTATTCGGTAAAGCTGTATCCGTAATTTTTTAGGTGATCAATAATTATCTCATTCCCGCCTAAATAATTATTGATTATTATTGCAAGTTCAAGATTTCTGTTTGCACAGTAATTGTAAAACGCTCTTAAAATTCTGTCTACTTCAATAATATTTTCTGTTATTTCACCAACACAGGAAAAAGACCCTTCAGAAATTTGTCTGGCCAGTTTATTATTTAAATTCAATAAAAAAACTTGAAATTTTATTCTGTCTGTTATTTCAATATCACCGTAAATTATAACTTCTTCACCAATTGTTATGGGCAATTCATTTTCCAGTATAAATTGTTTAATAATGTCAGTTTTATTTGTCCCGGAAGGTTTGCAGATGCTAAATGATGCTGTAAGAATGATGATGCTNAAAACGAAGGCAAANCCCGGTTTTTTCATAATTTTTTTATACTACAAAAAACAATTTTTTGTCAATATCAGCAAATTTTTNATGAGAGCTTATTGCTGACTGCAAAGGCATTGACAGCGCGTAATAATAAAAGCAATATATNCTGTGATTTGAAAAGGAGAGTTATCAATGGAAGAACAAACAGCACAAAAAAGAGCTCACTTGGTATTGTTTGCCGGTGTTCTTTTTAATTTATCAATAGGCGTTCTTTATGCGTGGAGTGTTTTAAAAACAAGGTTGATAGCGCCAATCAGCGAGGGGGGCTGGGGCTGGTCAAGTACAGAAGCGGGGCTTCCATATACTGTTGCGATTGTTGTTTTTTCAATCGGACTTCTTATAGGCGGCAGAATACAGGATAAAATCGGGCCGAGGTGGGTTGTTACTACAGGCGCAGCCCTGATTGGTCTGGGGATGATTTTGGCCGGACTGGTCGGCAACAGCGTAATTGGTCTTGTAATTAGCTTCGGCGTTATTGCCGGAATCGGCTCAGGGTTTGGTTATGGCTGTGTCGCTCCGCCGGCTCTCAAATGGTTTCACCCCAGCAGAAAAGGTTTAATTGCCGGTCTGATTGTTGGCGGGTTTGGAATTGCTCCCGTATATTTCGCACCTCTTATGAACTTTTTATTGAATAATTTTGATATCCAAAGGGCGTTTTTAATCATGGGTATCGGCGTAGCGGCAATCAGTCTGCCTGTTGCTCAACTTGTCAGAAATCCGCCCCCGGGTTATGTTCCGCCTGAGCCCAAAAAAATCAAAACGACAGCCGCGGCGCCTGCCAAACCCAGGGCTGCTGTTGAAATCCCCTGGAGGGATATGCTAAAAACAAAACCGTTTTACCTTATGTTTATCATGTTCCTTTTGTCGTCATCTGTGGGTGTTATGGTAATTGGCAATATGTCGAAAATCGCAAATACCCAAATCGGTATCACTGATACAGCCGTACTGGCAATGTTGGTGTCCTTTTTGGCGGTTACAAACACACTGGGCAGGATAATAGGCGGTATAATGGCAGACAAGATCGGGCGGGTGAACGCTTTGTTTGTCGTGCTTTTATTGCAGGCTATTAACATGGTGGGATTTGTGTTTTACCAAAGTTTACCCGCACTGATACTCGGCATCATTTTAGCCGGTTTCTGCTTCGGCACTCTTTTAAGTACATTCCCGGCCATTACTGCCGAACTTTACGGGCTGAAAAACTACGGCGCAAATTACGGAATAGTATTTCTGGCATGGGGGCTTTCAGGCATTTTGGCGCCCGTAACAGCAGACATTTTTTTCGACCTTCACGGCAATTTTCAAATGGCTTATATCATTGCTGCTGTCATGCTGGTGCTTATGGCTTGTGTGAATATTTTCTTCAAAAAAGCCTTCAAAGCTGCCACGAATTCTTGAGGTGATAAGTTTGTTTTGCTTGGTATATAATTAGATGGAGGTGAGGGGAATTGAACCCCTAACCTCTTGAATGCCATTCAAGCGCTCTAGCCAAGTGAGCTACACCCCCAACAAGCAAAGCAAAGCTGCTCCGTGTTTGTAATCTATCCGTATGGGGCGGGTGTGTCAACCCCTTCGGACTTGGACCATATAGGAAGTTTATTAACCGTCTGCTAGCGTAGACTGTGGTTCAAGTCCTTCGGACTTGGCTCTTTTACAAGTAGTTTCCCATGGCTGTCTATTTCCCCATATTATATTATACTTAAAAGATGTTGAAAACGCATGTTTTCCTTTCGAAATTCGAAAACTCTTTCGTTAGAAAGGCGGCCGAAAAATACCCTTTAATGGAATTTCATATACGCCAGGAAGTCCGGGAAAAATACGGCCTTGAGGGAAGCCTTTTTTCCCTAACCGGGAACGTGGTTCTGACGGATATGCGTCAGGTGAGAGCCCTGACCCAGCAGCTCAATGCCGGTGTTGATCCGGCCAAAAACCCGGAGCGTTTTGTCCAGGCGGGGCAGCTTAATGCCATGGGTCTTATTGATGAAATTCTTCACTATATTGTGGCTTTGTACCGGGAACAGGTACAGCCGGATGTTTTTGAAACTGCCATGGCGCGGCTTGAGGTTAACCTTGGCGCCGGCAGAACCGTTACGCTTTTGGAGAGTTTTTGCGGACGCTTCCCGCCCAGGGATGTTTACACCGGGAAAACCGGTGTTTCGGGGTACCTGACGGGAACTGACGGGGGAATGAGCTGCCGCAGTCTTTGTCTGGAAGAAATTCTCCTTTTGGCAATGGCCAATCTAAACCCCGCTTTCAGGCAATTTCTCTTCCTTTTTGATGATTCAGATTTGGCAAAAGAGACCGTATACCCCGGCGCCATTGATGAACTTAAAGCGCATCTTTCTGAGCTTCCAACCTTTGGCCCTGACGGCTTGAATCTTTGGGATATTTTGCGCGCTCCGGCTCTCGCCTGCCCGGATTCCCTTTTGGGGCAGCTTGATTTTATGCGCAGGCGCTGGGGTCTTCTTTTGGGCAAATACATGGGGCGCTTGCTCACGGGTCTGGACATTATCAGGGAGGAAGAAAAACCTTCGTTCTTCGGCCCCGGCCCCACCCAGATATTGGATTTCAGCGTCTTATTGAACGAGTATGAGCGTTTCACCCCGGATCAGGAATGGATGCCCCAGGTGGTGCTTATGGCAAAGAGCACGCTTGTCTGGCTTTTCCAGCTTTCACAAAAATACGGGCGAGAAATAACTCAGTTGAATCAAATCCCCGATGAAGAGCTGGATGAGCTAAACCGCCGGGGTTTTACAGGCCTTTGGCTCATCGGTATTTGGGAGCGAAGCGAGGCCAGTAAAACGATTAAACAGTGGACAGGTAACCCCGAGGCTGCCGCTTCTGCGTACAGCCTTTACGATTACGACGTGGCTGCGGAGCTTGGCGGCTGGGGCGCTCTGGCAGATTTAAGGGCGCGCTGCAGACACCGGGGAATACGTCTGGGCTCTGATATGGTTCCAAATCACACAGGCCTCGACAGCCGCTGGATGATCGAACATCCGGATCGTTTTTTGCAGCTCCCGTATTCGCCGTTCCCGGGTTACACATTCAACTGCGCCAATCTTTCAGGCCGGGATGATATAACGGTTCAGATCGAAGATCATTATTTTTCGCGCAGCGATGCAGCGGTGGTTTTTAAGCGCATCGACAACAATACGGGTGAAGTCCGTTACATCTACCACGGCAACGACGGCACTTCCATGCCCTGGAATGATACGGCGCAGATCGACTTCCTTAATGCGGAAGCAAGGGAAGCCGTTATACGCACAATTGTCGGAGTATGCCAGCAGTTTCCCATTGTGCGTTTTGATGCGGCAATGACCCTGGCGAAGCGGCACATCCAGCGGCTCTGGTACCCTGCGCCGGGAAGCGGCGGCGACATTGCAAGCCGTGCCGAACACGCAATTTCCACCGAGGAGTTTAACCGCCGCATTCCCGAAGAATTTTGGCGGGAGGTGGTGGATCGCTGTGCAAATGAAGCGCCGTACACCCTGCTGCTTGCGGAAGCTTTCTGGATGATGGAAGGTTATTTCGTCCGCACCCTGGGCATGCACCGCGTTTACAATTCGGCATTCATGAACATGTTAAAAAATGAAGAAAACGCAAAGTACCGCGCCACCATCAAAAACACTCTCGAATTTGATCCTGAAATTCTCAAGCGTTTTGTCAATTTTATGAACAACCCCGACGAAGATACGGCAGTAGCACAATTTGGCAAAGGTGATAAATACTTCGGAATTTGTACCCTGCTTGTGACTATGCCGGGGCTTCCCATGTTCGGCCACGGCCAGATTGAAGGCTTTGAGGAAAAATACGGCATGGAGTACCGCCGTTCATACAGGGACGAAAAGCCAGACCAGTACCTGTTGGATCGTCATGAGCGGGAAATTTTCCCATTGATGAAAAGGCGGCATGTTTTTTCCGGCAGCGCAGATTTTTGCCTTTATGATTTTTTTGACGCCAACGGGAAAGTAAACGAAAACGTTTTTGCATATTCCAACCGTGCAGGTGATGAAAGGACTTTGGTTTTTTACAATAACAGTTATGATCAGACTTCCGGCTGGATAAAAAGGGGAGCCGTGGCAATTCCCCAAAAAGACGGAACACACAGGCAGGATTCTATTTGCCAGGCTTTCGGCCTTCACGGAGAAGACCGCTTTTTTGCGGTTTTCCGCGAGCAGCGAAGCGGCTTGTGGTTCATACGTTCTTCCAGGGAAATTGCCGAACGCGGGCTTTTTGCCGCCCTCAACGGCTATGAGGCTCAGGTTTTTCTGGACATTCAGGAAAGGGAAGATGAGATAAATGCCAGGCCGGGAAGCTGGGGAAGCCGTTGGGCCATGCTTAATCACGAACTTAACGGCCGGGGAGTGCGAAATCTTGATGAAGCCCTGTTTGATCTCTGCCTTGGGGAACTTTACTATCCGTTAAGGGAAATACTTTCGCCCTGCCGGCTTAATGAGCTGGCCAGTTTTTTTGATAAAGGTTTACCGGCACAGGCTTTATCACAGGCACCATTAACTTCTATCGAGGATGAGGATTTTATCGAATCTTACCGCGAACCTGTAAACGCCTTTATAACGGCTGTGAAAAAATATCTTGATGGCGGAGACGGTAAATATCTCCCCTGGGTTCGTGCACCGCATACACCGAAAGAAAAAATTGAAAAACAGCCATCCGCCAGCCCGGCGATGTATGACCCCTGGGAAGAATGGTCATCGTATCTAAAAAACCTTCTTGGTCTGGCTGACGATAAAACCGTCAATAAAACCGCCAAGAGAAATGCTGCGGAAAAATTCCTGCACAGCTTGAGGGAAAAAATAATAAACCGGCCTGCTTTAACGTTTATGGCGCTGGGTTACAGTACCCTGGGCTTGCTCAAATTTGCAGCCGGAGCGCAAGCCGCAGAGCTGGCTGTTCATTGGCAGATGGACAGGGTATTGCGTGAGTGCTGGGAAAACGCTGGAATTCCGGCTGATGAGGCCCGGCGGGGAACAGAAATAGCCATTGCGCTTCTTTCCCGCACGAATCAGAAAGAAACGGAAATTTTTGCCGAAGCGAAAACGCCGGGTGTTATTGGCGCTGCTTTGATACTCGAAAATTATGACGCAGCAGATTTCAGAAAAATTCTTGGTGTCAATCGTTTTGAAGATATCACCTGGTTTAACAAGGAAGCTTTTGAAGAAACGCTCTTTCTTGTTCCTTTCTTCTTAACTTTTGCCGGACATCAGACCGTCAAAGAGCAAAAAAAGCGAATTGAAACAATTGCAGCCGTTGCAGAAGTATTCCGCCGTGCAGAAAAAGTTTCACAATACAGATTTGATGAACTTGCCGGAGCTTTGTCAGAAACATGAATAAGGAAGCCGCAAAAAGCATAAGCGGAGTTTGCTCTTCTCTGAGCGCCGGCGGGTATTCAGTCAAGCTTCGCGGATTCAGCGCCCTTGATCTGTACTTTGGGCTGCCGGCCCTGCCCTGTATTTGGGTGCAGACCAATGCAGACATTACAGCACTTGCGCGGTTCTTTGAAAACCTGCGTTTCCCCGGCGTGGAAATCGCAGACGGGGCTGTGGATACTTCCGATGGAACCTGTTATTTCCGCTGCCTGGACGGCGAAGAACACAGAAAAAGCAATTATTCTTTTCCCCTGCTTTCATTTTTTTATGATTGGCAGACCCGGCGTTTTGAAGATCCGTTGGGAGTATATCCGCAGCTTAAAGAGCTTCGCAGCAAAAAAGGTATTCTTTTGGAAGACGGGCTTAATCAAACCCTTCCATTTAACTTTAACTCACTTTTTGACTGCGGCGGCTATGTTGAAGAAACATACAGCGTAATTATGATTGAGGCCATGTTTCTGGCACGGTATGGCATTGGAACAAAGACTCTCCGGTATTCTCCGGGGCCTCCGCCAATACCGGAAATGCAACGGGCTTTTCTTTGTTGTCTTATGGCTTCACACCGGCCTGATTTGGGGCTGGAATTTCTTAAACATTCAGGTTTTCTTGATGAGCTTTGGCCTGAGCTTGCCAGTTTGGATAATGTTGATCATTCCAAGGAATTTCACCCCGAAGGCAATGTGTGGAATCATACTCTGGAAACTTTCAGATACCGCAAGTCCGCCGCATCCGGCGTTTTTGACCTTCGCCTATCTTTAGGGCTTTTATTGCACGACGTGGGTAAACCGGTGTCGGCCTCTTTCGGCAGCCGCCGTTTTGACGGTCACGCGGAGCTGGGCGCCCAGGCAGCAGTTCGCTTTTTGGAACGCCTTGAGTTTGAACCCCCTTTGATTCAGGATGTTTTTTATCTGGTAAAAAATCACATGCTTCCTGCTGCCCTGAAACGGCTGCCTCTTGCAAAAACCAAAGAGATTATGGCCTCCCCTTTGTTTCCGACTTTAATGGAGCTTTACCGCTGTGATGAGTCTTCGTCATTCAAGGGTCTGGATGATTATTACGAAAACAGCGCTGTGTATCAGGCATATCGCAAAAATGTAAAGAATCCCTACCGTTCCGCTGATGGAAAAAAAATCGGAAAAAGAGAATTATATATATCATACAGAAAATAGTAAGGAGTTTTATGCGTCTTTTGATTCACAAAGATTACGAAAATGCCTGCTGCTGGACAGCGAATTACATTATTAAACGAATAAATACTTTTGCTCCCACTCGTGAAAAACCATTTGTATTGGGAATCCCTACGGGTTCAACTCCCCTGGGTGTATACCGGAAACTAATTGCTGCTTTTAAAGAGGGGAAGGTTTCTTTTTCCTGTGTTACCACCTTTAATATGGATGAGTATCTTGGTTTAAGCGCGGATCACCCCCAAAGCTACAGGCGGTTTTCCAACGACAACTTTTTTAACGAAGTGGATATCCGGCTTGAAAACACGTTTATTCCGGATGGTTTGGCCGCAGACCCTGACAAAGAATGCCTTGCTTACGAGGACGCCATTAAAGCCGCAGGCGGCATTGAGCTTCTTATGGGAGGGATAGGCGTTAACGGACACATTGCGTTTAACGAACCGGGATCTTCTCTCGTTTCACGTACCAGAGTTGAGAAACTCTCTTATGAAACCAGGGCTGTCAACTCCCGTTTTTTTGACGGTGAAATAGACAAAGTGCCAGACAGGGCTTTTACTATGGGTGTTGGAACCATTATGGACGCCAGGGAAGTTCTTATCATTATTTCCGGCCATAATAAAGCCAGGGCCCTGCAGGCAGTTGTCGAAGGCGGTGTCAGTCATTGGTGTCCTCTTTCCATTCTTCAGATGCACCCCAGGGCAATAATCGTCTGCGATGATGCTGCGGCGGAAGAATTGAAATACGGTACAGTGCGGTATTTCAAAAACATTGAAAGACATGAGATCGAAAATTTGAATCAAACATGAAAAACAATATTTTTGTTTTTGCTTTTTTGTTGACCCTTGTTTTTTCCCCTGTTCCGGCGGCCGGGGAAAACTATGAGGCAAGGCTTGCGGCCTTCGCGGATCCTTCACGGATTTGGGGAACCTGGGCGGAGCAGGTTATTGAGGAAGCTTTCAGACTCAACTTCCAAACCCGCATCATCGGGGGGCGGGTAATGAACGTGCGCATGCCCTTTGCCATGAACAACGAACGTGACAAGCTCACCGAAGACGAATGGGGTTTTGTAAGAAGCGGCAAGGGAAATCCAGTCTATCTCTGGGGAAGGATCAATGAGATTTTTGAAAGCGATGATTTCAGGAAATTTGTCGAAGTCCTCTCGAGCGGGAGGGAAAAGGTAATCATATTTGATCTTCCCACTCAAACCTGGACAGTTTCCAGGGATCATTTTGTAATTGCAAGAATGAGGGCCGGCGACTACCGGGGCTTGCTTCACCGTCCCTATGTACTGGTAAGCGGCCGCGGCGTAACTGAAGCCGATGTCTACAATTACCTTTTCGCCATAGGTTTAATTGGCATGGACTGTTCCGGTTTCGTGTGGCATATTCTCTCCCACGTTGCCGCAGCCGGGGGAGTTGATCTTGGCCGGGTTTTGGCCCGGACTTTGGGGGTAAGGGACGGGATAGATCCGGCAATGTTTGCCGGAACCAGTTTCTTTAATGCGAGAACCCCGGAAATTATTCCTGTAAGAGATCAAATACGCTATCTCCGTCCCGCTGATGTAATTTTATTCAGGTCAGAAAACGGCCAAATGGGGCATGCCGCCGTTATCCAGTCGATAGACTTTTCCGCCGGTGTTATACGCTACCTTCAGTCCACCGACGAAGCCCCTTTATTAGAACGCGGAGTACATGACTCATTTATATTTTTTGATCCAAATAACACCGCCGCCTCCCTTTCTGACCCTTCGCTCATCTGGACAAAGAGGAGGTACCCGCCATTTCCCGGAGAAAGGGCATCCCCCTTTTCCGACGACGGGCAGCGTTACCGGGCTTTTCCGGAGCTTGGCGGCGGGCGGGTTGTCCGGCTGCGGGTAGTCACTGAAGTTATCGAGAGGATGAACCGGCGTTAGAGCCCCTGCCGGAGAAGTTTTTGCGCTGTTTTCGTTTTTTAATTTCTTCTGCCGATTTGTAATTGTAAACAGGTTTTATTCTTTTTATTATTCTTGCCGTTGGTTCTATGTTTGAAATAATTTCTTCCATGTTTTTATAGGCCATCGGACTTTCGTCAAGCGTTTCCCTGTTAATCGATGTTGAATAAATNCCTTTCATCGATCTTTTGTAATCTTCCAGATTCAAAACCTCAAAAGCTTTGGTTCTGCTCATTATTCTGCCTGCGCCGTGAGGGGCGGAATAATTCCAGTCCGGGTTGCCCAGGCCTTCACAGACAAGTGAGCCGTCTCGCATATTAAAGGGAATTAAAATTTTTTCGTTTAATTTTGCGGAAACAGCTCCTTTTCGCAAAATCATTGATTCTGTATCAATATAGTTATGAATGGTCGAAAACTGTTCGTGAATTTTATCTTCCGGTATTTTCAGCTCCTGTAAAATTACTGTTATCATTGCTTTCCGGTTAATCAACGCGAAATGCTGAATGATTTTCATGTCATTGATATAGGCGTCAAAAAGCCAGTCACTTAAATAAGCCAAATCTCTGGGGATGTCTGCGGCGGTTTTCTTTTTACTTATTTGATTCCATGCCTCTTTCTGATAGTATTCGGCAAGTTCCTTGCCCAAATGCCGGCTGCCCGAATGAACGACAATATAAAGATTATTTTCATCGTCCCTGTTGGCCTCAATAAAATGATTGCCGCCGCCCAGCGTTCCTATGCTTTTTCTTGCCCGCAGTAAATTCACCGCAGGGCAGCGGATATTTTCAAAAGGAATCATTTTTGCAAATTCATGCTCATCATCTCTTATGTTCATCCCGCTTGGAATATACGAATGAATTATTTTATCAAGACGCTGGGGATCAAATTTTTTGGCATGAGATTCTTCCGCTTTAATGCTTACGGTTTCCATGCCGCAGCCAATGTCAACGCCGACCAAATTGGGAACTATTACCTTGCCGATGGTCATTGTTGTTCCGATGGTACAGCCGGCGCCGGCATGAACATCAGGCATTAGGCGGATGGTGCTGCCTTTCACAAAAGGCTGGTTGCAGAGGTTTTCAATCTGCTCCCGGGAAGTTTCATCCAGCGAATTGGCAAAAACTTTTGCTGTATTGTATTTTCCAATGATTTCAATCATATCTGACTTTTATATGTCATCACCGGTTTATGTCAAGCTGTAAAAAGCTCCGCCGTTTCCTTTTAATACGTCAAGCTTTTTCATAGGCATATCCGGCATGATTTCGTAGATATCCGCAGAAATGATGATCCTGCTCTGATAACGATCATTCAGACGTGAAAGCATTCTGGCTTTTTGGACAGGCGTGCCAAGGGCGAAATAACCAGTTAGGGCTGTCCAGGTGAAACTGCAATTTCCAATATCGATGCCAAATTTCCAGTTGTTCTCTGGCATATTTAAAACAAAGTCCACAGCATTCAGCGCCGGGGCAGAATAGGCATCAATGCTGTTTTCGAACGAAGACATTCTTCTTTTTGCCTTCATGTGAATCCTTTCCAGGGGAGAGCCGAAGCAAACAGTAACCATGTCATTTTCGGTTCCGATTACGGTTCCCCCGGCCTTCTTGAAAAGGGCGGAAGCTTTTTCGTGAAAGGCAAGCGCAGCCTGGGCAGGGGATTCCCGGGAATTTCCGGAGGGTTCGGGGGCGGAATTTATTATTGCCACTACCGCCGCTCTGGCCGTTATGATTTGGGAAGGCAGGGGTTTTCCTGCGTCAATCACGCTTTTGAGACAGCTTTTGGAAACAAAGGGGCCGTAGGCCAGACGGAAGCCTCTATTGAAGCGGCCTTTGACAGTTACAGCCCAGCTAAATGAAAAAAGGACTCCTGTAATACAGGCAGCAGCGGGAACCAGAGGATCAAGCCAGAGCCCGGAAAGAATAAAACTCAAAGAAAAACCTGCCCCAACAAGCAGGGTTAAAATAGCTCCGGCTCCAAGGGTAGAAACCGGATGCCTGGATTTAATATAAATGCAAACCAGAAGGGCTGACGCTGCGGCACCCAGAAGAAGAAGCCAATTTCCTCCGAGCCTTATGACATGGCCTGTTAGTAAACTGTTCGCCAGCAGGGCGGACACTTCCACATCTGTGGGGTTAATCCCATTAAAAACTGATCTGATATTTGGGGAAATGATTTGAGAAAAATTATGTGAACCTCTTCCGAGTATACAAAAAGAATCCGACAGCGCGGCTTCCAGTTTTTCCCTGAGCTCCCAAACTTCATTATAACTCTCTCTTAATTTTGCAAAAATTTGAATGATGGAATCCCGCCTCTCTGTATATTGGGCAAGCTCCGCCTCATTAACCAGAAACATTTCCGCCGGGCCGAAAAGAAAATCTTCAAGGCTCGCAAAATATCTGTTCCGGTAGTTAATCCAGGTTAGTTTTTTTTCTTCGAAACTTTCTTCATCAATAACAGATGATGAAACAAGCTCCTCCCTGAGGGAAAGCGCAAAATCATAAATAAGGGGCGGCCAGTTTTCCCCGTCAATACCCTGAAAAATTCCTAAAGCTTCCCCGTATGATAACAAACGCCTCAGAGCCCGGTCTGCTTCATCATAGGCCAGAAAAACCGAAATATTGATTCGTCTGAAATCAGTTCCCCTGCGCGGAAACTGAAAAAGAATATTCCCGTTTCTGTCCAGGGGAATAATTCTGTCCAATCCGTCAGGCCCGTTTCGCAGGGTTAGAACCGGAGCGGGCTGAAATACCGTACGCAGCAATCTGACGGGCTGCAAGCTCGCTGAAACATAACTTTCAATTCCCGAAGATTCAAAGCGGGTTTTAAGCGCTCCATAAATGATATGCTCCTGCCCGGCAACTGCCAATATGGGAGCAATCCGCCTGATAACTCCGTCACGATCCGGCCTGGCACGAGAATACTCGTTCTGCTCAACCAGAGCGCCCGGCCGCCCGCCTTCTCCGGCCGTGATAAGCTGCACCTGCAGATCCCCTGGGCGCCTGACATTGCCAAACAGGGCAGCGGCTCTTTCCATAGCGATGACGCCCTCTTCGTCACGGTGTACCAGGGCAGAAACGAGCCGCTCTTTCCCTTTCTCGGAAAGTTCCACCAGCTCTCCCACATATCTTGCGGCGTCCCTGGGAGCGATTAACCCTGTTCTGATGGCATCAAAAAGATTTCGTATATTTCTGCTTAAAATCGAAAATTCTTCATCAAAGCGGTGGAGTATTTCCGCCTCTCCTACGGTTCCGCCCGCGGAAAGCCCCAAAATGGGCACTTGGATAATCAGCGCACGGGCTCCCAATTCTGTCATGGTATAAAGCAAAGAGGCAGATGTGCCCGGCTCAAGTATATCACCGCCAAACTGGCTATGGCGCTCCGGTGCCTCTCCGGGTGCAAAGCTGGCAGCCATGCTGTCAATGATCAGCAGCTCACGGGAAACCGGAGCGGCCGGCCGCTGCCTGAGAAGGAAATCATATAATAGCCCCAGTCTTGGTCCGTCAAGAATAACAGTCAAAAACACTGCCGCAAAGACGGCGGGTAAAAACGAAACAAAACACCGGAGCCAGGAAGCTTTTTTCCCGGTCATAAATGTATTATCCTTTATTTTTCGGCGAATATGTATTATTATTAATGTAAATGAGGATCAGAATGAAAAAGTTGGTGGTCTTTATTCCGGCGGTTTTAATTTTGGGATGGGTTTTGGCTGCCTGTTCCATGCCTCCGACGGAAGAAATGAACAGAGCCATTGATGCTGTTATCCGCGCCGAAAGTGACCCTGATGCAGTTATTTATGCGCCCAATAGTTTAATCCGTGCAAGAGAAGCCCTGGCACGGATGCAGAGCGAGGCTGATGCCAGGCGTTTCGATTCAGCGAGAAACTATGCCGCCGAAGCGATCAGAAATGCCGAGAGGGCTGTTGCTGACGGTCAAACAGGTTTGGCCAGAGCGAGGGACGAGGCCGCAAACCTTCTCAACAGCCTAACAATTCAGCTTGCGGAAACCACAAGCGCCCTTAATGCTGCCAGGCAAGTACCCGGAATTGATCTCGACTTCGGCGCCCTTTTTATGGATTTGGATTTTGCCCGCCAGACTTATGATGATGCCTGGCAGAGCTTCCACAGAAATAATTTTCCGGATGCCATAGCAAAGGCACAGGCTGTCCGTTCAATTCTCGCCGGCATAAACTCAAGGATAAACGAAGCGGCGCAGGCTACAAGTCTAAAATAGCTATATTTGAGGCTTTTTCCATCTGGCGAATGAGCGCCGCCATATCCCGCGGGAGGGGTGCCTTAAGTTCGAGGTTTGCCGCGCCCGCTGCCCCAAAACCGGGTATGGAAAGCCCGGCAGCATGAAGGCCCAGCCGGGAAATGAGGGGGCGCTCATCCAGAGGGTCTCCCCGCCAGCCCCGCTTTATGGCAGAAAGCAAAACCGGTTTCATATTGCCGTAAAATTCATCACAAACGACCGGATGACCCAGGCTGGCCAGGTGTACACGAATCTGGTGCGTTCTGCCTGTTTCCGGAAGGGCTTCGATAATGCTGTAGTTTCCTGCACTAAGTAAAAAGCGGAAAGCGGTAAGGGATTTTTTCCCCCGGAATTTATCGATGATTGTATGATGCTGTTTGTTTCCGTTTGGAACCAGGGGAAGATCGCAGGCGGTTTCCTGCCAGGAAGGCCGGCCATGAACCGCCGCGATATATCGTTTCTTCACTTTTCGCTCTTCAAAAGCAAGGGAAAGGGCCTTGTGGGTACCGCTGTTTTTGGCAAAAACCACAAGCCCTGAAGTATCCCGGTCGATACGGTGAACCGTGTAAAGTTTTTTTATTTTAAGAAATTCCGCCGCCAGTTTGTCCAGCCGCTCCAGGCTGGGATTCCAGCGATCAGGGCTTACCGCGATGCCGGAACTTTTGTTCAGCGCTGCGATGTTTTCATCTTCGTAAACAATCGTGAAAAAAACGGGGTGCCGTTTTGATGGGTTCAAAATTTCCGCGATCCCGGTTTCTCCAGGGGAACGCCTTTCCTGCAAAGTTCACAATCTTCGGGAGCCCAGCTTGCAACTTCTACCCGGCAGGCAGGAAAAAACGGCCAGGAAACCTCCACACCCTTGGCACGGCGATCCACTATGCAGGCCAGTGCGGCGATATTTGCACCCCATTCTTCCAGGGCTTTTGCACATTCTCCGGAAGATTTTGCCGTGGTAACCACATCTTCCGCAATAAGGATATTCTGGCCGGGGGTGATCTCAAAACCCCGGCGTAATACCATGCCGCCGGATTCATCCCTTTCAGTAAAAAATGCCGGAAGACCCAGCTGGCGTCCCAGTTCGTAGGCTACGAGTATTCCTCCAACTGCAGGTCCCACTACGGCATCGATTTTTATTTTACCCTCATCCATAGCCGCTTTTACCTGTTCTGTAACTACGGTCAAAACCGCCGCTGCCCGGTCGGGGTGTTCAAACAGCTTGGCACATTGGAAATACCGGTACGCATGCAGTCCCGAAGAAAGGAGAAAATGCCCCTCGCGAAGGACTTCGGCTTCTTTTAAAAGAGAAATAACATCGCTCATAAGGGGATTATAGCATTGTTTCAAAGCCTCGTAAATGTCTATCATATACATATGTCCGGCAGGCAGCTTTCTTATCTTGACGTCCTCAACCATGAACAGCGGCAAGCGGTGTTACACAGCGGGAAGCCTCTTCTTATTCTGGCCGGGGCGGGCTCCGGTAAAACCAGAGTTATCACCACAAAGATAGCCTACCTTATCCGGGAGCTGGGCGTGGATCCCCGCTCTATTCTGGCGGTTACTTTCACCAACAAAGCCGCACGGGAAATGGCCGGCAGGGCGCAATTAATCGATGACCGGGCCGGGCAGGCAATGCTGCGGACTTTCCACTCCTTTGGGGCGTGGTTTTTGCGGCGTTATGGATCTTTTGGCGGGCTTGATCCCCGTTTCGTCATTTATGACGATGATGATGCCGTTAGCCTTCTTGCTGCAATCATGGAAGGAGAGTCCAGGGCAGAAGTGAAAAATATGGCGGGAAAAATTGCCAGGGCCAAAGATTTTTTCATGACACCTGATGATCCGGGGCTCGATCTTATTGATTACCGTAAAACTTTCAGAAATGTCTACGCAAAATATGAAGAACGTTTGGCGCTGACCGGAAATGTTGATTTCGGCGACCTTATCAAAAAACCTGTGGAAATTCTGAAAAACCTGCCTGATACAGCCCGGCATTTGCGGGACAGATTCAAAGTGATTCTGGTTGACGAATATCAGGACGCCAATGTGGCACAGTCGGAGCTTCTTAAAGAGCTTTACAGCGGCGGCACATATATCTGCGTTGTGGGTGACGATGACAGTCCATTTATAGTTTTCGGGGAGCCGAAGTGCAAAACATTCTGGATTTTCCTGATTGTTTCGGCGGTGCTGACATTATAAAGCTGGAGCGGAATTACCGTTCCACAGCCCCCATTTTAAATGCAGCGGCTTCTGTGGTTGCGCATAACACCGGACGCCTGGGAAAAACCCTGAAAGCCGAGCGCGGGGGCGGTAAAATGCCGGTACTTGCCTTTCTTTCAGATCAGGATACAGAGACGAAGTTTTGCGCGGAGCTTATTCAGAAAGCCGCCCCTTATTCTGACTGGGCGGTTGTTTACAGAACCAATGCCCAGTCCCTCGGTTTTGAAACCGAGTTCCTGCGCCGCAAAATTCCCTACCGGGTGGTAGGCTCCCTTAAATTTTACGAGCGGGAGGAAGTGAAAGATATCCTGGCTTTGCTTTCGTTTTTGGTGAATCCCCGGGACGAGGTTGCCTTTCGCCGCATGGTAAACAAGCCGAGCCGCGGGCTTGGGCCTGCTACAGTGGATCGCATCATAGAGGAGGCCGCAAAAAAAGAGAACGCGGGGGATCTTGACCAGGCAGCTCAAAAACTGAAAGCTGAACTTTCGGCCAAAGCGCGCTCAGGAATCGCCGTGTATCTTAAAGCCATTGAAGCAGGACGCGCCGCTCTAACAGACAAGCAGGATAGTGATGTCAATGATTCCGGCCCGGCCGCAGGAAATCCCCTGGCCAGAACCGGCAAAGCTGCCAGTTCAGCTTCAAAAAGCAAAAAACCGGCGAAAGCCGGCGAAGAACTCAGGGCCGGGAAGGGGCTTTCCTTTTGTGTGGTTCGCCTGGCAGAAGAAAGCGGCATCGCTGAGTATCACCTGACCAATGATGAAGTAACCGGGAACCAGCGGCTCGGTAATATACAGGAACTCGCCAACGCCGCCAGTCTTTACGAAGCCACCGAGGCAGGGCTTCTGGAATTTCTTGAACACATCGAACTGGATCGCTCTATGGAAGAAGCGGCCAGTGCGGGGAATGATGCGGTGACACTTATCACTTTGCATAATACAAAAGGACTGGAATTCCGCCGGGTAATTATCACCGGAATTGAACAGGGGATATTTCCCAGGGACGACAAAAAAGGCGAAGAGCTGGAGGAAGAGCGGCGGCTTTTTTACGTTGGTGCAACCAGGGCGATGGACGAACTTTACCTTACTTCCTGCGGATACCGGCGTATGTACGGCAGAACCATGCACATGGAACCTTCGCTTTTTCTAAATGAAATTGACCATACGGGACTCAAGATTATTGGCTCTGTTCCCAGCACTTTTTCCAGACGGCTATCGCCTCCTTCACAGCTGCCTGCTTCTACGCGGTTATCGTCCGCTCCGCGGCTAACGTCCGCTCCGCGGCTAACGTCCGCTCCGCGGCTAACGTCCGATGGCCGCTGGGCTTTGGGCGACAAGGTCTTTCATGACGATCACGGCTACGGCACAATAACGGAAATACGGGAAGATAATGACTCCGAAGAAAACGGCCCGGTGGTAAAAGTCGTTTTTGATACCACTTATGAGCTGCGCTTTTTAAGCCATCATCAAAGTTCCAGGTTCACCAAAATAAGGGAGGATTAACATGGCTTATATTGAAAGCGAACTTTTGCGGACTCTTCCCAGAGTCCTCCGCGCCAGAGATTTTCGTCTCTATCTTGAAGGCAGTAAAAGGCTGGTAGATCTCTGGCTTGCAGGCGGAAGGGCGGTTCTGGGCCATAAACCGCCGAAGGTTCTTTCAGAAATGAAAAACGCCGCGGAACGGGGACTTTTTACCGCCCTCCCTCACCCGGCGGAAAAGCGCTTTTTCAAAGCTTTAAGTGAGTTTTTCCCTGACCGCGCCTTCCGCCTCTACACGAATTCCGGCTCTTTGTGTCAGGCTTTGAGTGAGGCAGGTTTCCCCAGCCCGAATAAAACGGCTTTGGTTGACCCGGCTTTTGGCACAGGCGGCAATGCCGGCAGTGACGGGCCAGGGAGTGTTTCCCTCTGGCGGCCATTTCTTGAACCATCCGCCGGCGTGGGCGGCAGTCCCGAAGCGGAGAGCAGAAAAGCCTCCATTGTAATTCCTGTTCTGCCCTGGCCGCTGGGGCCGGAGGTTTTGGTTCTTGATAAAAACATCGAAGATTCTTTTCCGAAAGGAGAACTCATCCCCCCGGTATTGCTGGCTCCTGCAGCACGCGCCCTCTACACTCTTATCGCAGTAATGAAAGCAAAAGCCAAGGGGCAGAACTATCCGCGTTATCACAAAATCGAAAAANCCCTGAAAAACCAGGCAAACTGGCGCCGCCGCGGGATTTATCTTACANTNGAACCGCATACAGANAGGGAAAAATATGCGGCATTGTTTCAGCGTTTTCTGGAAGGCGGGTTTCTCATCCCCCCNTGTGTGAACGAGCCTGTTATTCTTCCCATGTCAATGTCGCCTGGGGAAGAATCNAAACTTGCCGGATTGCTTGAACAGGATATTTAGCCTAACGGGCTTTTAGCCCGAAATATCAATCTGAGTGGGTCTCGGGTTGAGATCAATCCCGCGCCTGGAATAAGCATTGTTTTTTAAGCTTTTGATTTCTGAGCGAAGCTCGGCCATGCGTTTAGCAAGGAGTTCCCTGTTTTGTCCTGAACGGACAACAGCTTCCGCTTTGAGGCTATCAAGTGCTTCTTTTAAGGTAATAACTTCATCTTCGTCTTCAACTTTGGAAGATTTAGAAGACTTATTTGAAGTTTTAAACATTTCTTCCAGCGGATCAATTACCTTTTGAATGGTAAATATGTCCGCTACGATTTTTTCTTCCAGTTCCACATGGCCCAGCAGCTCTTCCGCAGTGCCGTTTTCGATTACCTTTTTTTGCCTGTCCAGAGTATCCAGGTATGCGTTGAACCTGTCTCTCTGGGATTTTAACAATTCTTTGAAGCGTTTGATTACCGCAACCCGCTGGCTTAGTTCTGCGGGACTAATATTTTTTTTTGAAACACTGCCGGATAAGTCCGGCATACTCATTAACGCCGCCATTACATCCTCTACCCGGCAATATTGACGCCGGATACCGCTTTGCCCATAGTTTCGGAATTGGGTCTGGCCATGATTTCCGCCCAGGCATTTTTAAGTTCAGCAAGAAGATTGCGAACCGCCAATATTCTGGGTACATTGTGCTGAATATTTGCTTCCAGCAATTCCTTGTTGAACCAAGTGTACAACGAAAAAAGATTTTTCGCTATATCCCCCCCCTGCTCAAAATCCAGGGAAACGGTCAATTCAGTGATGATTTCTTCGGCTTTTAAAATGGAATTGGAGATTTTTTCGATATTTCCCGGGTTTACCTTCCCGCCGCTGCCCGATTTCAGGAGTTCCAGACCCGTATCAAGGTGTTTAATGGCGGCATCATAGAGCATGATGATAAGCTGCCCCTGGCTTGCTGTCCTAACCTTGGTTTCTTTGTAGGTGGAAATTGCATTTGTATAGGCCACTGGTTCCCCTCCGCTTGTGTTTAAAGACTTCCGTAACAATTATCGGAGTTTGAAAATTTAACTTTAGGGAAATTAAGCAAAAAATTGATTTTTTATGCTGAATGTGACAGCAGGGCAGACCGGCAAAGGGTTTTCTGTTAAGCTCAATGTCAATGCCGAAACGGTATTAACAGGAGATAACAATGGAAGTTTTATGGCGTTTGGGTTATTTTGCACCAAAAGGCGGTTTGGGGAAAATTATCGGGAAAAACGGAAAATACACTGCAACAATAGCTAAAATTGATGACGGATTGCTCGCGGAAAAAATTCAGGTTCTTGGGACACAGACTTTTAATACAACAAGCGAAGCATCTGCGTGGATGCAGAAAAACGGCTATAAGTCGATACGAAGTGATGACCACCAGCATGAATTGGGGTATTACAAATACAGCAATTGGTTCACATCATAGTATAAGGAGAGAACAATGAAGGTAATTGCGCTTAACGGAAGCCCGTATAATGACCGGGCTGTGGCTAAAGGGATTTCAGTTATGACCGGGGAACTTTCCAAAGAAGGAATTGAAACTGAAATTATCCATGTGGGTGATAAAAAAATTCAGGGATGTCTGGATTGCCGCAAGTGCAGGGAGTTAAAACGCTGCGTTATTTCGGGAGATCTGGTAAATGAGGTGTTTGACAAAATACAGGCAGCGGACGGGTTAATCCTCGGAAGCCCCGTGTATTACGGCAGCATTGCCGGAACTTTTAAAAGTTTTCTGGACCGGCTCTTTTTTTCTGCGCCGGACATGAAATACAAAGTAGGCGCCGCGGTTGTGTCGCTCAGGCGAACCGGCGGGATCTCAACTTTTCATCAGCTTAACAATTATTTTAATCTTGCCCGGATGATTATTGTCCCGGGGATTTACTGGAATGTTATCCACGGAAACAATGCTGAAGAAGTAATGAAAGACGAGGAGGGGCTGCAAATAATGGAAATTCAGGGCAGAAACATGGCCTGGCTTCTGAAAGCTCTTGAAGCCGGAAAAAAAGAACACCCTATTCCTGCCTCGGAAAAACGTAAATTGACAAATTTCATACGTTAAGAGATTTTTTTGCAGCCCTCTAACGCCGCCAGCCGTCTTGGGACTGAGCCGGTTGGCCGCCTGCTTCTGCGCTTTTCTCTCCCCGCAATTACGGGGATGCTTGTAAATGCCCTTTACAATGTGGTGGACAGGATTTTTGTCGGCCGGGCAGTCGGCGAGGCAGCGCTGGGCGGCCTTGCCCTGGTAATGCCCCTTGTGACTATTTCGATGGCCTGCGTCATGTTGTTCGGGATAGGCGCTTCTAATATGATCTCCATGCGTCTGGGTCAGGGCAGGCGCGAAGAAGCGGAAAATACCCTCAACCATTGTTTTGTTTTGCTCATAGGATTGGGCATTTTAATGATGGTTGTGGGGATAACTTTTATAGATCAAATTCTTTCGCTCATGGGCGCACAGGAAGGAAGCCAGTCTCTGGAATACGCCCGGCGTTATTTCCGGATTACCCTTTACGGCTCGGTGTTTTTTTCCGTCAGTTTCGGGCTTTCCCACTGTACGAGAGCCCAGGGTTTCCCCATCATCACGATGATAGGAATGTTATTGGGAGGGGTGTTAAACATCATACTGGACTTCTTTTTCATTATTGTTTTTCAGTGGGGTGTTGAAGGGGCGGCCTGGGCAACGGTAATCTGCCAGTTTGTCACTCTTGTGTGGATATTCTCGTTTTCATGCAGCAAAAGGGCAGTGATTCGCCTGAGACCGGAATCTTTCAGGCCCTCGCTTAAAATTGTCCGTGAAATCATGGGCTTCGGCTCGCCCCAGTTTCTTCTGCATGTGGCCATGTCCGGCACGCAGGTTTTCATCAATACAAGTCTTGGCTGGTATGGGGCAATCGCTTTAGGGGTCATCAATGGCGGTGATATTGCGCTTTCGGGAATGAATATTGTCAATGCAATTGCAATGCTGTTCCTTATGCCGGTGTTCGGCATAAATCAGGGGGCACAGCCCATACTGGGTTACAATTACGGGGCGAAAAAATTCGACAGGGTCAGGAAAACCTATTTCCGCGCAATAACGGCGGCCACCTGCATCTGCACCTTTGGTTTTATTATAGCTCAATTTTTCCCTTTGGCCATTGTCCGCTTTTTTGTTTCCGATGGGACAGAAGCCCTATATTATTTTGCTCCCACAGCAATGCGAATTGTCTTTTTGATGCTGCCTCTGACAGGTTTTTCGATTATTTCCAACAATATGTTTGCAGTTACAGGCCGCGCAAGGATTTCCATTTTTCTTATGCTGCTGCGCCAATGTTTTCTTATTTTGCCCTGCCTTTTTATTTTTGGCAGAATTTGGGGCCTTTGGGGAGTTGTGGCGGCAATCCCGGTTGCTGAAGGAATATCCCTGATTTTTACAAGTATTATGATTTTCTTTGAAATGAGGAAATTGAAAGATAATACAAACTAAAAGGCAATTCAAACCGATATACACAAAACACGATTTACGGTGTATCTTCATTCTATGGAAATAAACTTTTATTCACTGGGCGCTGCCGAGGAAGTTACCGGCTCCAAGCACATACTTGAAATAAACGGCAAGTCTTACCTTATTGACTGCGGGGCCTTTCAGGGCAGCCGCTCTGAATCCGACAGGAAAAACCGGGATTTCGGCATTCCGGCGGACAAAATCGAGGCTGCCATTTTAACCCACGGGCACCTTGACCATTGCGGCCTTTTTCCCCTTCTCGTAAAAAATGGCTATAAAGGAAACATTTACGCCACCCCGGCAAGCCGGGACATAGCCAGCCTCATCATGATGGATTCTGCAAGTATTCAGGCACGGGATGCCGAGTATTTGCGCAAACAGGCTGCAAAAAAAGGTGAAAAATTCAACTGGACTCCTCTTTTTACGGAAAAAGACGCAATCCAGGCCACAAGCCAAATTTTGAGTGTTTCGTATAACAGGCCGATTTTTATTGATGACGGCATTAAACTTGAGTTTTTTGATGCCGGCCACATTTTAGGCTCTTCAATGCCCATGCTGACCGTAACAAAAAACGGAAAAGAAGTAAAAATTCTTGCCTCCGGCGACCTGGGGCGGAATAATAAACCAATCATCCGTGACCCGGACATACCCCCGGCGTCGGATTACATCGTTTTAGAAGCCACTTACGGCGACAGATTGCACCAAAAGACCGATGACGCCATGAATAAACTTGCGGAGATCACCAAAAGAGTAGTAAAAAACCGCGGGAAGCTCATAATTCCCGCTTTTGCCATTGAGAGAACCCAGGAGCTTGTTTATTATTTTCATCTGCTTACCGACGAGGGGATTATCCCGGAAATACCGATATATGTTGATTCACCTATGGCGACTAACGCAACTACGATTTTTCAGATTCACCCGGAATGTTACGATGAGGAAATCAAGGCAGCATTTATCAGGCATCACAAGAACCCTTTCGGGTTTAACGGGCTGCACTTTACCACCAGCGTCCAGGAATCCAAAAACCTGAATGATCACCCCGGGCCGCTCATCATCATTTCCGCGGACGGCATGTGCGAGGCCGGGCGCATCCAGCATCACCTGATTCACAATATTGCAGACCCCAACACCACCATTCTGATTGTGGGTTATATGGCGGAAAATACCCTTGGGCGGCGGATTCTTGAACGTGCCGATGAGGTGAAAATCCACGGTATGTGGTTTAAACGCCGTGCCGCTGTGGAAAAGATTAATGCTTTCAGCGGTCATGCAGACTACAATGAAGCGATTAGCTGGCTTAAAGCCATTGACACTTCCCGGCTAAAGAAGATTTTTCTGGTACATGGGGAGCCGAAAGGCCAGCAGGCTTTTAAGAAACACCTTGCGGATGCGGGTTTCCCGGACGTGGAAATCGTAAAGTACGGAAATACTTACAATTTGAACGGCTGACCGTTTGTTATATATCGTTGT
>JGI20163J15578_10000218_pt1 | contig 23651 bp, 18 predicted proteins | sample TergutCu122P1_FD_15578 | JGI IMG/M metagenome (IMG submission 15578)
ACCCGCGACAGATAAAAGTTTTAGTCTACAACTTGCTCAGCACAACATGTCCAAAGGTTTCATCGAAGTAGTGTGAGGCAATCATGACGTTTTGAATGCCACCGGTGTCGGTAATTATCTTATTATTAAGAATATCATATACCGGTTTTCCGTCAAAGGCAGCGATTGCCGATAGGGCGGAATAGGCCGGTACCAATGAGGCATTGGTGCCGGAAAACTGGCGGGGAGAAGATACGATGGGGTGGGTCAATCGGTCAATCACGCCGACTTTCTCAATGATATCTTTGGAGCGTCTGCCACTGACGCCGGCAAAGTAAACATCAATCTCTCTTTCGGTCAGATTGGTGGTCTTTAGGGTATCTTGATAGGCTTGATACATGGCGGCTTCTTTATCTTTTGGTGAGTGTTCTAAGGAACGACTGCCGGTGAGGGTACCGCCCACCACCTTAGCGTACAGTGTGGCTTCTCGTTCTACGGCGGTTTGTTTACGTTCTAACATAATCGATACACTACCGGGAGATAGGATTGTCGAGTTTTGCTCGCCGAAGAAGTTCTCTATTTTATTCTCTTTGGTAAGGTGCCCAACCCGGTCATAAGCTGCATGATAGACCTCATTATAATCGTCAGCTACCGTCACAATTACATGGTCAGCTTTGTTTTGTAGGAGAATCAACTTGGCATACAACAGATTGGAAGCAAAGGTAGCGCTACCGCAGTTTATCGTAATAGTGGTGCCTTTGATGCGGCTATTCATGGTGATGTAACCCGGTGCCGCGTTGCAAACGCTGTTAGGGAAGAAAAAGGCGTTCATGCCGGGTAAACCTTGTTTTAGAATATCTAAGTTCAACTTCTCAATGGTCGAGATGGGTCCGGTTCCGGTGCCATAGATTAGGCCAATCCGTTCTTCATTTGCCCGAATGATTTTTAAACCGGAATCTTTAATTGCCAATCCGGAAGAGACTAAGGCAAGTTTGCTAATCAAATCGGTTTTCCGGAAAAAGTCAGGAGACATATGACGACGATAGTCAATCTCCGGCAACATTCCATGATAGATGGAATGGTATTTGTCTTGATAGGTTTCATTGGCCGGAAACTCGTTATCATTGTTTATCAGCATGGAGCAATATTCTTCAAAAGAAGCGTGCTTATTACCAAAACAACCAATCCCCGTGACTACCACATCATCGGTTAACATCAAAGAGTCTAGTTGCTCTGCCAAAAAGTGCTCCGGTGCGGAGATTCCCAGGGTAATATTGTTGCCACCAAATGCAAAGGAGTTGCACAGCACAAAGGAGCAAGGGTCGGGTATCGCTTCCTTGACGATATTAACTCCGGTTAAGGGTTTTTGCTTTTCCGTATGGAAGGTAGGGGGGATGATTCCATCTACCACCGAGCGAGCGGCGATAAACAGTTCTACCGCTCCGGCCGCCCCCATGCAGTGACCGACTACCCCTTTGTTACTGGTAAGGTTGCCGTTTGATTCGCTGGCGGCAAACAAGCGCTTCACCGACTTGATTTCTGAAGAGTCGTTACCCATGGTTCCGGTACCATGCCCATTTACATAGGAAACTTGCTCTACGGGAATGTTGTTACGCTCTAAAACGGCCTTCATAGTCCGAAGAGCGCCCTCACCGTTAGGGTCAGGAGAGGTAATATGAAAGGCATCGGAACTTAACTCATAGCCAACAATCTCTGCTTGAGGTTTTTGGTCTCGGGCCAAGGCATGTTCTAATGTCTCCAGCACAAAGATACCGGCGCCTTCGCCAATATTAATCCCTCTACTGTTGGTATAGGGGGTGCAATTTTCCGGGCACAGGGCCCCTAAGCTGTTAAACCCGGCTAAGGATAGGCGATTCAATTCGTCTGCGCCGCCGGCAATGGCCATATCCGCTAATCCGGCGCGAATCAGATCATAGGCTATACCCACCGCACTTCCGCCGGAAGCACAAGCGTTGCTAACCACGATTTTGGCTCCTTTGATCCGGAATTTTTCCGAGATATAACAGGGAATACTACAGGGACTAAAGGTTTCAAAGGTACTGATGTCAACATCTTGCAAGGTGTGGTCTTTTAAATATTCTTCATGAACATACACGGAGGTATTAAAACCACCAAAAAGGCTACCCAGTACAATGGCTACATTTGCATCGCCGGCGGAAAAGTCAATACCAGATTCCTTAATTGCTTGGTAAGCGGCGTAGTAGGCTAAATATATGGTACGCTCCACATTGTCTTCATTGGGCAAGATATCATACAGTTCTTGATAATCAATCTCTCCGGCCAAACCACTTTTTAATCCGGTCATGTCGTGCCGCGTACATTCTTTTATGCCACTAACATTGGCATTTACATGGTTGGTGAGCTCATCCGGATCTTTGCCATTACAAGCTACAACCCCCATACCGGTGATTACAATACGATCGTTGTTCATGTTAATCTCCATTCTTGCGCTGTTTGCATCTTCAGATGCAGCGCATAAAAGTTTGGGCGCAAGCACAAACTTGGGTGTGAAAGGAACTTTCACACTAACCCCTTTCTGTTACGAGACCTACTCCCTACTCTCTTCCCACCGTCCAGCTTTCAGGGAAAATGTAAGGGGCTGATGCAGTTACTAATTTATGTCCATTAGCAGTTTCTAATTCCAGATTCGCATGAGCGTAATTCTTATCGAGGAGAATCATTGTAATATACTTGTCTAAGCCAAGAGAAAGCCTGCTATCAACTACTCTGCCAACGACTTCGCTATCAAACAATACATCGTCTCCAACGATTGATTCGGTATCGGTCAAAGCTCCGATAATCCTTTCACCGGCCGCGTCAAACATGGTATTAAGCAAGGCATCTTTTCCGCAATAATCAGTATCCTTTTTGAAATCTACCATCCATTGATAATCTACTTCAAAGGGATTGGTGCTTAGACTTAGGTAAGGTAAACTCCAAAACGGTTGCTTTATTTCGTAGTGGCACATTTCAAAGGCGTCAATACCAACCACCTTCGCTTTATGTTCAGGCAGTAATTTCTCCCAGATAGCTTGAATTTGTTCGATCTCACCAATTAATTTATAACCAAATTCTCCCGTGTAGCCGGTGCGAGCGATTAATATCTCTTGTTCGAAACACTCGGACTCTTGGTGACTTTGGTAGACAAAGTAATCCACCGTCAGCTCCATCGCCTCGGTCATAAATTCTACCGTTTTAAGCCCCTCCAGTAAAATGCAACTATAGTTCATTTTTTCATAAGTCAGGTCGCTTTTCTGTAAAATCTGCTCTACCGCAGCCTCGTTCCATTGGAATACTTCGATGAGGAAATTTTCGTCATTTTTATACAGGGTAATAAACGCCGCAATCTCACCGGATTCTTCAAGAAAATAGCATAGTCGATTTTGGCCATAGTTAAGGTAGAGTACACTTTTGGTTAAAAGGGTATCCAGCGTATCTTCCGCGTCGTCACCGGATATTTTGAAATAGGTGGTAAAGGTCATCGGCAATATGCCTACGTCCTCACGAATATTCTTATAATCCGCTTTCTTGTCATTGGCCACGGCCACCACCGGGATGCCGTTTAGTTCGTTGGTTTCGGCGAAACCGCCAAAAAGATCGTTTACTTTAGTTAGCATTTATTTTTCCTCCATTCGATAAGATATATCCAATTGCTCAAGCACTTGCTCTTTGGGTAACTTTTCCTTGTCAAAACTTAAAGTTGAGGTGAAGAGGGGAGCATAAACAATGGGTTTGTTTGTTTGGTCAAGATCTATGTCTACCACGGCAGACTTGTATTTTAGGGAGATACTCTTAAGCGGAGCATCAGCGAAAAGTTCAGGTTTTGTATCCCAATAAGGATAGTCACTATATTCAAATCCTTGGTGTTTGATTTGCGAGGCACCAAAAACCATTTCTTTTGCGGTAGTTGTTAAGCTATATCCTTGTACACCCTCATTGGCATATATTTGCGAGATGGGACGAAAGTTTGGTTCTTTTGCACTACCGATTAGAGTGGTCGTGAGCTTAAATTTACCGCCTGCGTCGGTAGGGTTTGGGTCGGGGGTGAACAGGAATGTTCGGCTGAGACGATAAGTATCGGTCTTTTCTGTAACCATCAAACCACCATCTATATATTCCACTGCCAAATCTTTGATTCTGGGAGCAAAAAGACCTTCCATGTAGGGGAAAACGGCGCAGGGCCATGGTAAGGTAAAGAGCTTATTTTTGCCTTCTAAAATTGACAAAAAGCCGGTAGCAGGGTCTAACCAAGGGATGAAATTTCCGGATGCAAACGACTCTAGGAGAATCGGCTCCTTTTTCACTCCTTCAGGTAAGAAGAGGTTGGGATGTAAGTGGTACCATCTCTCAGTATGGAGAAATTGAAGCTCTTTTACATCTTTGGAGCAGGTAATTACTTTTGTTGCTCCCGGTTCCAAATCAAAATCATAATGAACATCGGCCATTCCCGTCTCCGGCTCCATAATCAGTTTGATAGAAGCATGAACTGATTTTGTCTTGTGCAAACTTTCTGCAATGTATTGACCGGGAGTGGTAAAATCCGGATAAAGTTTCATGTATTTTGGCGAGATGGCACCGTCGATTTTTGCGTTCACAACATCAAAGAGCAAGGTAATCTGCTTCCCATTTAATTTATAGTCACATTCAATATACTTTTCGTACAATCTTTCTTTGGTTTGAAATTTACGTGCTTCTTTTCGATTTACGATTGGTAAGTTAGAGAACATCGTATTGCTATTCACCTCAGTGCTATCGGCTCCGCCAAAGAGGGACAAAGCAGGAGAAAAGCAACTAAGCATATATCGCCCCCAACCATTGGGTTCTTTGTTTAGAATGACAAAGCCAAACTTTAACATGAGATTATAGGAAGCCTCATTTTCCGGTCGAACAGTGGATAATATCTCCTTGTAATCGGTTTTCATCAAACCCTTCATGAGCATGTCGAAAAGCCCCATGATAATGGAATAGGATAAGCGATATTGGTTATCTATCAAAAACGAACCGACATAAACTTGGTGCGCCTTCGCTACGTGCTGATCAGAAGAAGGGTAAGCGGCGACTGTTGCTATCGCAGTTCCATTTTTCTTGGCAAGGACAATAAAATGATAACTACGACTTCTTAAAAGAAACCGATAATCTTCGGTAGTTACAGTTTTATGGCGGGCGCTATGGAAGCGATTTCGGTTTAGTAAGTCGACGACTTGGGGAGCGTCACTATCTTGATAATATTCAAATGTAATCCCGTCGGACATTACATAACCGCCTCCCTACTTTGTAAAAATAGTTGAATTTCGCCGGTCGCCACTTCTTGTTTATCAACAAAGGCGGAAACAGAAAATACATAACAATCACCGTTACTGCCTTTGAGGATGGATTTTAACAGAAGTTGGTCACCGGGTTCGATTACTTTTATAAATTTAAAGCTTCGGATACTCGTTAATAAACCAATTTTGGAAGCGATATTAACTTCACCTTCATCGGGGATTTCTTTCTCTTCCTGATTGATAAGAAAGATGCCACTTAACTGAGCCAGGGTTTCTATCACAAGAACTCCCGGAAAGATAGAAATTTCGCTAAAGTGTCCTAAGAAGGCACTGTCAGAGGCGGAAACATTCTTATAACCCTCGATACTCTTATTGGTGATTTTGGTCACTCTGTCCACATGCAAGAAAGGCCAACGATGAGGCAAACGGTTTTTTATCCATTGATGGTTTAGCTGTTGGCTCATTCTTCTTCCTCCTCTTCCTCTTCCTCTTCCTCTTCCTCTTCTTCTTCTTCTTCTTCTTCTTCTTCTTCTTCTTCTTCTTCTTCTTCTTCTTCTTCTTCTTCTTCTTCTTCTTCTTCTTTTGCTTTTTCAATAAAGTCGGCCAGATGATTTACCGAACTAAAGATAGTGCTACTATCTTCGTCAGTAATGGTTACATCCATCTCCATATTAACAGCTACCGATATTTCCAAACTGTCAATGGAGTCTAGTTCCAATCCACGGCCAACTAGGGGTTGATCATTGCTGATGTAATCTGCCGGAATATCCAGCATCAAACGGTCAACAATGATTTCTCGAATGGATTGGCATAATTCATCCCTTGCTTCAATTTCTTCTCTTGTTTTCATTACTTTATTCTCCTCTTTTTTTATTATAGAGCACTCTCGGAAGCTCTCCGGCACGCATGTACTACCGGATTGTGTGCATCTGACAAAAAATCATCTCACAATTCTACGTACAAAGGGTTTCCGAGAGCACTCAGTATAATTAACAAAATATCTCCCCCGCTTTTTGCGAATCGAGTAGGCGGCGGTCCCTAGCCCTCTACTCGTTGCGCGAGGGGCGTTTTATATGACCAATCCACCATCAATGGTAAAGACTTTTCCGGTCATATAGGCGGAAGCGTCACTGGCCAGATAGGCAGTAAGTTTAGCAACTTCTTCCACGGTGCCGACCCGCTTGATGGGGATTTGATTAACAATCTCGGCAACTCGCTCTTGCGGTACTTTTTTTACCATATCGGTTTCGATAAAACCGGGCGCGATGGCATTGGCGGTAATTCCGTAATCGGCTACTTCTTTAGCAACACTCTTAGTCAAGGCGATTACCCCACCTTTAGCGGCACTATAATTGGCCTGTCCCGGTAGGCCGATTACCCCACTGACAGAAGCGATATTGATGATTTTTCCTTTTGTTTTGACATTGTACATGATCTTTAAAGCTTCTCTGGTACAAAGGAAGGTCGAGGTGAGGTCAGTATTGATGACCTTATTCCATTTTTCTAAACTCATCGTCATAATGTAGCCATCGGCGGTAACCCCGGCGTTGTTGACCAAAAGGTGGAGGTTTCGATGAGTGGTCCAGATTCCTCTAAACATTTTTGTGACATCACTTTCGATAGTTAAATCAGCTTTGACAACCTCGCCACTGCCGCCGGCAGTTTCAATTTGCTGTAACACCTCCAAAGCTTTTGCGTCATTGCGGTTGTAATTGATAATAATGTGATAATCCTTGGCGAGTTCCCCGGCAATGGCGGCTCCGATTCCTCTGGAACCACCTGTTACCAAGGCGATTTTTTTTGTGTTTTGCGACATATTACACTCCTTTTTTTTCTAGCATTTTAAGTGTCCCCATCTGATTCACATGATGGATTTTTTTGTTGGTAATGCGACGCAAAATCTTGGCTTGCGTCTCACTGGGGTCAATGATAACAAAGGCATCTACTTCCGGCTCAACGGCGAGTACGCTATCATACCAGTATACGGGCTTAGTCATCTGGACTTTCATCTCTTCTTTGATGGCGTTCGGGTCGCTAAGGATTTTTTTGGAGTAGTTTAAAACAATTGGAAATAAGGGTGAAGCAATAGGTAATGCTTCAATAAAAGGTTGCAATTGTTGATTATATTCCTCCATGTATGAGGTGTGATAAGGTCGAGATACCGGGACGTCTTTTAGGAGATAATGATATCTCTCGGCAAGACTCTCCAATTGCTTAGCCCCCTTGCTCGTAGCGGCGCACACTACTTGCTCCTTTTGATTTTGTAGAGCCGGCACCACTTCCGTATCGATTTGTTCTGCTCGTAAAAATGTGCCAACTTCTTCCCAGGTCATGCCGTGGATACTTTTAAATAAAGCTTTCACTTCAATTTCGTCGGAATTGATGATTTCGGTTCGCTTATGCACCAGTGCTATCATATCGGTAAAAGAGACAGCTTTTGTCGCTGCCAAGGCAGAAAATTGACCAAAACTGTGGCCCAAAGCACAGTTGGGCAGGTAGCCAATCTTCTCGATAACTAAGTTGGCCATCAGATAATGATAAAGGCAAAGCAAAAACTGATTGAAAGAAGCTACGACAGTCGGGTCTTTGGTTTCCACTGCTTCTCGCAAATCTAGGTTAAGTTGTTCCTTAAGCAATTCTAAGGTGGGATTTAGCATGGTTGGATCTTTTAGGAAATCCCGAAACATTCCCACCCGCTCGGAGCCTTGGCCGGAAAAAACTAATGCATATTTTCTCATTGTAATCACCATATTGTACTAAAATCATCCAGTTTATTAATATATTATAGCATATGTTGTATAATTATTTCAATAATCATATTTAAATGGCTCAATTAAAAAGCTTGCGGTGATACCGGTACAGCCTCGCAGTTGAAAACCCATTCTGCGTTAAACCGTAAAGGGAATTAGATTACGCTATACCAAATTAGATTTGTATTAGCACTGCAAGTGAATGTCAACACTTTGCCGGGGAAATTTTGCCTCGCTACAAAGGCAGATTAAATACTTATCAATCTGATAATATTCAAACCAAGCAACCGCTACATCTTCACGCCGGATGCAATGATCTCCCAAATCCAACACAAAATCTTTGGGGGTACTAAACCCTTTGCCCCTCAGCTTAAAATAACTTTCCATCGCCGTCCAAGCTTTGTAGAACCACTGCTCGTCGATCTTGTCCGGAATATCCTTGATATCAAAGGTAGAAAAACTTTGGACAAAGTGCTCCATTGCTTCCAAGGTACGTTGTTGCTGCAACTCTATATCCACACCAATGGCGCAGGGGTGGTGACTGACACATAATACACAAGCATCTTTAGTGTAGGATTTGCTAATCCTCCGCCGAGGGTCTTTGGATTCTCCCAAAAGGTTATGCAATGATTTGGTAAAATCCTCTCTTTTCGTATTGAAGAAGTAAAGCTCCATAAATGACCTACTTGACCTTCTCTTCACTAATAAATAGGGTTTTTGTATCGCGGCAGAGGTATTGCACAGCCGTTCGTCCGCTTCTGGCGGCTATCGGTAATCCGCCGGGAGCTCGCATTCGATGACCGGCAAAATATACCCCGGATAGATTGTCAACTACCGCCGGATAAGCCTTCATTTTGATGGTGTGGGTCATCATCGTCATCCAAGAACCTTTCCAACTATCACAGTATCGCTCGTTGGTTAGCGGGGTGGCCACGTCTACCACTTCCACCTTGCCTTCTATTTCCGGTAGCTGTTTGGTCAAAGCGGCAATCACGTCTTGAGCTACTTTGTCTTTTTCATCTTGGTACCGACCCTCTTCTCGGGCTTTTTTCCAGAAATCATAGCTATAACTAACAAGTAACACCGTTACAGCCGCCTTGCCCGGAGGCGAATAATGAGGGTTGTTGGCATAATTGTAAATACGGATGTACTCATGCTCCATAGTGGCGATTTTTAGTGGTTTGTCCAATTTGAAGATGTACTCATTGGAATATTTCGTTAGGTCAGCGTTGATTCCTAAGGAGACAAAGGTTCCCATGGTGGGCTCGGCGCTCTTACGCATTTCATCCAGCCAAGCTGCTTGTGGTTGAACATCAAATAAATACTCCATCTTCATCGTATCAGAAGCAACAATGACCGCATCGGCGGGGTAGAATGTTTCGCCGGCTTGTACCCCAACAGCTTTGTTATTCTTCAACAAAACTTTATCGACACGGGTATTGAAGACAATTGTCCCGCCCAATTCTTTGAAGGTTTTCACAATGCGATAGACAAACGGTATCGAACCACCTTCCGGAAATCCGCCATCGCCACGGGCAAAAGTACCCATGGAAAAGTACAACCAAGTTGCGACCCGCTTTCCGGCACAAAGATAGGCGAAAAATTCACGTAAACCTTCGTGCTTAAAGCGACTGAGATACTCCTCCTTAGAAATCTTGGAGGATTTTTTCATGGCTCGATTAGCAATAATTAATCGAATGAGTAGATTGAGCGGCGGAAGTTGCTTTCTGGTTACTTTCAAACCCGGCAGATCAGCCATGGGCATCAGTAACAAGCTAACCTTGCGCATATTCTTGCACAGTTTTCGGATCTCTTTTTCGTCAGCCGGCGATAAGGCAATCAGATGCTTTTCGGTTTCGTCCATATTGCGATAAAAATGAATGGAAGTACCATTATAATCATACTCTTTTGCCGGCTCAGGATAATGGACTACCACATCGTCGTTTAGCGCGCCAATATGTCGCCAAAGGCGATGCAAAGGATCGGTTTTTTTGCTTCCGGTGAGCCAATGCATGGCTCCTTCGAAGAGGTAGCCTTTTCGCTTCCAAGCGGTACAATATCCACCGGCAATGTTGTGGCTTTCTAAAATGGTCACATCAAAACCACATTTCTGAGCATATACCCCGGCGGAAAGCCCGGCGATACCACTTCCTATTATAATTACACGTTTTTTCATAATTTCATGGGCAAGGCAACACGGCATTAAGAAGATGAATCTTCCTTGAAGATGAATCTTCCTTGAAGATGAATCTTCCTTAGAAGATAAATCTTTCTTAGAAGATAAATCTTTCTTAGAAGATAAATCTTTCTTAGAAGATAAATCTTTCTTAGAAGATAAATCTTTCTTAGAAGTAAATCTTCCTAAAAAAATATATTTTAGTTATGATAGATTTATCATAAGATTGATTTTATCAATCGTATTAGTGCCGTGAGAATCGCCCTCTCCTTTCGTTTGTTCCCGTCCGGCTTTACGGGGTTTTGTTCCATTTCGCCGGACATTCCTATTTTCGTAAACTGTATTAGTCAAAGTTGAGCACCACCTCAAAAAGCGTTGCTTTTCTCGGTGTGGCTGAGCGCCAAATACAAATTTCACACAATAGATGTTTGAAAGCGAGCTTTCACATCTATTATGTAAAATAAAGCGTTGCTTTCTCGGTGTGTGTTCTAAGCCGAGCACCACCTCAAAAAGCGTTGCTTTTCTCGGTGTGGCTGAGCGCCAAATACAAATTTCACACAATAGATGTTTGAAAGCGAGCTTTCACATCTATTATGTAAAATTTGTGCTCGGCTTGTCAAGTACCATATTTGCGAAACCTAAGATAGCGTTCTTCTAATAAGGTTTCGGGAGTTTTTTGGCTAAGTTGATAAAGTTCATATTGTAACAATTGTTTTAGATAATCTAAAGAGTAGGGAATATCATTGTCAAATCCCCCTTCTGCCTCAGGGATAATTCCTTCAATCACTTCTAGTTCTAATAAATCGGTGGGTCTAAGTTTCATCACGGTGGCCGCCTCTTTGGCGCGGCTGGCATCTTTCCAGAGGATACTGGCGAAGCCTTCGGGAGATAAAATAGAGTAGATAGAATATTCAAACATAAATACTTTATCTGCTACTGCCAAGGCTAAAGCGCCACCACTACCCCCTTCACCGACAATGACGGAGATAATCGGTACCTTGAATCCGGCCATCTCAAATAAATTTTGGGCGATTGCTTGCCCTTGGCCGCGTTCCTCGGCACCGGCGGCCGGGAAAGCGCCACTGGTATTGATTAAAGTGAGGATGGGGCGACCGAATTTTTCTGCTTGTTTCATCAGCCGTAGTGCTTTACGATATCCTTCAGGGTGCGCTTGGCCAAAATTGGTGGCGATATTCTCTTCCAGATTGCGCCCCTTTTGCGTGGCGATAACAGTAATAGGATGGCCACTTAAAGTCCCGATTCCACCGATAACCGCCCCATCATCGCGAAAATTGCGATCTCCATGAAACTCAATGAAATCGTCTAGCAGATAAGCGATAACTTCTCGACAGGTGGGGCGAGTTTTCTTTCGCGAAAGCGCAACCACGGTGCTTGGTTCATGTTCATCAGGTTTTTGCAGATAAGAAAAATCATTAGGCTTTGGAACAGCAGACGACGAGTTTGAACCATGCAGCGCCAGGAGATGTCCTAAGGTATCTCGCAGATTGTTTCGGGGAACAATTTTATCAATAAACCCATGTTCCAAAACAAATTCGGCACTTTGAAAATCCTCCGGTAATTTATGTTTCAGGGTTTGCTCAATCACTCTGCGACCGGCAAAACCTACTAAGGCTTGCGGTTCGGCCAAGATAATATCGCCAAGCATGGCATAGCTGGCAGTAACCCCGCCGGTAGTTGGGTCGGTAAGTACGGTAATATATAGCAATCCGGCATCACTGTGACGCTTTACCGCGGCACTTGTTTTGGCCATCTGCATCAAGGAGACAATCCCCTCTTGCATCCGCGCCCCGCCGGAGGTAGCAAAAATGACAATCGGTAAGCGTGATTTTGTAGCTTCTTCAAAAGATCGGGTGATTTTTTCGCCCACCACCGAACCCATAGAACCCATGATAAAACGATTGTCCATTACACAAAGAATCGTTTCCAGGTCGTGAATGAAACACCGTCCGGTGACGACAGCCTCTTTTACGTCCAAGTTTGCGGCAAGAGTTGCCATCTTAGCAGCATATCCGGGAAAAGCGATAGGGTCATCAGAAACCATCTCGCTATCCCATTCTTGAAAGGTATCTTCATCCACCATCAGAGCAATGGTATCGCGAGCGGAAATGCGAAAATGACCACCACAAGGAGGACAGATTTTGTATTCATCTAACTGCTTATGATAAATGCTGGTTCGACATTTGAGACACTTAATCCATACTCCGCGGGGAGGCTTAACACCGTCTCCTTCTTGTACCAAGGCGGTGACGTTGTGTTTTTTGCGAAACCAACTCATAGTGCCACCTCCCCTGACTCAATCAATTCGGTTAAAGTAGCGGTATGATAATTCCCCTCTAAAAAGGATTTATGCGCCAACAATTGGAGTTGTAAATCAACATTCGTGTAGATGCCCTCAATGACGATTTCGCTGAGCGCTCGTTTCATTTTGACAATAGCTTCTAAGCGGTCTTTTCCGTGGCTGATGACTTTGGCAATCATCGAATCATAAAAAGGCGGCATCACATAACCGGCATAAATGCCGGAATCTACCCGAATACCCAGCCCACCGGCAGGTAAAAACACTTGCTTCAACAGTCCCGAGGTTTTAGCATTTATCCGACATTCGATGGCATGTCCTTGGAAGGTTACATCTTTTTGCTGAAGCGAAAGTTTGTTTCCGGCGGCAATGAGAATCTGCTCTTTGACAATGTCAATGCCGGTAATCATTTCGGTGATGGGATGCTCCACCTGAATGCGCGTATTCATTTCTAGAAAATAGAAGTTATTTTCTTCATCCATTAAAAACTCTACCGTACCGGCGCTGGTATAGTTACAAGCTTTCGCGGCGCGAACGGCTAAATCCCCTAGTTTAGCGCGCAGAGCTGGGGTGATGACAGAGGAAAATGCTTCCTCTAAGACTTTTTGCTTGTGCAGTTGCATAGAGCACTCCCGCTCTCCTAAGTGGATGATGTTACCGTATTCATCCCCTAGAATCTGCACTTCAATATGACGGGCATTGGTAATAACTTTCTCCATATATAGAGAATCGTCGGAAAAGGCCAAACGGGCCTCGGCTTTTGCCGTCTCATAGTTCTTTTCCAGCTCAACCGGATTGTTGCATTGACGAATACCCTTACCGCCGCCGCCCGCTGAGGCTTTAAGAAGAATTGGGTATCCGAAAAGGTCGGCGAAAGCTTTCGCTTCTTGATAAGAATCTACGGTTCCTTCACTACCGGGAATTACCGGTATCCCGGCAGCGATCATAACTGCCCGAGCGTTAGCTTTGTCACCGGCGGTGGCAATAGTTGTCGCAAAAGGGCCGATAAACTTGATATTACAATCTTCACACATCGCAGAAAAAGTAGTGTTTTCTGACAAAAAGCCAAATCCCGGATGAACGGCATCGGCCTTTGTCAGCAAAACTACTGATAAGATATTATGCATATTAAGATAACTGTCTTTGCTGGGAGCCTGACCCACACAGACGGCTTGGTCAGCCATCTGGACATGGAGCGCCTCGCGGTCTGCTTCGGAAAAAATCGCTACCGTTTGAATGCCTAGTTCTTTGCAAGTACGAATGATTCGTACAGCGATTTCTCCTCGATTGGCAATCAGAATTTTATGAAACATATACTGAACCCTATCCCTCTTTTGTATTAATCGCAAATAGTGGCATACAAGCTTCCACCATGCTCCCGTTTGTGATAAATATTTCTTCCACTATACCATCTACATCAGCGGTCACTTCATTCATTAGTTTCATCGCCTCCAAAAGGCAAAGAACATCACCAACGTTTACTTTTTGACCAACCTTTACATAAGGCGTGCCACCGGGGCTGGCACTTTCATAATAAATGCCAACAATAGGTGATTGGATGATGTGTTTTTGCTCCGCTACCTTAGATAGGGCGGTCTGCTCATCCTCAATATTAGTAGTTGATGGTGAAATTGCTGCTGAAGTATGCGGTAGCGGGTGAAGTGTGTTTTCCTGAGGTTGTTGTTTGCTGATACTTAAGCTGATACCGTCAATTGACAGTGAATAGGAAGTGAATGATGATTTATCTAACCACTCACTTAATTTTCTGATTTCCTCGTAGTTCATAGAGATTTCCCCCGTAGTTTCATGAGTATTTCAAACAATAATTATAGCATAGGATGCAGGTACCGTCAATTTTATTTCACGACGATTACGTCGCTAAAAAAAACGAACACGCCGCGAAACGAACGTTGGCTACACGGCCGCGACGGCGTTTGTAATTCCTGCCTTGACGATGGCTACGGAAAATCCATCGCAAACGCAAATGACGATTATCATAAACGATAGTAAAATAGTCTTGACAAGGTGTCTGTCTTCTGTTATGCTTGGCACAACATTAATAAAGTTGACTAAAAATTAGAGTACTCTCGGAAACTCTTTGTACGTAGATAAATTTGTGTGCTGCCGGCGGGATGTCAGCCACAAGGATGCGTGCAAGGGAGTTTTCGAGGGTGTTAATATTAATATCGGGAGGATTTAAGATGTTACAATCGATTTTAAAAAAAACGAATCTTAGTACGACAATGTTCTATGTTCATACGGTGCTGGGATTGTTTATGATGTTTGCATTCGGGCGGGTGTTCCCCCCTATCGAACCGCTGACAGCGGTTGGAATGCAGGTGCTAGGTGTGTTTGTCGGGGCAGTGTGGTTATGGTGCTTTGTCGGATTCTTATGGCCTAGTTTTATTGCCTTAGTGGCTTTTGCCCTTACCGACTATGCCAACTTCGGTGAGGTGGCGATGTCGGCATTTGGCAGTCATGTACCGGCCTTGTTGCTTTTTTCAATGATTCTATTTGGCTCTCCCCAACATGTAGGAGCAACAAGTTATATTACCAGGTGGTTTTTGACCAGAAAAATCTCCAATAACCGTCCCTTTGTATTTAGTTTTGTCTTTATCTTTGCCACTTATACCTTATCGGTGGCAGTAAATGTTACGCCGGCGTTGATTCTCATGTGGACAGTACTACATGCTGTGCTGAAAGAATTGAATTATAAACCGGGAGATAAGTACAGTAGTTTGATGGTGGTGGGAACATTCTTAGGAGCGATATCCGGTCAAGCCTCGCTGCCTTTTACCGGCGGCACCCTTGCCATCTTAGGAGTATTTGAGAATGCTTCGGGGATGGCGATGCCGATTCCGCAATATATGGTCTTAGGCTTTATCTTCTCGGTGCTTGTTTTCCTCGCGTACTGCTTGTTTATGAAATTTATCTGCAAGCCGGATATTAGCAATCTGAAGAACCTAGATGTTGAGATATTTGATAAAAACCCGTTACCGCCGATGAGTAATCTGCAAAAGGCCAATTTTTTTGGGATGTTGGGTTTTGTTTTCCTTGTTCTTTTACCCAGTTTCTTACCGGCCAATTTTATCTTAACCGAAATGTTAAATAGCTTAGGACCACTGGGCATTGCTATCTTGACCATCGGGGTGATGTGTGTGATTAAAATGGACGGGCAACCGGTTTTAGATTTTAAAGCGGTAGCATCGAAAAGTGTAAATTGGGAAGTCTACGTGATGGTGGCCACCGCCCTGGCACTATCGGGAGCTCTAACCGATCCCGGGACAGGAGTAAGGGATATGATGATTGCCGCCTTCAATCCCGTATTAGGAGGACATTCAGCGGCAGTATTCTTCATTATTATGTTATTGGTGGGGATTTTTGTGACCAGTTTCGCGATGAATGTAATCGTCGGGATTGTCCTGATGCCGGTGTTAGTTACCTTTGGGATGGAGTCGGGAGCAAATCTACCGGCGGTGGCCGCTACTACTATCTTCCTATTCCATTATGCCGTAATCTTGCCCTCGGCTTCCGCTTTTGCGGCAATGCTGTGGAGTAACCGAGAATGGTTGACCCGGAAAGAAGTGGTGAAGTATGGCGGGTCACTGGTGATCTTTGCGACGGTGATTGCGATACTGATTATTATGCCTTTGTCACTGGTGTTGTTCTGACCCATCAGGGCAAGCTCTTCTTTGCTGAATACTTACTTTTCATCCGGTAAAGGAGATAAATGGGTACGCTGGCGGCTAGGGGTAATCTGCTATGCGGTTTCGAAGTGAAGAACTACTACTCAACAGATTTCAATGACTCTACCATCTGAATACGCTCCAGCTTTCGTTTTAAAATCAAATCAACGATAATGGAGAAAAAGAGCACAATAAGTGGAGCCAAGATGAAACTGATGGGGTGGATTACTACTTGGAAGGAGAGCATATCAATCTGAAACTGGCTCATAATAAAGCGATGCAGAATAATACCCAAAGGTACACCAATGGCAATCCCAATCAGCGACAAAACAAAATTTTCACGAAAGACATAGGCAGAGGTTTCGCGGGGATAAAACCCAAGCACTTTTAGGGTGGCGATTTCTCTAATTCGCTCATAAATATTAATATTACCTAAGTTGAAAAGTACAATAAAAGCGAGCAATCCGGCGGAAGCAATTACCAGTAGAACGACATAGTTAAAACTGTTTAGCATATCGCTAACGACTTCGATGAAGCGACTGGTAATACTAATGCGGACAAAATTGGGCTGCTCTCCCAACCAAGTGACAATATAGTGTTCGTTGGTCAGATCAATCAGAGAAACTAACAGAGAATTGTTGATGAAATAATCATCAAAAACAGACTCGTAAGTATCAGCCGTCATGTAAGCATGATAGAAGATATAGTTCTCGAATATGCCACTAATAATCACCGGTGAACTAAAGGTGTCGCCTAGTTGAAAGATGATTTCATCGCCAACGACGAAGTTTCCGGCATTGGCCAAACGGGTATCAATGAGAACCTCCCCATATGCCGGGCGGGGAATGGTTTCCCCGGCTAGTTGAAAACTTATCGAGCCTTCTAATTCTCCATCCTGATCCACCAGCAGGATGGTGTTTTTATTGCCCACATCTAAGATGGCATTAACACCCCTTTGCATGATTAAAGAGGTGTGGGTAATGTAATCACCATATCGTTCTTTTAAGTCGGTTGCAATACTCTCTTCAACCTCATGAGAAAAAGTAGCATTCAAATCATAGTGTAACACATGGGTGTATTGCTGTTCTAACACGCCCGTAATCGAATCTCGCAAACCCAAACCGGCCAACACCAGTGACATACAGCCGGAGATACCAATAATCATCATGAACATTCTCTTTTTGAAGCGAAAGATATTTCGGGCGGTTACCTTATATAGGAAAGGAAGTTTCTTCCATACAAAGGAAATGCGCTCTAATAGGATTCGCTTTCCGCCCGCCGGAGCGATGGGGCGAATCATCGTTGCCGGAAGGTGGCGAAGTTTCGTTCGACAAGCCAAAATGGCGGTTCCGGCAGAGCAAAGAACAGCGACAGATAAACAGATAAGAAGCATCGTATAGTCAACAACTAAGATTAAATCGTCAGCAAAGATATAAAGAACCGAATAGGCCATCCAGATGGCGTGGGGAAATAGTCGGGTACCTACAATGAATCCCAATAATCCCCCGATAAAAGCAGCACTGGTAGCGTACAGCACAAATTTGGTGAGAATTGTTCTTGGTTTATATCCAATCGCGCCAAAGACGCCTATCTGAGTGTGTTCGTCGTCCACCATCCGGGTCATTGTGGTAGAGAATACAAGGGCGGCTATTAGGACAAAGAAAAGAGGAAATACTTGGGATATTGAGGCGACAATATCAATATCATTTTCGAAATAAGCAAATCCCACATTGGTGTTTCGGTCTAAGACAAAAATAGTCGGTGGGTCGGGAAGTAGCGATGGGTCGGTGATACCACTCATTTGTAGTAAGGCTGTCATATCTTCGAAACGACTCTCGCTAATCTCTATTACTGATTCCTCCAAGGGGAACTCCAAAGCTTCGATGGCCTCTCGATAAGCAGAGGTAAAAGCCGACTCTAAAACCGTGGTAGAGACAAAAACATGATTGTAAAACTCTTGGTCGAAAGCTTCCGGTAACAGATAGACAAAGGAATGAATTTGGCCTCCGCCCAGGGTGGTAGAACCGCGTTCGAGGTTTAAGTAAAGCGGCGAGCGAACCAATCCGGTCACCAGAAAGGTATCATAGACAAAGGAGGAAAAAACATCTTCGGAATTTTCGGAAGAAAGACGTATCTCTTGTCCAATCATCTCCGCGGAGAAGAAAGAAGCATCCAAAACAATTTGATTGGCGGCCGTGGGTAATTCTCCTTCCATCAAAGAGAGCAAATTTATCTGCTCAGTGATTGAGCGGGCACGAAAGACTCGGCGATCATAGTCTTCTGTTAAGTAAATAAAATCGACAGAATAAGCTCCTACAGCAAGGTCAATATCCGTCAAATCACTAATCTTATCGACCTCGTCGGGAGTGAACCCCCAAGTCGAAATCAACTGAAAGTCAAACAAGTTGACCTCTTCAAGATATACCCTCGCGGTGTGAATCATACTGGGATTAGCGCCGCGAAAACCGGCAAAAAACCCAATTCCCAAGGCGCTAATGGCTAATATAGCAAGATATCGTCCGAGACTTTGCCGGATTGTGCGAAGTATATTTTTGCGAAATGATTTTGTCATCTAAAGCTCCCCTACCACTCGATTTTACCGATTGGTACAATATTTGTATTTTGATACATTTCTTTAATCGTTCCACTACCCATGCGAATCACCCGATCAGCCATGGCGGTGAGCGCCAAATTGTGGGTGACGATAACGATGGTAATATTGTTTTTAATACTCATGTATTCCAGTAGTTCTAAGATGGTTTTCCCGGTATGATGGTCCAATGCGCCGGTAGGTTCGTCGCACAAAAGTAACTTTGGGTTCTTGGCCAAGGCGCGGGCGATGGCAACTCGTTGCTGTTCGCCACCGGAAAGTTGGGCCGGAAAATTGTCCATTCGATTACCTAAACCCACATCTTTTAGTATGGTTGCCGGATCAAGAGGGCTCTTACCCAGTTGGGTGGCAATTTCCACATTTTCCAAGGCTGTTAGATTAGGAATTAGGTTATAGAACTGAAAAACAAAACCAATGTTAATGCGGCGATAAGTGGCCAACTGTTTCTTAGAAAGCGCAGATACTTCCACCTGATCTAACATCACGGTTCCTTCGGTCAAAGTGTCCATACCACCTAAGATATTTAGGAGGGTGGTTTTCCCGGCCCCGGATTGCCCGACAATGACGCAGATTTCGCCTTTTTCGATGACAAAAGAAGCGTTGGCAAGGGCGTGAGTTTTTATATCTCCGACTTGATATGTTTTTCTAACATTAGTGAATTCAATGAATGACATGAAATGTCTCCCTTATGAACTATTTAGCTACAGTTTACACCGTGGAAAGGCGTTCGCTTCTTAGCCATATCCCATGTGTGTGACTTGCAGCATTATTCATGTATATTTTCTAAGTTTAATAAATGGATTTTCCGTTCAAGTCCGCCGGCGAAACCGGTCAAATCTCCATTTTTCCCAATTACCCGATGGCAGGGAATAATTAGCGAGATGGGATTGTGACCTACGGCACCACCTACTGCCCGCGGGGAGGTTTGGTGCTTTGCTTGAGTCAAGAGCTGACTAGCAATATCACTATAAGAAAGTGTTTCTCCGTAAGGAATAGAAAGCAATACATTCCAAACCAATTGCCGAAAATCACTACCCTTGGGGGATAATGCAGGGGTGAAGGGTGGCTCTTTTCCGGAGAAATAAATACGGAGCCAATCTTCTGCCTGTAGAAAAATCGGGAGTGAAGAATCTTGCGTAATATCTTCATCTAATATCGTCGCGGCAAAATAGGTTTGCCCTTCAAACCACAAACCGGTTAAATCCTCACCATTACTACTCAATAAGATGTTTCCTAAGGGAGAGGGGATAGTTTTTGTATATACCATAGAAATACTCCTTGAAGTTATTATAATCACTCTATTCTACCACTTTCTAACCTTCATAACAATAAGAAAATCGCAAATAAAAAAAATGCTGACTTCCCCCCCTTTATCGGACGGAATCAAATGATTGCATCAGTTTAAAAAAAGTGATATAATGCAAAGAAAGAAAACGATGCAATGGATTAGGGGAATGTACATTACATTACAAGGGGAAGAGGATGAAAAATAATCTACGTTTGAAAGGACAATTCCGCATTTACATGCGCTGGCCATTGGTTATGATTGCGCCTTTAGTGGGAGTCAATGTTTGGCTTTACCTTATCGAGCGACAAATCGGACTAATCATGTCGGCGGTAGTTGTTTTTTATATACTTTGTGCGGTCTTGATGTATCTTTATAGTCGCTCACAGGTGCTGACCGACTTAATTCATTTTTCTACGCGCTATCGCGGAATTCAAAATACATTACTTAAAAAAATTCAGCTACCTTATCTTATCGTGTTAGAAGATGGGCGGATTTTGTGGAAAAATGATAGCTTCTTAGAGATTACCGAGGATGATAAAAAAGAAAAATACATCTATAAGATGATGCCGGAATTAAATACCAAGGTGTTTCCCAATAACGAAGATACCGAGGTGACATTAGAGTTATCTTATCGTGACCGGACCTACCAAGCAATTCTTCGGAAAGTATTACCGGAGGTATTCCAAGATAGTGAAAAGGTGCAAGAGCAATTTCCGGAAGAGGCATTTGTGGCCATCTATCTCAATGATTTGACCGAACTCAATGCGTACATCCAAGAAATTGAAGACAAGCACTTGGTGGCCGGATTGATTTATGTGGACAATTACGACGAAGTAATGGAGAGCATGGAAGAGATGCGTCAGCCGCTGTTGATGGCATTGGTGGAGCGTAAGATTGGGAAATATATCAATGATGTGGATGGTTTGGTCCGCAAGATAGAAAATGATAAATACTTTGTGGTGATGCGCAATGAAAGTTACCGCAAGCTTTGTGCGGATCAATTCTCAATCCTGGAAGGAGTAAAGCAAATTAATGCCGGCAATACCAGAAGTGTCACCTTATGCATTGGCTTAGGCGTCAATTTCGAAACCTATGGTGAGTGTTATCACAACGGCCGCTTAGCGATTGATTTAGGTTTGGCCAGGGGCGGCGATCAGGTGGTCATCAAAGACAATCAAGACACCTATTATTATGGTGGCAAGAATGAACAGATGGCGCGAAATACCCGGGTGAAGGCGCGGGTAAAAGCGGAAGCCTTGCGGGAGGTTTTGGAAAGCAAAGATGTAGTTATTGTGATGGGACACAAAATGATGGATGCCGATGTGTTGGGTGCCTGTATGGGTATTTATCGCTGTGCGGCTCCTTTAGGCAAGAAAGTACACATCATTGTAAACGATGTCATATCCTCGATTCGTCCGCTGTATGACGAGATTGTCCAAAATGCTACTTATGGTTCCGATTTATTTGTTTCCTCAAAAAAAGCCCTAGAGTATCCGACCGATAATGTGATGTTGGTGGTGGTGGATACGAATAAACCTTATCTTACCGAATGTCCGGAATTACTGAGACGTTTTAAAACCGTAGCAGTGCTGGACCATCACCGCCAGGATAACACGGTCATTGAAAATACGGTACTGTCTTATATTGAACCTTACTCTTCTTCGGTTTCCGAGATGGTAGTAGAGATGATGCAATACATTGTCCCGAATATAAAGTTTCCGGTTCTGGAAGCAAATTGTTTATACGCCGGTATTATGATTGATACCCGTAATTTTATGAATCGTACCGGGGTAAGAACCTTTGAGGCGGCCGCCTTCCTGCGGCGTCACGGCGCCGATATTACCAGAGTGCGCAAGATGTTTCGTGATGATATGGCATCTTATCAAGCGAAAGCGCAAGCGATTCGGATGGCAGAAGTTTATCGCCATGAGTTTGCCATTGCCGAAAGTCCCGGTGAGATTGCCAATCCGGTTGTAGTGGCGGCGCAAGCAGCCAATGAGCTACTTGATATTAGTGGGATTAAAGCTTCTTTTGTGGTGACCATCGTTGATGGGAAGATTCATCTTAGCGCACGTTCTATTGATGAGGTGAATGTCCAGATTATCTGTGAAAAATTAGGCGGTGGCGGACATATTAACTCGGCCGGGGCGCAGTTTTCCCATACCAATGTAAGTAAGGCGATATACGAATTGAAAGAAACCATTGATACGATGATTGAGAAAGGAGAAATCTAATGAAGGTAATTTTATTAAAAGATGTGAAGCCGCTGGGGAAGTCCGGTGAGATTGTCGATGTCAAAGATGGCTATGCGCGTAACGCGCTTTTTCCCAAAGGACTGGCTTTAGAGGCGACCAATAAGAATTTGAATGATTTGAAGATGAAAAAGAAAAGTGAGGCGAAAAGGGCTCAGGATGATTTGGAGTCGGCCCAGATTGTAAGTGAGATGTTAGCCGGGGGGCAGATTGAATTGAGCATCAAGGTGGGAGAACAAGGCCGAGCCTTTGGTTCGGTGTCCAGCAAGGAAATAAGTGATGCCGTTAAGGCGCAACTTCAAATAGATGTAGATAAAAAGAAAATCCAGCTTAGTGAGAATATTAAAACACTGGGTGAGCATATTGTGCCGATTAAGTTGCATTCTAAGGTGATGGCGGAGTTGAAGGTGGTTGTGGTAGAGGAGTAGGACTCGTTGAAGAGATGGGCCGGTATGCTCCCTAGTGTAAATATTCATGCGGTTTCGAAACGCAAAAGCTGCAAGAGATATAAGAAGAGGTGAATATATGGAGGCAGTCATTAAGCGAATCATGCCCCACAGCACTGAGGCGGAACAAGCGGTCTTAGGTGCGATGTTGATGAATCAAGATACCATTGTTACCGCATCGGAGTTTATTACCGGTGCGGATTTCTATCAAAAAGCCTATGGGGTCTTATTTGATGCGATGGTGGACTTGAATCGTAAAGGGAAACCGGCAGATTTGGTGACCTTGCAAGAGTATTTGAAGGAAAAGAATGTCCCACCGGAGATTAGTGGGATGGAATTTGTGCGGGATTTATTAGCCAATACCCAAACCTCCGCTAATGTCAAATACTATGCGGAAATTGTTCGTGATAAGGCTGTTTTACGCAGTTTAATCAAGATAAATGAAGAAGTGGCGAGCATTTGTTATCAGGAAAATCAACCTTTGGAAGAAATCCTAACATCCACCGAGAGAAGGGTTTCTGAATTAATCGAAAAGGGCACCGCGCAAGAGTATGTTCCGATGCGTCAGATTGTGTTAGAGGCTTTGGATATAATCGAGAAGGCGTCAAAAACCCGGGGCAGTGTAACCGGTATCCCGACCGGTTTCATGGATTTGGATTACCAGTTGTCCGGGTTACAACCGTCGGATTTGGTGCTGATTGCCGCCCGTCCTTCGATGGGAAAAACCGCCCTTGCCTTAAACATCGCCCAACATGTGGCCTTTAAGAAGAAGAAGACGGTGGTCATCTTTAGCTTGGAGATGTCCAAGGAACAGTTGGTCAATCGCTTATTTTCTTTAGAAGCTCACGTCGATGCCCAGCG
>JGI20163J15578_10000219_pt1 | contig 23629 bp, 16 predicted proteins | sample TergutCu122P1_FD_15578 | JGI IMG/M metagenome (IMG submission 15578)
TGCCTCTAGCTAGACCCGCCATAATTGTCACTGGAGTAATGGTTTTAATATATGTTTGGAATGAATATATTTATGCCATCACCTTTATGACAGGGGAAGCCAATTATACATTAGCAGCAGGGCTTTATGCTTTACAAGCAACAGAGATGAGCGGAAGTTGGCCTGTGTTTGCGGCTGCATCTATAGTGGTTTCATTACCAATTTTGATTATTTTCTTTGCAACTCAAAAATATATGACGTCAGGGCTAACAGCTGGTGGCGTGAAAGGATAAATTAATGATAAGAGAAGGGATTTTTCATCGTCCTATGTCAGAATATGCTCACGGAATTAGTGAAACTAAAGTAGTTATCCGTCTACGTGGAGCAAAAGGCGATTTGAAAAGTGTGACATTACATTATGGAGATAGGGCATGTAGGCAAAACCCTGTCCACTATACTCCAGTTAAGATGAACATTGTTTATAGTGATTTACTATTTGATTGGTGGGAAGTAGAATTTGATACATTATATAAGCGTATTTGCTACTACTTTGAACTAGCATGTGAAAATGAAAGGATACTTTACTACGCAGATTTATTTACTGATAAGCTTTCAACAGAGCGTTCTGAGGTGTTTCAACTACCTTTTGTTCACCGTGCGGATATAGCCACAGTGCCTGATTGGGTACATGATGCGGTTATCTACAATATTTTTCCTGATAGCTTTGCTACGAAAAAGAAGTTTATTAGCTTAGAGCCTACCAAGAGATTATGGAATGGAGAGGTGGTTAAAGGAAAGCTAGGAGGAACAATAGTAGGAATCACCGAAAATGTTGACTATTTAAATGAGCTTGGTATAAACTGCATTTATATTAATCCGCTGTTTGCCGCAGGGGAATATCATAAATATGATTTACTGGATTATTACAATGTGGATCCTTGTTTTGGCACAAATGAAGAGTTTGCAGAGATGGTGGACACCCTCCATGATAATGGGATTCGGGTAATTATTGACGGAGTATTTAATCATTGTGGATGGCGCTTCTTTGCCTTTAATGACGTGGTGGAAAAAGGTGCAGACTCTCCTTACGCTGATTGGTTTTATCGTTTGGAATATCCCATTGTACGCCCTGATAACCAAGAAGATATCCCAACCTACGAGTGTTTTGCTTATGAGCGGTTAATGCCTAAGATAAATACGGCTAACCCTGAAGTGGAAAAGTATTTTTGTGATGTTGGAAGACATTGGATAAAGAATTACAAAGTAGATGGATGGCGATTAGATGTAGCCAATGAAACCAACGATGGTTTTTGGCGAGCTTTTAGACGAGCAGTAAAAGAAGAAAATCCTGACGCCTTACTTATTGGTGAGATATGGGAAACGGCAAATCACTGGTTAGATGGCTCTATGTTCCATGCAGGAATGAATTATGATTTCAGAAGACATTGCCGGGACTTTTTCGCTAGCAACACCACTGATGCCAAGGAGTTTTCAGACCGAGTCGTCAACATGCTAATGCGTTATAGGAAGAACATGGTTTATGCTCAGTTAAATCTATTAGATAGCCATGATGTTAGTCGCTTCTTGACTCTTTGTGGAGGTGACAAAAGAAGACTAAAGCTGGCAGTGATTTTTCAGATGTGCTTTGTTGGAATTCCTAGTATATTTTATGGAGATGAGCAAGGTTTGTCTGGCTTAAAAGAAGATGAGTACCGTCAACCCATGACTTGGGATGGGGATAAGGAACTGTTTAAATTCTACCAAGAAGCAATTAAAATGCGCCATAACAGCATAGCTTTGAAAAGAGGAGATCTAAAAATATTAGAAGCATCAGGCAAGTTGTTTGCTTTTAGGCGAGAATATAAGGGTGAGCAGGTTACTGTTGCATTAAATGCAGGAGAAGAACCAGTAGTATTTAGTGGGCAGACAATTAAAGCTTTTGGCTATTATATTTACAATACATCCTCGTTAGGCGAGGGGATCTAACTGTTCTTACAGGAAAGTACCAAGCTCTAACCTCTTATCTTATTCAGGTATATGGTTTTTAGAAGGTATTGGGTAAAGAGAGGACAAAAAACAACGGAGGAAGAACAAGATGAGTGTAACAATTAAGGATGTGGCTAATGAGGCAGGAGTAGCAATTAGTACAGTTTCAAAAGCGTTGAATAATTGCTTTAGTATTTCAGGCGAAACGGCAATCCATGTAAAGGAAGTGGCAAAACGTCTAGGATACCATCCTAATTCCCGGGCGCAAACCTTAGCAAGAAAGGCTAATAAAGAAGTTACCTTTATCACCCATCTGGAACGAGATATAGCCTTTTCTAGTCCTCACATATTCGAGATTATGGCAGGGGCAGAAAAAACCTTAAACTCTAAAGGTTATTCTTTAATGATTCGAAACTATAATAAGGCTAACATTTGTGAAGAAGTATTAAGTATTGTAGAAAGTAAAAGTACAGATGGATTGCTACTTCATGTTTCTGTGGTTACCCGTGAATTGGCAATTCAACTTACTAGTCGCAACATCCCTCATGTAGTAGTTGGGCGACCTGAGTTTGGCAATAGTTTATGCTGGATTGATAACAACAATAATTTTGCAGGGGAAATTGCAGCAGAACATCTATTTGCAACAGGCCACAAAAAAATAGCTTTTGTAGGAGGACATGACGAAGACAAAATATCCCAAAATAGATTAGATGGAGCAAGTAGTTTCTTGAAAACAAATAAGGAAAGCCTATATCATGTATGTAAGGGAGACTCAACAGTAGTAGAAGGAGAGCGAATGGCAGAGGAGCTTTTAAAATTACCTGAATTGCCTGATGCGGTTATTTGTGCAAATAACCTACTGGCCTTTGGGTGCTTAAGGGGTCTACAGGCCAAAAAAATCCATGTTCCAAAAGATATCTCCGTAATTACCTTTGATGATTATCCCCTTGCACAGCTTACAGAGCCTCCACTAACAACAGTAAGTATTGATGTATACGATATGGGAGTCCAAGCAGGTCAAATCTTGGTTCGAAAAATTAAGAGAAATCAAATGCAGGTGCAAACATTTGCAACAATGCCTCATTTAGTAGTAAGAGAAAGCACCCGTAGCTAATTGCCTTTGAGTATAAAGGGTGCTATAATTTAAAAATAGAATATCTGCTAGATATATGAGAAAGTGGACTAAGGTTCACTTTTCTTTTTCTCTTGCTAGGCAATTCCAAAGGAATTTCCTATCAAGAGAAAAGCGTTCCACTAGGGATGCATAGGGCGATAAAGTTCAGACGTCGAAAAGATGTTAGCGTCTAGTCCAGAGCAAAAAAGTACTTTAAGTAGACTGTTGCCACTGTGTTAGACCATTGTTTTATAATTGAGAGGGAGAAGCCCTTCCTATGCAAAGTAAACCTAGTTTTCCTTCTCTTATGTGTGACGTAGACAACTAGTAACATAGGATTAATTGGTTCACCGTAATCCAGAATTGAGGAAATTTGCATAGATAAAATAAGGGAAGTATTTAGTAGAAACAAGTAATATTTAAGGAGAAATTTAACATGGAGTACGATTTTAATGAAGTCATAGACCGCAAAAACACCAACAGTATCAAGTTTGATTATCCCACAAGGTACAATAAGCCAGAAAATGTTATGCCATTATGGATAGCTGACATGGATTTTAAAGCACCTCCTTGTGTGTTGGAAGCATTGGAGAAGGCGACTACTCATGGGATTTTTGGGTATTCAGATACTAGTAGTGAATACCTTGATGTTATGCATAGTTGGTTTAAACGGCGCTTTAATTGGCAGATTGAACCAGATTGGTTGGTAAAGGTTTCTGGAGTAGTGATAGCCATCCATATTGGAATAAGATCCCTAACAAACCAGGGGGATGCAATCATTATTCAACAGCCAGTATATCATCCTTTTGCCATGGCTGTAGAAACAACCAAGCGGAAATTAGTTGTAAATGAGTTGGTATTAGAAAATGGGCGATACCTCATTGACTTTGATGATTTTGAGAAAAAGATTGTTGATAATAATGTAAAGATGTTTATCTTTTGTAGTCCTCATAATCCTGTAGGAAGAGTCTGGACAAAGGAAGAGCTTATTAGGCTTGGAGATATATGTCTACGTCATGGTGTGTATGTGATTTCTGATGAAATTCACGCTGATATTGTATATCCTGGTCACACTCATCATGTGTTTGTTGATGTGAACCCCGCGCTTTTGGACATAACCATAACAAGTACAGCTCCAAGTAAAACCTTTAATATAGCTGGTTTGCAAATTTCAAATAATTTTATCTCAAACCCTAAAATCCGGAAGGCCTTTATAGAGGAGTATCGTGCTAGTGGACTTAGTCAAATTAATACTATGGGAATTGTGGCCTGTGAGGCGGCCTACAAAGATGGAGAGGCGTGGCTTGAGGAGTTGAATGTATATTTAGAGGGTAATGTAGATTTCATAAGAGATTACCTAACAGAAAACATCCCTTCAGTAAGCCTTATCGAACCAGAAGGAACATACCTGGCATGGTTGGATTTTAGAAAGTTAGGATTACCTCCAAAAGAACTAAATGATTTTGTTGTAAGTAAAGCAGGTTTGTGGCTAAATGACGGCCCTATGTTTGGGGCTGGTGGCCAAGGATTCCAACGAATGAATTTTGGGTGTCCTAGAAAGACTTTAGAGGAAGCCTTAGAACGTCTCGAAAAAGCGATAAACTAAATATTAATAAGATTCAATCAGGTAAGCCTCGGCTTTCTTGGTCACCACCTATAGAGGTGGGAGGCGCAACATCACAGATGTAAAATGCTGCTACTAAAGATATTTTAGAAAATATCTTTGGTAGCAGTTTTTTTGTGAGGATTTGCTTTTTTACACCCTATTTGGGTCTGTTTCGCCATTTTTTGAAGAATTAGCGCGGTAATAGTGAAACATTAAAGAAAACTTTATAAAAACCTATTAAACTTTATAAAAATTTAATAACTGGTCTTGTAAAGATATATTGATAGGATATTGGACATATGTTATCATATTTAAAGAAATGCTGTGTTTAAGCATATTTGAAGTAGTTGAACCTTAACAAACAACCCTGCTTTTTGGAGGGTTGTAAAAGCGGATTATGAATAATCGCTTTACTACTAAATGTATATGGGGAGAAAAAATGAGAACAAAAAAAAGGACCAACAAGAAATTTGCAAAAAAGTTTATAGCTTTTTCACTAGCAACAATGCTGATAATGGCAATGCTTCCTGTGATGGCTGTGTCAGGTTTAGAAGCTGACTCTGGCGCGTCTGTGTCATCCCACGGAAGCGTTTATTATGACGAGGATGGAGGCTACTATTACAGATATTATTACAGGTATACATACAGATATACCTACAGATATACCTACAGGTATACATACAGATATACCTATAGGTATTATTATAGAGATAATTACAGGCATTACTACAGATATAACTATAGATACAACTACAGATATTATTACAGGTATTATTATAGATATAATTACAGATATTACTACAGGTATTATAGACATGACTACTACAATTATTATAGGTACAATTACTATAACAATTATAGGTACGATTACTATAACATTGATTACCAATATGGTTATCCTTTAGACTACCAAGATGATTACCAGTATTATTACCAAACTTATCGTAAACTAGCGAGAATTAGCCCCCGTATTTCGATACCACCTTATACAGCGCTAATGTTTATAGATGTCACTACTGGGCGACCTTTGGATATCCAGGCGCATCTGCCTTCAATAAAAGAGTCTCCTTATTTAGCTATCTCAATTTACAATGAAATTCCACAGCATTGGATTTTCTATAATTGGTCTATAATTTATAGCATTTTCCAAAGCCCTATGCCTTATTATGAATTTACATACTATGAAATGGGTCCAAACTATACTTTAGTCCATAGATTACCGGATCATGTTGATTTAGAAGATGGTGCTTGGCGAATGCTTCCGACATTTAGAGTTAGGCTAGAACCTGTTCCTCCAGTTCTAACTGGAACAGTAACTTGTGATGATACGGGACGTCCTATTCCAGGTGTTACCATTAATCTGTATGATGACAATGGCTACATTATTGAATATCGCATAACTGATGAGAATGGATTCTTTGACTTTGGAGAAGTGCCAATTGGTAATCTTGAAGTGGGAATGGATCACTCCACTATTCCATATGGTTATGAAATACTAGAAACATCAAGATACAATCGTCAATTGACTACATCACCAGGGGGAGTCTACGAAGAGCATTTTAGAATTAGGCCAGTTCCTGAGCCACCAACCTTAACAAAAGCCATAGCTTATGTAAATGGGGAGGCTCATACAGGAGAGGCAGTTGATGTAGGTGATGTAATTACTTATGTGTTAACAGTATATAATCCAAACAGGCGGATTATAGAAGACTTCTTGGTTGTTGATGAACTTCCAGTGTGTCTAGCCTTGGATGTGGCAAGTGTCCAAGTAAATCCAGGAAATGCATTATCAGAAAATCAATCGGCAGGAAATACAGTCAGTGTAATCTTGAACTTACCACCAGGTAATACAACTATTACCTTTGATGCTGTTGTTACTACATATGCATACGATAAAATAGTAAATCTATCACGTCTCTATGGCCCGCCTGGAGATAATGGGCGTGAAGAAGTAGATAGAGATGATGAGGAAGTACCTGTTGTAGACATAATTCTACCAACAATAACTAAGGTTGCAACTTATCTTAACGGTGAGGCTTATGATGGGGAACCAGTAGATGTAGGAGATGTAATTACCTATGTGTTAACTGTAAATAATCCAAACCGCCGTACCTTAGAAGATTTCTTAGTTGTGGATCAGCTACCAATGGATCTGGCTCTAAACTTGGCAAGTATAGTGGTGGACCCTGACACTGCCTTAGTAGACAATCAAAGTGCAGGGAATACAGTACAGGTAGTTTTGAATTTGCCACCAGGGGATACAACTATTACTTATGCTGCTATTGTTATGGCCACTGCTGAAGATAATATCATAAATATTGCTGTTCTTTATGGTCCACCAGGAGATAATGGCCGTGAAGAAGTAGATGAGGATGATGAAGAAGTACCTGTGGTAGATATAGTGCCGCCAACATTAATTAAGGATGTTGCATATGTAAATGACGTTGCATATACAGGCGAAGAAGTAAGTGAAGGCGATGTAATTACCTACGTAATAACGGTAAACAATCCAAACCGCCGTGTATTAGAGAATTACAGAGTTGTGGATGCCCTTCCAAATTGTTTGGCCTTAAATGTAGATAGCGTTTTGGTAGATCCAAATAGAGCTTTAGTTGAAAATAATACAGCAGGAAACACCGTAGATGTGATTTTGAACTTACCGCCAGGAGATACAACCATTACATTTACCGCTGTTGTTACTGATGAAGCCGAAGATTATATTAAAAATGTTGCTGTTCTTTACGGACCGGATGGACCTGTGGATGATGATGAGGTTACGGTAGATGTGGAGGAGCCGGTAATACTAACACCCCCAACAATTACAAAATCAGCTGATGAAGATGATCCAGTAAGAGTAGGAGATACCATAGCTTATACATTAGTGGTTAACAATCCAAATGCGGAAACATTATATAACCACTTAGTTGTAGATGCCCTACCTGCATGCTTAGCCTTGAATGTGGCAAGTGTAGCAGTGGATCCAAGTACAGCCTTAGTAGATAACCAAACAGCAGGAAATACAGTGGCAGTTGTCCTAGACTTACCACCAGGGGACACTATCATTACCTTTACGGCTGTTGTAACGGAAGTTGCTGGGGATTCTATAATTAATATTGCTGTTATCTATAGCCCACCAACAGATGGTGATTATAGATGGTGCGCTGAGGAAGATGACTACGTATATAGTCCAGGGGGACGTGAAGAAGTAGATAGAGATAATGAAGAAGTGCCTGTAATAAGAGATCCCGAGGCGCCTATTCCACCGACAATTACAAAATCGGCTGACCAAGATTATCCAGTAAGAGTAGGAGATACCATAGCTTACACATTAGTGGTTAACAATCCAAATGCGGAAACATTATATAACCACTTAGTTGTTGATGCTCTACCTGCATGTTTGGCTTTAAATGTGGCAAGTGTAGCTGTGGATCCAAGTACAGCCCTAGTGTATAACCAATCAGCAGGAAACACTGTGGCAGTTGTCTTGAACTTGCCACCAGGTAACACTACAATTACCTTTACTGCTGTTGCAACAGAGGTTGCTGAAGATTATATAATTAATGTTGCCTATATATATAGCCCACCAACAGAGGGCGATTATAATTGGTGTGACGTGGAAGAAGGATACGTATATAGCCCAGGAGGCCGAGATAAGGTAGATAGAGATGACGAAGAGGTACCTGTGATAGAAGACCCACCATTTCCGCCAAGTATTACTAAAACTGCTAAGTACGAAGGAGATGCAGTTGAACCAGGTGATGAGATAACTTATGTATTGACAGTTAATAATCCAAACGCTAGCGTACTGGAAAACTTTACAGTTGTGGATGCCCTTCCTGCAGGATTATCCTTGAATATAGGAAGTGTGGTTGTAAATCCAAGTGAGGCTTTGGTAAGCAATCAAACTGCAGGCAATACAGTGAGAGTGGTTCTAAACTTACCACCTGGCAACACCACCATTACCTTTACTGCTACTGTAACTGACGAAGCAAAATACTATATCAGAAATATCGCTTATTTGTATGGCCCTGATGGAGTAGTAGATAATGATGATGCAAAAGTAGATATAGTACCACCTAGGGCTCCTACTACTGGAGATGCTCTAAATATGCTATTATGGGTGATACTTGCTGGACTTGGATTCTTTGTAATCGCCGCAAGAACTGTACTTTTGAAGAGGGCTGCCATAAGGGAGAAACGCGTAAAAGAAATGGAAGAACATATTATAAGTCGGATTATGGGAGAATAGAAACAAGATAATGTTATATCGACTATAGCTTACTAAGTAAAAGGGTTTGTGGCAAAGATATAGAGCTGCAAACCCTTTTTGACTTGATTAGGAAATTTCTCCGAAATTCCCTATCAAGCAAAAACTCTCCGAGGGATGCGCACCTCGGCGTATGAGGTATTATCTCGCTGAAGCGAGCGCCTCGGGCGCAGAGTTTCGCAAGCGAAACTCTTTGCTCCTTGTATGTACACAAGGCGCCTCCTCCTGGATTGTTATAGTTTTGTGTGGATTTAGAATGCTATACTTTGATATTGCTATACTTTGATATTTGTAAAAAATAGGAAAATATTATATAATTTAACAATCAAAGCAAGTCCTCCGCTCTACGGGTAGCGTAGCTACTTTGATTGTTATGAAGAAGAAGCGTAAGCGGATTTGGAGTATCTGTCAATTATTGACACAGGAAACAAGGACACAAATTAAGGAGAAGTAATAAAATGAGTAAGAAAATGAAAGGGCTATTGGGTTTACTGGGCATAGTTGTAATGGCGACTATATTCATTTTTGCAAGACCTGATAGTCAAGAGCCTGTAATTCAGGAACCAGAATATCCAGTATATGATGAAATAATAAGTGAATATGAAGAAGAAAATGATGATGAAATAGAAGAGGATATAGAAGAGCGAGTTTCAGTACCAGGACTACTTGTTGTAGGAAGGACAGATGAAGTAGAGGAAAGAGTGCGAGTGCCAATAGAAACCCCTATTGATTTTGGCGCCCTTCAAGAAATAAACCCAGACATATATGCTTGGATTATTATTCCTGGAACACCAGTGGATTATCCGATTTTGCAATGTGATGGTGATGATCAAGAGTTTTACTTGCATCATACCTTTGAGCGAGTTCCTAGTATTGAAGGATCGGTTTTCACACAAAACTACAATGGTAAATTTTTTGAAGACAGAAATACGGTGATTTACGGCCACGATATGTTGGACGGAAGTATTTTTGGTAGTTTGCGTAATTTTAGAAACGAAGATCATCGTAGAGAGCATGACACAATTATAATATATACCCCTTATAATATTTTGGAATATCGGATTTTTTCAATTGTGATATTTGATGATCGTCATCTGATGTATGCTTTCGATTTTGAAGATGAAGAAGGCTTTGATGAATTTTTAGAGGAGCTACTGAGCTCCAGAGAGGTAATTTATTGGAGTGATTATTTTGATGTGACTTTTGATGATAGGCTCATAACTTTAGCAACTTGCACAGTTGCTGTAGATGAAAGACTATTAATAGTAGCAGTACTAGTAGATTATGAGGGGGAGCTATTTTTAGAAAATTAGCAATTGTATAACAGAGATTTGTACTTGCAAGTGGCGGCAGAGCTTCCGCAAATCTCGCCCAGGTACGCCAAGGCGTACTTGAAAACGGTGATGTAGGTTAAGGGTAGTTCACTTAGAGAGGAGTGCTACATGTTTTTGGGAATTATTAAGAATAGTAATAATATAGTGTTTTTCGGCGGTGCAGGAGTATCAACTGAAAGTAATATTCCTGACTTTCGCTCAGAAAAAGGATTGATGAAGGCAAAAGAGTCTTACGGATATCCTCCAGAGTACTTACTTAACATTAGGTTTTTTAGGCAGGATCCTAAACTGTTTTTTCGCTATTACAAGGAAAATCTAATTTATCTAGATGCCAAGCCTAACAAAGCCCACATGGCTTTGGCAAAAATGGAAGAAATGGGGAAGGTATCTGCAATTATTACCCAAAACATTGATGGACTTCACCAGGCAGCAGGTAGCAAAAATGTCATAGAGCTTCATGGCTCCAATTACAGACATTATTGTGTAGATTGTAAAGAAACTTACAGTTTGACTTACGTATTAGATGATGTTAACTGTGAAGAATTAATCCCTAGATGTAAAGTATGTAAAGGTATTGTACGTCCTGATGTAGTGTTGTATGGAGAAAGCCTAGATGAGGACGTTTTAATAAGGGCAATAGATGCTATTTTTGAAGCAGATTGTCTTATTGTTGGTGGTACATCTTTAGCGGTTTATCCAGCAGCAGGCTTATTACAATACTTTAGAGGTGACAAGCGAGTACTGATAAATAAGGGTGAAACCCCCTATGATAGTAGTGCGGATCTGGTGATTAATGATAGTATAGGAAAGGTTCTAGGGGATTTGGATTTTTGAGCATAAGACAATCGGCAACACTTATAATAAAAGATGCTAACTTGTTGACTGGTCATGAGAGGTGCTAAAGGATTGCAAATGTGCCTGAAAGTACAGTATGGAGGTATGATATGTTTACAATTTTTAATGAAAAAACAAAGAAGTCCATTAAGGTTTGGCTACCTGACGAAAGCCACATTGAAAAATCATGTTTGGAGCAAGCATACAATCTATCTAATCTTCCCTTTGTCCACAAATGGGTATGTTTAATGCCAGACACTCATACAGGGATGGGAATGCCTATTGGAGGTATTATTGCTGCAAAAGGAGCCATTATTCCTAATGCAGTAGGAGTTGATATTGGTTGTGGCATGGCCTTTGTTGGGACGGATATTAAAGTTGCCGAAATTAAAGACATTAAGACAGGAAGCGGCACCTTAATCCAGGGCATGATTGGAGAGATTTTGCGTAATATTCCCACAGGGTTTAACAAGCACAAGCAACCCCAAAAAAGTAAGGTACTAGACCTTGCAAGAAACACTATGGAAAAATATCGCCCTAATCCAGAATTATGTAAACATATTGATTTGGGATTTTATCAGGTGGGTTCTCTTGGAGGTGGTAATCATTTTATTGAGCTTCAAGAAGATGATGAAGGGTACTTAGGGATTATGGTCCACTCAGGAAGCAGAAATTTTGGGAAACAAGTTTGTGATTACTTTAATGATGTGGCTAGAAAACTTAATCATAAATGGCCAGAGGAAATCCCTCACAACTGGAGACTGTCTGCTCTTCCTACAGATAGCAAAGAAGGGCAACAGTATATTAACTGGATGACCTTGGCATTAGACTTTGCTGCGGAAAACCGTGATAAAATGTTAGCGGAGACGGAAAATATTGTTAGAAAGTGGATGGATAAGTATACGAGTATTTCCTACACAATTGGCAATGAAGATGTAGGCCGGGTAAATTGCCACCACAACTATGCGGCACTAGAGCATCATTATGGCAAGGATGTCTGGGTTCATAGAAAGGGAGCAACAAGAGCAGGAGCTGGTGAGAGGGCAGTTATACCAGGAGCTATGGGCTCTTACAGTTATGTGGTAGAAGGTCTGGGAAATGAAGAGAGTTTTTGCTCCTCATCACATGGGGCAGGCCGAGTGTATTCCAGAAAAGGAGCTATGGCAGAGTTTTCAAAGGATGAAGTTATTCAAGACCTAGAAGAACTAGGAGTTGTTCTAGGTAAACATAATAAAAGAGATGTTGCTGAAGAGAGCCGTTTTGCTTATAAGAATATAGATGAAGTAATGGGAAGTCAGAAAGATTTGGTGAAGCCTCTTAAGAAGCTAAAGACTATAGGGGTTGTTAAGGGGTAATAGTAATGTCAAATATAGAGAAACCCGGCTTCAATGTAAAAATATTATACACCTATAAATTCATAAGCGAATGCTTACCCATCTATGCTTTTTATACCATTTTATTTTTAGACAGAGGAAAGAGTGTTACGGATGTGGCTCTACTAATTGCCTTGTGGAGCTTATTTACCATAGCTTTTGAAGTGCCATCAGGGATACTTGCTGATCGTTGGAATCGAAGAAATATGCTTGCCTTGGCAGCAGTTCTCCAGGGTATATGCTTTATCATCTGGTTTTTCTCCCACAACTTTCTAATGTTTGCCTTAGGCTTTGTCTTTTGGGGAATTGCCTCAGCATTTGTTTCTGGAACAGAAGAAGGGCTTATCTATGACAATCTTAAAAGCGATGGAAGAGAAGATGAGTTTACAAAAATATATGGAAGAGCTCATTTTTTTGCCAATATTGGTGTTATTGTTGGGATTGCTTCAGCCGGTATTATAGCCATTTTTATAAATATCGAAATTATCGCCTTAATATCGGCAGTAATCTGTTTCATTAATGTTATCTTTGCAATGCAAATCAGGGAGAGGAATTATTATTCCGAAAGTTTAGATACAAAGACCGTGGGCTTTTTTGATACCTTTAAGGGAGCTGGCTCATTTATTAAAGGTAATAAAATTGCCTTGGTTGCCATTGTGTTTTTATCATTCTTTGCCAGTATGGGAAGTTATCTAGATGAGTTTGATGCCATGATAGTTAATGACTGGAATGTTAATTATCTTTGGGTTAGCGCAATTCTTACCATTAGATTTGCTTTTGTAGCTGTAGGGGATCTTCTGGCTCCCTTAGCTCAAAAGAAGATTAAGTCCATTAAGGGTATTTTCTTAACCACGGTCGGGTCATACACTCTTTTGTTAATATTCGCTTTGTGGTGGAACCAATTTTTCCTACTGGTCTTTGGACTTGCTTTTATGGTAATGACCATAACAGAAATATTGTTGGTAAATGTATTACAAAATGAAATAAAGGAAGAGGGACGAGCTACTGTAATGTCCTTTTATGGTATAGGACAAAATCTGGTGATGATTGGTTTTAGCTTAGTGTATGCCTTATTGGCAGGGTTATTTACATTGCAACAGGTGTATACTATCCTTTCCGCATATGGAATTTTAGGGGCGATAGGGTTTTATTTGTTGGCTGTGCCTAGAAAAAACCATTTAAACCAATCATAGCTAATTGAAACGAAAACGACAAGACTAAAGATTTATCAAGACAAAGAGGTACAATATGGCTGATATTACAATTATTTATCATAATGACATTGTTAAAGGGACACTAGAATTATTGGAGGCTACTAATTTAAAGAATCTAGTTAAGCCGCACATGAAGGTGTCCATTAAACCCAATTTAGTTCTTGCAAAGCCTGCTAGCTATGGAGCTACTACTCATAGTGAGGTAGTAGAAGGTATAATAATATACTTACGAAAGCTTGGGATTTCTGATATAGAAATTATTGAGAGCTCGTGGATTGGAGATAATACCAAGAGAGCCTCTAAAGCTTGTGGTTATGGCACCTTATGCGAAAAATATCAAGTTCCCTTTTATGATTTAAAGGATGATGAGATATGTGTGGTAGATACTGGTGCGTATCAAATAGAGGTATGTAAAAAAGCTATAGAAACAGATTTCTTAATTAATGTACCTGTATTAAAGGCACATTGTCAGACTAGATTAACTTGTAATCTTAAGAACTTAAAGGGATGTATCTCTGATAAGGAAAAACGTAGATTTCATGCCTTTGGGTTGGATGAGCCTATTGCCTATTTAAACAAAGCAATTACGACTCACTTTTGTGTTGTTGATGGAATATGTGGGGATTTAACCTTTGAAGAGGGTGGTAATCCTATTACCAGAAACATGTTGTTAGCAGGGGAAGACCCGTTGCTAATGGATTCATATTGTGCTCGGTTAATTGGATATAACTTTCATGAGGTAGAATATCTTGGTATTGCTAAGGATATAGGTATTGGAAGAGTATATGATGAAAGAACTTCTGTAGTTGAACTTAGAGGAGATGAAAAGCCTGTTCAAACAAAAGCCAACAGTGGCCTGGTTAAAAGATTGGCTAAGTATGTTAAGGAAGACAAGACATGTTCTGCTTGTTACGCTGCTTTAATCAGCGGTTTAAATCAAGGCAGAAAGCCAAAAGATATTATTCATGTGGGGCAAGGGTTCATAGGAAAATCAGGCAAACTTGGTTGCGGAAATTGCTGCAGTAAATTTGACAATTTTGTTCCAGGCTGCCCCCCTAAGGCAGTAGATGTGAAGAGGTTTTTAAAGGAACGTTAAACTTGTGATATAAAGAGGTAAATTTAGAGTGCATAATTCTTGTTACTATGTTATTATTAGATGGCAATTGCCTAGAGCTGGTGGGCATTTGCTGCAACTGAAAGTATCTGTGTTATCCCTGTTTATTAACAGGGTATTGTGTTGAAGGGAGGAGATTTTATTTCAACCACAAGAAAATTATTCAGACTAGCTAAGAAAGACACTTTTCTCTTTGTGAGTATGTTAGTAACTTCCGCTGTAGCAGCGTTTGTATATATGACAATGCCCATGATTACGCGAATTGTCGTGGATAATATTATTAATGATGTACCTTTTGAAGCAGGATGGTTACTTAGCCAGATTGTGGAGTTGTTTGGAGGAATAGAAGGAATTAGTTCAAACCTGTGGTTAGCCGGCGTAATGCTATTGTCGGTTAGTTTAGTGCAGGTTTTTTTCGTGTTTTTAAGAGGGAGAATTGCGGCTTTAGTTGGTGAAAACACAGTGAAAAGGTTAAAGGATAAGTTGTATGACCATTTACAAAGGCTGCCCTATGAATACCATGTTAAAGCCCAAACAGGGGATTTGATTCAGCGCTGTACCTCCGATGTAGAAGTTATAAGAGTGTTTTTCCAAAATCAAATGGTGGAAATGGCCAGAGCGGTATTTTTAGTGGCGTCTGCCATGTTTATTATGTTTCAAGTAGATGTTCGTATGAGCATATCAGCAATTTTATTCCTACCTTTTGTTACTTTGTTTTCTATAGTATTCTTCAGATATGTAAAGAGAATATTTAAAGAAACTGATGAAAGAGAAGGGGAATTAACTACTGTACTACAAGAATGTGTAAGCGGTATTCGAGTTACTAGAGCTTTTGGCCGAGGCCATTATGAAATGGAGCGGTTTATTAAGAAAAACGGCGAATTTCGAGATATTACTTATGAACTAATTCATAAGCTGGCAAAGTACTGGTCTTTATCTGATTTGCTAAGTCATGCCCAAGCTTTAATTGTACTAGTTTATGGGGTTTACTTAACTTACCATGGCGAGATTACAGTTGGTGATTTTATTTTGTTTAACTCTTATGTAAATATGATGATTTGGCCTTTAGCAGGTCTTGGAAGAGTTCTTAGTGATACAGGAAGAGCCCAAGTGGCCACTACTCGTATTTATGAAATCCTTGAAACTCCCATTGAGACAGATACTTTAGGAGCTGTAGATCATGATTTAGGTGGAGATATTGTTTTTGATAATGTAAGTTTTCAGTATGACAATGACAAGAAAGTTTTTGATGGCCTTTCTTTTACAATTAATAAAGGCGAGACAATTGCTATTTTGGGAGCTACAGGAGCTGGTAAATCTACTCTAATGCATATATTACTTAGGCTGTATGATTATCAAGAGGGAAGTATCACCATTAACGGTAAAGAATTGCGAATGATAAGTAAGGATAGCCTAAGAAAGAAAATAGGTATGGTGCTACAAGAACCTTTCCTTTATGCAAAGACCATTAAGAATAACCTTCACATGGCCAAAGATGATGCCAATATGAGTGAAATAGTTGAAGCTGCTAAAGTCGCTTCTGTTCATCACGTTATAGAGGACTTTGAAAAGGGCTACGACACCTTAGTTGGAGAAAAGGGTGTTACTCTTTCAGGAGGTCAAAAACAAAGGGTGGCCATTGCTAGGACCTTAATTAGAGATAGCGAAATACTTATTTTTGATGATTCTTTAAGTGCAGTTGATACAGAAACAGATATTGCTATTAGAGAAGAACTAAGTAAGAGAAATAAAGGCACAACAACCTTTATTGTATCCCAACGAATTGCAACTCTTATGGATGCGGACCGTATTTTTGTAATTGAAAAGGGACGCTTAAGTGATAGTGGCACCCATGATGAATTAATTAATAGAGATGGGCTGTACTCAAGAATCTGGAAGATTCAAAGTATGTTAGAGGAAGACTTGGATAGGGAGATAGAGGAGGCTTACTTAGGTAAGTAGGCATGAGAGGATGTGATGAGTTTTGAACAACTTTGAAGAAAAAGAATATAGTAAGAATTTTGACCCTAAGTTATGGATGAAAATAGCTCGTTTTTGTGTGCCTTATAAAAAAGTGTTTTTCTTGCTAATAGGCTCAGGATTACTTTTAGCATTTACAGAAGCAACATTTCCTTTGTTTACAGGTTATGCTGTAGATACCTTTGTTGTCCAAGGGGATCTAGAAACTTTGCCGATTTTCATGGTATTATATGCAATTGCTATTTTAATAAAATGCTACTGTGTATACGCTTTTATTAGATTGGCAGGTCGAGCTGAGACAGGGGTTTCTCATGATGTACGTAAAACCGGATATGAGAAGTTAATGAATCTATCCTTTTCGTACTTCGATAATACTCCAGTTGGTTGGATTATGGCCAGGCTAACTGCAGACACCAATCGAATTGGAGATATAGTTGCCTGGAGTTCTTTGGATATTGTATGGAGTGTAGCATTCATATTTTTATCCGTAATATTTATGTTTATTACCGATGTAAGATTAACTCTTTTGATTTTGATAATCATGCCTTTTATGGTTGTTATTAGTTTATATTTCCAAAAGAAAATACTAGAAGGACACCGAATTGTTCGAAAGTTTAACTCTAAAATTACAGGAGCTTACAACGAAGGGCTAACAGGGGCGAGAACCACAAAAACCATTCTTAGAGAAGATAAAAACTACCAAGAATTTGAAGAGCTTTCAGAAAGTATGCGAAAGGGTGGAATTAGAGCTGCTACTTTATCAGCCATCTACTTTCCGGTTATTTTGTCTATTTCTAATATAGGGATTGCCATTGTTTTAGGAGAGGGTGGTCGAAGTGTAATTGAAGGATACATATCCCTGGGAACTTTAACAATTTTTATTTCTTATGCAGTTTGGCTAATTGATCCTATTAGCCAATTGGCACGAATTAGTGCAGAAATTAAGGCCGCCCAGGCAGCAGCTGAGCGAACCATTGAATTAATTGAAACAGACCCTGATATTGTAGATTCAAAAGAGATAGTAGCCATGTATGGAGACTTCTTAAATCCAAAGCCTGAAACCTGGAAAGATATTAAGGGAAATATTACTTTTGAAGATGTGTCCTTTAATTATAAGACAGGAGAGCAGGTTCTTAAAAACTTCAGCTTGGAAGTAAAAGCAGGGGAAAAGATTGCCCTAGTTGGAGAGACTGGTTCTGGCAAAAGTACTATTGTAAACTTGCTTTGCCGTTTTTATGAGCCTGTAGAAGGACAGATTCTTATTGATGGGATGGATTATCGCCAGATGCCACAAATTTGGCTACAGTCTAATTTAGGATATGTATTACAATCACCTCATCTTTTTAGTGGTAGTATTCGTGATAATATTCGCTATGGTAAATTAGATGCTACTGATAAAGAGGTAGAAGAGGCTGCTAGATTAGTGGGAGCTTGTGAGTTTATTAATAAAATGGAAAAGGGATTTGACTTTGATGTTGGCGAGGGAGGTAACCGTCTATCAACAGGTGAGAAGCAGTTAATATCCTTTGCTCGGGCAATTATTGGAAAGCCAAGTGTCTTTGTGCTAGACGAAGCCACATCATCAATTGATACCGAAGCTGAACAAACCATTCAAAAGGCTATCTACAAAATCTTGGAAGGGCGTACAAGTTTTATTGTGGCTCATCGACTTTCCACCATTCGCCACTGTGATAGAATACTGGTAATTGAAGATGGAGAGGTAATCGAAGCTGGCAGTCATATTGAACTGTTAAAACAAAGAGGACATTACTATTCCTTATATACCAATCAATTTAGAAAAGAGGCGGAGGATAGGATGTTGAAATAGGAGGTTTTAACTTGAACAATTATAGTGATTTTATCAAAGAGTTAAATGGGGCAGGATTTTCACTTGCTGGAGGCAATGATGAGGGGATTTATGGAATCATTAAGTTTAGCTGGAATGAAGAGCCTGATGATAGCCCTATTCGCTGGCATACTGAAGACCCTGAAACTGATCCTTGGGAGTGGCGAATGCGAGTTTTGGAAGAGCGAGATGATATTGCCTATGGGAAACTATTTTTTAACAAGGGGGGCTTTATCACTAAAGAATGGTATCCTTACTTTTTAGCTGCCAGAAGAGGAGGCAGAGATTTTGATGAAGAGTATGCTGAGGGGAAAATCAGCCATTTTGCTAAGCGAATATATGAGGTGGTTGAAAGAAGTGATAGTTTGGCCCTTCACGAAATAAAACAATTAGGCATGTTTTCTAAGGAGGATAAGTCTAGGTTTAACAGTGCTTTGACGGAACTTCAGATGAAGATGTATATTACTATGTGTGGTAGAAAAAACAGGTTTTTAGGACCGGGAGGACAACACTGGCCCTCAACTGTACTTTGCACCACAGAGAAGTTTTTTGATGAGGAAGTATTTAGACAAGCTTGGAGCATAGATGCAAAGGATGCAGCGGAGAAAATAAGGTTGCAGATATTGAAATTGAATCCTGAGGCTAAGGAAAAGAGGATTGGAAGGTTTATTAGAGGGTAGATGTAGCTTTGTATAGAGAGCAAAAATGAAGTATTTGGAAAAGCAAAAATGAAGTATTTGGAAAAGAGAAGTTGATTTTGATGAAAAAATAAAGTATAATGTGAAATTACAGATATTATAACAGAGAATGAGATGTCCCCCTCCTCTAAAGGTTGTGTAGGTGGTGGGCAACAAACTTCACTGAGGAGGGGACAATCTCCTTCTCAGTTATAGCCAACGGCGGATGGCAGAGATTTGTACTTGAAAGTGTCAGCGCAGCTGACGCAAATCTCGCCCAAGAACGCCAAGGCGTACTTGAACTGTAAAATACTGTATACATGGGGAGAGTGTATACGAGTATTATGAAATAAATTTGTAGTAACTTGTAGGGGATTGTAATTAAGGAAGGTGGACTTTATGAGAGTTAAAAAAACTCTTGGCAAAATAATGGCTATTGTATTTGCGTGGCCATTTATTGTTGTGCCTATATTTGCATCGGCACCAACTTTGGAAGAGCAAAGACAAGAAGCTGAAAATCAAGTAATTGAACTTCGAGAAGAGCTTTCTAACATCATGTTGGAAATTGATATTTTGGAAACCCAGTTAATCAGTCTAGGGGAGGAAATTATCCAGGCCGAGGCTGATTTAGAAGCAGCTACAAAAGATAAGCAACAACAATACGAAGGCATGAGACTGCGTATTAGGTATATATACGAAGCAGGGTCTGCATCTGTCCTGGAGAGGATTTTGGCTGCAGAAAGTCTTGCAGAAATGTTAGCTCAGGTGGAGCATGTCCAAACTGTTCATAATCATGACAGAGAAATGTTAGTCAAATTTGCTGATACTGTTAACATGATTGACGAGATGAAGGAAACATTAGAGGAGAATTTTGCTCTACTGGAAGAAAAAAATGATGAGTACAAATCTCAAGGAGAGGTACTTAGACAAACTATAGATGCTAGAAGTGCTGATATTGACTATTTGGATGTACTAATTGCTGAAGCGGCAAGAATAGCAGCAGAGGAACAAGCTAGACTTGCAGAGGAGCAGCGTTTGGCCGAAGAGGCCGCTGCATTAGAAGAAGCAGAAAACCAAGAAGATTATAGCCCTCCACCAGAAGAGGGACAACCAGATGATGGAGGGGAACCGACTCAGCAACCACCACCGCCTCCACCAGCAGAAGGTGGGTCGGCTACAGCAGCAGCAATTGTAGCAGCAGCACATACTGCAATTGGAGTACCTTATGTGTGGGGTGGCAGTACCATGGCAGGATTCGATTGTTCAGGGTTAACAATGTGGGCTCATGCGCAAGCAGGAGTAATCATTCCTCGTACATCAGGGCAGCAGCTTGCAGCAGGCAGAAACATTCCCATGGGGCAGCAATTGCCAGGTGATATCGCTTGGACACCAGGACATGTAATGCTCTATATAGGTGGAGGAATGTCAATCGAAGCCCAACGGACCGGTACAAATGTAATGATTTCACCAGTTCGAGTTGACCAATTTGTAAGATTTTGGTAGCAATAATAGTGGAGAATAGCCGCAGTTGGATGGCGCCGATTTGTACTTACAGCATCAGCGTGGCTGACGCAAGTCTCGCCCAAAAGCACTAAGGTGTACTTAAATAAAGTTATATTTGAAATATGCAAAAAAAAGGCATCCTGGCTGGGTGCTTTTTTTGTTAAATTGATATTATAGTAAATGCAGACATTTCCGGAAGTAAATCATTGACATTTCCGGAAGTTGAGTATATGATGTGCCGGTAGGATGCTTAAAGGATTAGGAGAAGCGCACTTGAATAGCAGCACATTAGAAATAGCAGGTTAGACATATGGAGGAGCCAGATGTTTAGAAAGAAAAGGTTGTGGAGAACATGTTTACCCATTTTATTATCTTTGATAATTATCAGTGGATGTACCTACAATGAAAGTGTATCTGCTCCAAGCCTATGGGAGTATGAATTCATTTGGGTAGAAGGAAGAGATAAAGAGTGGGAAGAAGACATAATCTATTTTGCTCAAATGTTTCTTTTTGAGCACCCCTTTTTGCGTAATGTGCAAGTTCCTACTAATGACGTGGAATCCATTCTAAGTGGTGCCAGATTAAGCGACTATACAGACAATTTTCATAATCCAGAACTAAGAAATCAGTTTCTAGATCAAATACATGAGTTGATTTCCCTTATCCCAGAATTAAAAGACTATGAGATTATTTTTTCTTTATCAGAAATAGCTACTATTTTTGATGATGCACATTCAGGAATAGTGTTAAATAGACATGCTTTTAAGCGCTTGGGACATCATTATTATCCTTTTGATTTCACCTACTTTAGTGATGGTTTCTTTGTTCAAAGTGTTTCAGCTCCATCTGACTCATTGGTATATTATAAAGATGCACTTTATAGTCGGTTGTTGACAATAGGTGGTATTGATGTTGAGGAAATTATAGAAATGTTATCAGAGGTCATCCCCCATGAGAATAATTATCACATTCCAGTACGAACCGCTTTAGCTGATTTGATGCAGCATAGTGAATTACTCATTTATCTAGGTGTAACAACAGGGAGTGAAACCGAATTTACGTTTGAAAATCCTGAGGGGGATATTTTTAGTATAGTTGCATCTGCAAGAGCTGTCTGTAGAGAGGTCTATATTGAGACTGTATTTATAGATGTTGATAGAGAAGGGTTTTTAAAATACTCTCGACCTGATTGGCAGTGGTTTGAATTTCTAGAGGATTATAACTTAATGTATCTGCGTTTACATAATCTCTTTAGTACACCTGCATTACCATCATTAGAAGAGTTTTATCTAGACCTCACACAAAAGACAGGTTATATCCTAGATACAGGGGAAATAGACAAGTTTGTTATTGACCTTAGAGATAACAGAGGAGGATTTTTGGAATACTTTGAAGTTCTTTTTAACCTTGTATATTCTAAGAGAAATAGTATAGGTTCTGTATATGTGCTTATTAATAACTACACTTACTCTAGTGGTGTTGTAGCTGCGGCAATTTTGAAAAATTATGTTGACGATGTGCTACTGGTTGGAGAGCCTACAGGCCAACCAACCAATTTCTTTGCAGGGACATCCACACACTGGCTCCTCAATTCTAACATACAATTTGAAGTCTCCAGAGTGCACTTTAGAATTTTACCAGAATGCGCAGAGGATACCTTACACCCAGATATATTTATCCCCATGACTTTTAAGGATTTTCTAAACAGCCGTGACCCTGTGCTGGAGGCGATTATAGAGAATGTTTTCTAAGGTCTAGGACAAATAATTTGCGTGATGCTATGGAATTATGTCATTGCTGAAGTTGCTATTCGTGGTGATTTTATGCATTTCTCTCTCCGAACGCCATAATTTACCCTTTCCCTTTTGTTCTTTTAGAGCCAAGAAGCTCTAGATCTTGCAATTTGCGCCCTAACTCATCATCCTTAGCAATGAGAAGTAAATCACTGTCCATTCCATTTAATGCATGCAAAACTGCTGCATAAATCCCCATTGAAACAGAGGGGGAACCTTTTTCAACTTCCACTAATGTGGCCCTGCTGATTCCTGCTCTTTCTGCAACGAGCTTGGCAGAAAGTCTACGCCTTAATCTTGCTAATTTTATTTGTTCTCCCATGATATTAAGCCTTTCTTGAGTTTTAGGCATTATTACAACAGATTTCTTTCCCATAATACACCTCCTACATCAATAATTATATACATTCATAGCGAAAATGTCAAATAATATTGATGTAAACTTCCTTGCCATAAATTTGATGAAACTTTTTAATTCCATTCTGGACACATATTCGTGGTGATTTTATGCATTCGCCATCAATTATTCGTGGTGATTCTATGCATTTGGCATCTATTATTCGTGGTGGTTTTATGCATTTAGCTTTCGTGTAGTTAGTTTTTGAACAATAAAACACTGTCGCATTCCCCCACCTCAAGATGATGTATTGGCAGCTACTAGGTGGTTGGGTTAGGCAGGAAAAAAAGCCTTTACAGAACTGACGTTCCCTGGTATGATAAGAGTAGAAACCAGTTGATTTATCATTAGCATATCAGGGGAATCTTATGCAGATTACAACATCTTATGGAGTTCGAATCAAAGCAAATAAAACAGTACTATCAAACACAGTACTCATCTATCGACAGGCTCTTTCTTATGTGATCGATATCGTGGACTTGGAATGGGATTCTTTGAGTGCGGTGGATTCTAAGTACTCTAATGCTCGAACCATGCACATAGAGAAGCTTATCCATTCCACCAAGAGGAATACTGCAAAGTACTCAGACTTTGATAAGAACTTCTACAAAT
>JGI20163J15578_10000221_pt1 | contig 23516 bp, 24 predicted proteins | sample TergutCu122P1_FD_15578 | JGI IMG/M metagenome (IMG submission 15578)
GATATGACAAACTTTCTTCCATGTTTCAGGCTTTCGTCATTCTTGCTTGCATTATGATTTGGTTAAAATGACGAAACTTTTTATTTGTCGGATAGACCCTAGATCACGACGATGATAAAGCTATTTAAGAAAGGAGGCATGACTATGTCAGCACCAAAATTAGTACGTGTATGTAAAAAGTGTTCCGGGTTTGACGTTACGGAACTAAAGGGCAAGGTAAAAGCGAAAGACCACACTACAGGATGCATCGGGCGGTGCATTGGAAAAGAACCTGAACTGCAAGGCAAAGTGTACGGCTTTTTAAACGGCGAGTTTACCGTATGCGACAGCAAAGACGAGTTTTTTGCCAAAATTGCCGAAATTGTTTAAAGGTTAAAACAGGCCCGGTGCGCATTACCGGGCCTTTTCCTTTCGAAAAGAGCAATTTTCTAAAATAAAACAAAAAGGTCGCTCTGCTTTTGCAAAACAACCTTCACATTTGTTAGCGACCCAGAAGGGGCTCGAACCCTCGACCTCCGGCGTGACAGGCCGGCACTCTAACCAACTGAGCTACTGGGCCAACGAAAAATATTTTACCTTGTAAGTGTACTTGTGTCAAGTATTTTTTGACATTCTGCCGTTTGCCTAATTTATCCATAAAAATCGCTTGCATTTCTTTCGCATATGTGGTATTATTCTTTCATCGACGCGGAATGGAGCAGTCTGGTAGCTCGTCGGGCTCATAACCCGAAGGTCGTAGGTTCAAATCCTGCTTCCGCAATGTCAACAAAAAGCCTGTAATCATCACGATTGCAGGCTTTTATTTTTTTTGAAATTTATTTTCACAAAGGTCTTGACTCTAACCCTAGGACTAGGGTTTATAATATTATTAGGAGGTGGAGCAAATGGAAAAATACCGTGCAATCCCAGATGGGTACATGCGAATCGGTGAAATGGCAAAGAAAGCAGGAACTAATATTAACACGCTACGGTACTACGACAAAGAGGGCTTGCTGTCACCATCGTTAAGTAGTGAGGGCGGATATAGGCTTTATACCGACCAAGATATGGTCAAGTTAATTCAAATACAAACGATGAAAGAGTTAGGATTCTCTCTTACCGAAATAAAAAAATACCTTGTATCTCTTGATACCCCCGACGATATGGTTGCCATGCTTACAGAGCATGAAATTGCTATTGAAAAGAGGGTAGCAAATCTTTCCGAATCTTTGAGAGAACTAAAAGCCTTAAAAGCAGAAATCAAGCAAATGCAAACGATGGATTTTATGAAGTATATTTATATTCTCAAAAACCTGCAAATGAAGAACGAGAATTATTGGACTATTAAATATATGGATGATGACGTTCTTGAGCATTTTCGGAAACATTTTGAAGGTGACGAGGACGGTGCCAAAGCTATGTTAAAAACCATGAATAGTTTTGGCACAGAAGTGGCAGAACTTCAAAAAGAGGGAGTGTCTCCCGAAAGTGAAAGAGGGCAACGCCTTGCGAAAACTGTAATGGAGACAATGCTTGAAATTACAGATGGCAACATTGAGATAATGAACAAATTTGCTGAATCAATAGACAGAATATGCGATTTGGAGCATGAGCGCAATGAAGAATATACGCTATACAATTATGTACGGGCGGCAGTAGACGCCTATATTAAATCAGGATATGGGGGAATGAAATTTGAGTAATGAACACTTATTGCTATGCCCTGTTTGCAAGGGCAAAACCCGGACAAAAGTAAATTGGGATACTGTACTGATAAATTTCCCTTTGTTCTGCCCAAAATGTAAACAAGAAACATTGGTAAATGTGCAACAGCAAAAAATATCCGTTATCAAAGTGCCAGCCGCATAGACGCAGAGCCGATAGCTTACGAAAATATCGTAGTTATCGGCTCTTTTTATGAAACGAATGTAAAATCAAAACATATGGAGGAATTATCAATGGATGAAAAAAAATTAGTCCACATGGACACGACACATGGAGAAAATGCCGCACAAACGGCAGAAGAATCACAACTTAATAAGGAAATTACCTTTGGATTTCTTATGAAATACGCATTGCCAACCATGGTGGCATTGGTTGTTTTTAGTGGGTTTGGCTTGATAGACGGAATTTTTGCGTCACGGGGTATAAGCCCAGAGGCAATGGCGGCAATGACTGCATTTATGCCTGTTTTTGCACTTATGCCGGCTATAGGGCTGCTTTTTGCAGGCGGCGGCAGCGCGGTTATCCTTAGGAAAGTTGGCATGGGGCATAACAATGAAGCAAGACGCAATTTTTCTTCAGTTCTGTTGACTGCATTTATCTTGCTGCTGTTAGTTCCCATTTTTGTAACAATATTTCCAACCGCTTTACTAAATCTGTTGGGTGTAAATAGTGTGGATTATGCTATATATAACCTTGCGATAGCCTATTTGCGAATTGCCGCGTGGGCACTGCCGTTTATGGCAATCGGGCAAATATTCAACCAGTTTCTTATTGCAGACGGCAAACCTAATCTTAGCATGATTATAAGCGTTTTAACTTCTGTTATCGGTGTGGTAATGAACTACATCGTTATATTCGTCTTTGAATGGGGAATGGAAGGCCTTGCATGGACAACGATAGTTGGTACGGCGGCTCCTGCCTTTGTGCAGTTTTTTGTGTTTGCCAACAACAAAACCGGTGTACTACGTTTTGCACGACCCGGAATTGACATAAAAACATTTGGCAGAATTATTCTTATAGGATTGGCAGGCTTCATTCCTGCCACATTAGGGGCTTTCCTTTTCCTGCTAATGAACAGACTTGTAGCACAGAATTTAGAAATCGGTGCTTTTGGAATAGCCATTGCAGGGATAGTAATGGGGCTATTTAGTGTAATCACCCAACCTATAAACGGATATGTTCAAGGAATAGGGCCTATTATCAGCTACAATTACGGTAAAGCAGACCATGACAGACAGAAAAAACTTTTCAAATACAACTTCACAATCCTGGTGTTCATGCCTTTGCTCTTTTTGGCTGTGGGCAATATATTTGCCAACGTTCTTGTGGGAATATATGATTTCCCGGATTTTATCCACGACATGGCAGTACGGGGGCTGCGAATTAAATCTTTAACAATTATCTTTATGGGACTAAATATATTAGCAATAACACAGTTTGCCGCACTTTGTAAAGGCACAATTGCAACAATTCTATCCACATCACAAATGCTTTTGATTAACATTCCGCTATTAATAATTTTGCCACGCTTTTGGGATATAACAGGCGTATGGCTGGCAGCACCAATAACAAGCGCAACAATGATTTTTGCAACTATACCCTTGCTGTTTGGATTTGGTAGGAAGTATGGTTATCTATGAATTACAATTAATAATCCCGTCCCGCACAGCAGCCCTAAAATGTTGGCTCATATTCATAAGCCGTACCTTCAACAACTCTGTTGTAGCTAAACGCCCAACCTGCTTCCTGACGGCTTACCAGGGTAAGTACATCGCCGTTAATGGTAAATATCCAAAGCTCGTTGCGGATTACGCCTGCAGCAAGGTATCCGTGGCGGTCTATGCGCAATTCTGTACCGGTGGTAAACCAATTAAAGCTGATCATGCTGCGTGGAAAGCCCCTCTCGCCTGTTCCGTCGGCGTTAAAAATATAGATAAAACTATCGTCGTCATCCCATGTCCATGTTCCTGCGATAGGGCTTACATACACAGTGTCTGCAAATAAACTGGCGGCGTAGCTTGCGGTAACAAACACGATACCGTTCGCGTTAAATGTACCGGAAGAAGATACGGCTACTGCAGTACGGCTGCCATCCCGGCTAATTACCACAGCCAAATTATTCGCGCCGTCCCACTCTACCGTGTAGCCATGAGCGTCTGCCACAGCCCGCAGAGATACAAAATCCAGGCCGTTAAAATTCATACGCGGCACAGATGCGAAAGGCATGGCCGGAGGCGGAGGCGGTGGCAGCGGTACCAATATTGGCTCTTCAAACTGTTCTGCGAACATTTGCGCGAACAAAACTTCCAGGTCATCCATCCAGTCTTCATATGTGGGTAATGTTTCCCCATTAATTACTGCAAGTACCGTATCAAGGGCATCCATGCCCGGGGCATTGAGTATTTCGGGGATAATACCAAATTCTTCAATAGAGCGTCCGTTTGGGTCTATTGTATAACCCAAATCTATGCGGAACAGTATTCCCGTATTAGGTAGTGCTGCATAAGTATAAACCACACCGGTTACACCTGCCGTAGGCGAACCCACAACAGTGGCAAACCCGGTACCAAGGGCAAGGTTGGCCGCCATTTCCGACGCGGAAGCAGAGTCGCCGTCAACCAAAAGCCAAATATCCCCACGGAACGGTGTGCCGTCCTCTCTTGGGAAAATATCAACGGACCATACTGTTGCATAGTCCAAAAGATCAATATCTTCTTCGGCAAAAAAGGGCATGTTTCTGGCCTCTATAAACTCGGCAACAGGAAATACCCCATATAAATTACCGCCTGTCAGGCTTAGGGGCTCTTCGAATATATCAGCGGTTCTTTCGCTTGCTACATACAGCTCGAAATGGTAAAAAGAAATGACATCGTCTATAAGCATGGAAACAACATTTGTCTGGAAGGATTCAACCCACCCGCCGCCGTTTCCGCGGATATCAATAATAAGATGCTCGAAATCTTGAATTTCCTCGTAAAACGGAAACAATGTTTCGCTGTCCAGGTTAATATTATTTAAAAAACTTGCAATATGGATGTAAGCTATACGGCCGGGTTCTAAGATGTACGTAGTTATATTGTTCGGGTCCATTCCGCCGGTTACATCGCCAATATCCACATAAAAATCAAATTCTGACGGGTCTATGCCGTAAAACCACAGTACCGCCGGGGTATTGTACAAGGCGTAGCGGTGTTGATGGAAATTGTTAGCGGCGCGAATAGTTCTTTCAAGCTCTTCCCTATTAGCCCCAAATGCCACGGCTTCTTCCCATTCATCTTCCGTTATTTCAATGCCATGGTATAAAATGTGCGCCACAGCAAAAAATGTTTGTTCTATAATAAACCCTAGCTGCGGCCCCATATGGCCAAGGCTGGCAAGGTCTATATGCATGAGAAACAACGCACCAAACAGATAATCTGCCGCAATGTAAAGGGCATCGGTCTGCTCATTTTCCCATCGTTCCGGGTCCAGCAGTGACATAACAGACGGCATGGAAACATTATCATAAATAGCTTCCCGCCATATGGCAAAATAATCTGCCGCGGTTACACCCAAACGCCTGTAAATTATGTTCCGGGTTGGTGCCACATCTAATATTTTGGCAACTAAGTAATCGAAATCTGCCAGTGCAATTTCCATAGCTTCCGGGGTTAATTCAACCTCCCGTAACCCTGCCAGAATATTGATTAATTCATCACCGGCCAAAAATGATGCAAAGCTTAGGCCGCCGTGCGACTCACCCGGCTGGGCGGCAAGGGCCATTGCCGGGGTAAAAACAATTACTAAAGCCAGTACAACTGCTAAAATCTTTTTTCTCATAAAAATCCTCCCTCGGGGGTATTAGCGTGCAACTTAATAGTATACCCGAAACGGCGATATAGCAAGTTAAATAGCTGAATGTTTGAAATTTGTGCGATATTTCACGCCCTAGATATATCTGTTAATGGTTTCGTCGCACCAAATATGAGCTTCCACATATCGTTCCGGGCCGTGCGCGCCGTCATTGTTCCAGTGCTGGGGCAGCCCGTATTTATCGATGATTTTTAGTATTTCTTCGTAAGCGTGGCGGTCTTCCATGTATGAAAGGTGCCGGTTTGCGGATTAGACATTGGGCTTTGTTTCCTTGATGGTGTCAAGAACCGCTTTTACCTCGTCCATGGGCAAGTCCGATAAATTCTTAAAAGGGCCGATAGATTTATCAAAATAATGGTATAAATGCATTTTTACCGCCCTTTCTATTTTTTCTGCGCCCTAAGCTGCCCGCAAGCCGCATCAACATCGCTGCCCAAACTGCGGCGGATGGTTGTTTGTATGCGGTTTTCCTGCAGGACTTCGGCAAAGGCCGCGGCTTCTTTACGAGCCGTCCCGGAAAAGCCGCCCCGTGCTTTGTTTACGGGGATTAAATTTACATGGCAGTTTATACCCCGTAGTAGTTTAGCTAAATCCTTCGCATGAAGCGGGCTGTCGTTTACGCCTTTTGCCAAGGCGTATTCAAATGTAAGGCGGCGGTTGGTAGTTTGCACATATTTTTTGCAAGCCTGCATAAGCTCATTAAGCGGATAGCGTTTGGCTATTGGCATTAGTTTTTGGCGCACTTCATCTGTAGCCCCGTGAAGTGAGATTGCCAACGTAATTTGCAGCTTTAATTCTGCAAGTTGTAGTATTTGCGGCACAAGGCCGCAGGTTGATAATGTGATGTGCCGCTGGCCAATGTTTATGCCCTCTGGGTGGGTTATCAACCGGATAAAACGTAGTGTAGCGTCGTAATTATCCAGTGGCTCGCCGCAACCCATTAGCACAACGCCCCCTACACGTTTGCAATCCTTTGCCGCGGCATAAACTTGGGCACATATTTCCCCGGCGGTTAAGTTACGTACAAGTCCGCCTTCTGCGGAAGCGCAAAAAGTACAGCCCATCCTGCACCCAGCCTGGGTAGACACGCACACGGTACTGCCGTGGTTGTACTCCATAAGAACGGACTCGATTAGGGTGCTGTCATAGAGAGCGAACAAGTATTTTTGCGTATGGTCGTTCTTAGATGTAAGTTTTTTTTCCTCACGGACGGTGGCAATGCGGTAGCCGGTGTCTAAGCGATCACGCATGACTTTTGGCAAATTGGCCATAGTCTCGAACGACTGCACATGCTTTTGATGAAGCCAGCCCCATACCTGTTTAGCGCGGTATTGGGGCTGTTCGATTTCTTTCATGATGCTTTCAAGTTCCACAGGGGTCATTGAAAGGATGTCGGGTTTTTCTACTGTTTCCATTGGATCTCCTCGGTTGTGTCACATTTGATGGTTGGGCTTGGCGGGCGCAGGTCGTGGATATCCGCTAATTTTTTCCGCCCTTTGAAAAACGGCAGCGCGTAACCCGCCACAACAAAGCCTATGCCAAGAAACAGTGCAGAAAACGCGAATAGCAAAAGCATGTCCCCATGGTGATGCCTAAGCATTCCCGGTACCCCGGCAAAACATATAACAACGATACTTATGTTTGCCAGTTTCGCGCCAAACATTGAAACTGTAGGCACATAGGTTTTTCCGATAGATTCGGAAAATACAATAAGCGCGCCAAGTATTATTACTACCAGGGCTGTGGGAAACAGCATATCGGATGTTTGCCTCCAAAGTGTGCCCGGTATACCGGCAACTATCATACCAATTATGCCAAAGATAACCATGCTGCCCCCTATTCTTTTGGGGGAATTTTTGCTGGGTTTTCCGCCGCTGCCCGTGGTCTTGTCCGGCTCAATTACTGCCCGGGCAATGGCACTTTCGTCGGCGGTATTGGCGGTACTTTGGAATTTGTCCGCACTCACCCCATTTTTAAGCAGAAAATCCGTGGTCACTTTAAAAATTTCGCTAAGCTGCACCACATTGTCTACATCCGGGATGCTCTCCCCTACTTCCCATTTGGAAATTGCCTGGCGGGACACCGCCATCATCGCGCTTAATTGCTCTTGAGACATGCCTTGCTGCTTGCGCAGGGCCTGAATTTTTTCGCCTAATGTCATTATTTAATGACCTCCTTTTGCAGCCACAATACCGCTTTTATCGGTTGCGGTCTACCAAGCCGGGCTTGAAATTGGAAAAAAATTTCGCAACCGGCAGTTGCATTTAGCGGATTCTGGTTATCGGCCACCTAACCAAAATACTTGGACTGTGCTGCTCTGTGTCATTTATCAGCACAACAGATGTTAAATGGCCCGCAGTCATTCTCCAAAATTGATCAGGCACATAAAATTCTCCGCTATAAGCCCCTGCCTGGTTAGGATGCAATGTAAAAATTTTTATGTCGCCACTTTCATCTCTTATAAAAATCTCTTGCGGCCCCGGGGTATCGAATATGAGTTTTACGCTAAACTCTACGGTTTGGCGGCCATTATTAACAACCATAAAATTGTACGCGTATATTCAGGTACCATCTTCGGCGGTAATAAACCGCAGGTGATTGCCCGTTCCCCCAAGCGGGTAAAATGTAACCGCCGCCAACCCACTTTGTCGGCTAATTCGTGCAAAATATATCCTGTCAACAACAGAAGGTGTGATCGCGTTTGAAAATAACATAAGCCCCGCAATAATTACCGGCAGCAAACGCAGAAAAACATTAAGCCGTTGAAACCTTAGACCGTAACCGCGCCAGTACTTTATTATTCCGGCTATGCACAGGATGATAATTACAATTGGTACAAGCCCGTAGATGTAAAGTGTAGCCCCGCTTCCAAGTGAGATGCCGGGGCTTAGCCCCAACACCCCCAAAATACTATTAAAGAGCGGCTCGCCGTCCGGGGTGGTAAACCCCAAAAATATACAAGCCAATATAACGCAAAAACAAATTAGGCCACTTAAGTAGTCGGCTTCGTTACTGCTCATTGCAGCTGCTCCTTCGCATATAGGATACGCCGTACAGACTCATTTAACCGCGCCCTGCTAAAATACCCGACGTGATACCCGAACAGCATTGCCTGAAAGGCTTCCGTCGGGTTGGCAGGGATAAGTAGAATATCCGCACCGGCCAAAAACGCCCCAAGTGCAATTTGCCCACAGGTAAAATGGTCTGTCAGAGCACGCATTTCCAGCCCGTCGGTTATGATAAGCCCATCAAAGCCCAGTTCCCCGCGTAAAATGGTTTGCAGCCAAAAATCCGAAAAAGTGGCGGGTAAGTTGCCGGAATCTATCCATGGCTGCATCCATGGCAGTAATGCTGTATGCCCGCTAACCTGCGGCGTGGAAATATGGCCCGTCATTATAGCTGCCGCGCCTGCTTCTATGCCATGTATGAATGGCAGAGCTTCCACCTGCCAAAAGCGTCTAATGTTATGGTTATGAAACGCCAGCTGGTAGTGGCTGTCTTCATAAGTGTCGCCGTGGCCGGGGAAATGCTTTAACGTTGCGAAAACGCCGCCGTTTTGCAGGCCTTCCACTGTATGGGCCACGTTAAGACTTACTTCCCGCGGGTTGCTGCCAAAGGCCCGGTTACCAATTACCGCGTTAGCCGGGTTGCTCCAAACATCTGCCACCGGGGCAAAGTTCATGTTTATGCCAAGGGTGGTAAGCCGCTGGGCGTTTATGTGCCCTATTTCGTATGGGTGGTAAAACTCTTCGTTACGCAAGGTTTCCCCGTCACCGAAATAAGAACTAAGTGCCAACTCCCAAAACCGCTGCCGAGACTGCCCGATGTCATAAGCCGCCGGAGTCGGTCCGCCTTCAAAAAGCCTGCCAATACGGGACACTCGCCCGCCCTCTTCGTCGGTAGAGATAAGAAGGGGCAGCCGCGCCCGGGCTTGCAAGTCCCGTGTTAATGTCTGCACCTGCTCAATTGATTCCACATTGTCGCCAAACAAAATAAACCCGCCAAATGGGATTGTATCCAGCCAAGGCTCCAGTCCCGGGGTTACCGCAGTTGTTTGCCACGGTAAACGGGGCATTATTAACTGGCCAATTTTTTCTTCTAGTGTTAGCTGTTCCAGCCAATATTCTACAAACGCGGAAAATTGGGGCTGCGGCTCGTATGGGGTTGGTTCGTCTTGCACATGTGGCGTAGGGTTGTCCAATTGCGAAGCAGGTGTGTATTCCGGCTGCTGCAGTACATTGGGTTCTACAGGGTTTGAGCCGGGGGCCGGGCCTTCAAGGGTTTGGTGTCCTGTGCTTCTCCTGCAAGCCGCCAAAAGTACAACTAACACTGTCAACAATGCAAGTAATAAAATTTTTTTCATTTTGTATCACCAGTTTCATTGCAAAATTCATGCGTACCCCCTGATATCATATTGGCGAATGTGATATCAGGGGGTAGCGGGCTACATGTTCAGCGAGTTCTACAACGCCTTCAGCAACTCCTGCAAAAACGCCCACGTATTTATCGTAGACGAAATAGACAGCCGTTCGTCCGGTGTGTGCAAATCTATATTTGTAGGCCCAAATGAAATAATATCAAGCCCCGGTAATTTTTCGTCAAAAAGCCCGCACTCAAGCCCCGCATGTATTGCGGTAATGTTTGGCTCGTGCCCAAATATAGGCGTGTAGCATTTTTGCGCAATTTGCAGCAACTGAGAATTTGGGTTGTACGGCCATGCCGGGCTGCGCTGCATAAAGGTAACTTTCGCGCCGGTTAGGTTTGCCAATTGGCTTATCTGCCGCTCCATTTGCCGGTTATAAAACCCGGCCGCGCCCCGTGGAAACACAGAAATTTTAATGCCGTCCTCCAATGTCTCCGCAACGCCTAAATTACATGAAGCGTTCACAAGCCCTTCAATTTCTGTACTCATACACTGCACACCGTTAGGCATAAGAATTAACGAGGCAATTACATTGCTGCCGCATTTTTCGGTCAAAACTTTTTCTGCGGAACTTTTTTCCCACAGTATTTCCAGCCCTTTATCTACGGCGCGGTATTGTACGGCAAAATCCGCGCGGCATTTTTCCAATATTTCATAGGCTTTGTCTGCGGCATTTTTCGGGATTACAATTGTGGCGAAGGCTTCCCGTGGGATGGCGTTAAGCTTCATTCCGCCGGAAATGTGTGCAATTTGCACATGTACCTGCTGGGCTAACGCCGCCAGGGTATGCCCAAGAATGCGCAGCGCGTTGCCCCGCCCCTTGTGAATATCCCCGCCGGAATGGCCGCCGGTCAGGCCCTTTACCGTAATTGTGTACGCAGTTGTATCCGGTATCAACTCTTCCCAACATACGGGAAGAATATACTCCACGGTTGTACCCGCCGCGCATCCCATAATAATTTCGCGGCCTCTGCTGTTGTCCAGGTTTAACATGCGAGTACCGCTAAGCAGCGCAGCCTCCAAATTTTGGGCCCCTGCCATGCCGGTTTCTTCTTCCGTTGTAAGCACAACTTCAACAGCCGGGTGCTGCAGGCTTTTATCTTCCAACACCGCCATGCACATGGCTACACCTAAGCCGTTGTCCGCACCAAGGGTTGTCCCTTCCGCTTTAATAAAATCACCGTCTACATACAGCTTTATTGGGTCTGTTAAAAAGTCGTGTTCCGTTCCCGCGTTTTTCTCGCACACCATGTCTAGGTGGGCCTGCAGTATGACGGCGGGCTTATTTTCATATCCCGGTGTGGCAGGCTTGTAAATTACAAGGTTATGCCAGTTGTCCTGCACAACCTTGTACCCAAGTTCTGTCGCGTATTCTGCGATTAAATTGCTTACGGCCTTCTCGTTGCCGGACCCACGCGGGATTTGGCTTATTGCTTCAAAATGCTTTAATACCGCCTGTGGTTGATATTTTGCAAGTATCATGGTCACTTCTCCTTCAAAATGTCATTTTCTTAGGATTAAAGCTACCATATTATTGGGTTAAATGCAAAAAAATTTCAGATAATTACAAAAGTGCGTTGATGTAAGCGTCATAATTTTCCTGCTCTTTTAACAGTTCTGCCATTCTGGTCATTATTGCGGCGGGTGTCCACCCTCTTTTTTTGCTGTAGTACTGCTGCGTTATTTTTATATACTGCCACGGGTGTACAAGCTGTGCATAAACAATTGCCTTTGCAGAAACGGGCAAAGGGAAAATACCATCGTAAATATCCATAAGCTTTGTCAGAGGAATCTCCCGCTTACTTCGCCTGGCATAACGGCGCAAAAAATTTGCCAAATCTGTAATTTGTGCGTCTATGGCAGCCTCATTCCAATTTATCATGTAACAATTGCCATCCCAAACAGGCATATTTTCTTCCTTTAATGCATTATGGCAGATATGATTTTCTGCTATTGCGGTATTGTAAAGCCTGTGATAATTTGTCTGCGCCAAAAGTTCTGCAGATCTTGCCGACGCGCTTATGTACTGTGGGCTGCTTTTGATAAACATGACATCAAAATCTGACAGCCGGGAATTTTTATTTGTCTGTCTTGCCGTTTTTGCCAAAAAAGCAGAGTTTTTCGCAAAAATTTCGGGAAGGGGCGGAGACACACCGGGAATTAGCTCTTGCGTAAACTGTAACCCCCGTGCCGCTTTGTGGAAACGCGCAAGACATTCTAACGCCAATGTCATATTTTGAGGGCAATCCAAATCTAAATCACGCCCCGGGACGTACCGGGACATAACAAAAGTCTCCCGCCCCAATTGCACAAAGGGTGTACCATAGACGCTAGGCGAAATTCTGTCAATCCACGGAAAGCCCGCCTCATCTAACTGTGTAAGCAGCCGGTACCGTAATTTTATAGAGTTGTGATGCTCCTGGCTTTTATGTATTTTATAAACATCTGTCTTCGTTTTGCATAAATAATATCCCCGTTCTTTAACGGCCCTTACACCGTGCAGCCTAAAATGGCCCGGTAAGTTTGCGGCAAAATCACTCATAGTAATCACTCCCTTACAGACAAGTGTATGACGGCGGGTTGGATTTTAGTAGCGGCCAACAGTCTTACAAAAAATTTTTGAAATGGTATTGACAGACTTTTTTGTGTATGATATATTTTATTTAAATCAGTAATGATTATTATTATTGAAAACCGAGGAGTGATGCCAATAAAATTGGAATATGGAACACGCTTGCGCGCGCGTTGGTTACCTAAAAGCAATTGGAAAGGTGTGTTTAAAATTGAAAATCAGAAAGCATAGTCGACAAAGAGAGGCTATTTTAGCAAAAATTCGTTCTACTACTTGTCATCCAACAGCAGACTGGATATACCAAGAAGTAAAAAAAGAATTTCCCAATATAAGTCTCGGAACCGTTTACAGAAATCTGGTTCTGTTTCGGGAAGACGGGGATATAGTATCTGTAGGCAATGTTAGCGGACAAGAACGCTTTGACGGAAACATATCGCCTCACGGACATTTTGTTTGCCATAAATGTATGGCAGTTCTTGATATAGACTTACCCGGTGATCAACCCGGGTTAACTACAAGTCCAAGCGATATTGGTGGAAACAAGATAGAACGGATAGATTTTACCGCATACGGAACTTGTTACATGTGTGCATAAAAAATAAATAATTGAAAGGAAGAACATTATGGGATTAATCGGTAAAAAAGTAGAAGCATTTGAAAGCGATGCTTTCCAAAAGGACAAAGGTTTTATTAAAGTTTCTTCAGAGAAGGACTTTATAGGAAAATGGAGTGTTGTTTTCTTTTATCCGGCAGATTTTACATTTGTCTGCCCAACAGAGTTAGAAGATTTGCAAAGCAGGTATGCAACATTAAGGTCATTAGGTGCAGAAGTATACGCCGTGTCAACAGACACACACTTTACACATAAGGCATGGCATGACCATTCTCCGGCAATCGGTAAGGTTGAATATATTATGATAGGTGATCCTTCTCATAAAATTTCACGCATCTTTGATGTGCTTATTGAAGATGCCGGGCTTGCTGACCGCGGTACGTTTATAATCGACCCGGATGGAGTTATTCAAATGGCAGAAGTTAATGCAATGGGTATCGGACGCGATGCAGATACTTTAATAAATAAAATTAAAGCTGCCCAGTATATTCGCAAAAACCCTGGGGAAGTTTGCCCCGCAAAATGGGAAGAAGGCGGCGAAACATTAAAGCCAAGCTTAGACTTGGTTGGCAAAATCTAGCAGAGTTAGCAATGCAGCAACAAAGCGTTCCCATGCTTTGTTGCTGCATAATTTATAAAAATAGACTAATCGGAGCAGGAGGATGTTTTATGGCATTAGACCAAGAAACTAAATCTCAACTTATTCCTTATTTAGGATATATAGAGCAAAACATTATTCTTAAAATTTGTGCCGGTTCAGACGAAGCGTCCAAAAACATGATGGACTTTGTGCAAGAGATTTCAGAACTGTCTGATAAGATTTCTGTTGAAAAGGTGTCTCTTGAGAGAACCCCAAGCTTTTCCGTTGACAGAGTAGACTCGTCAAGTGGCATTGTTTTCGCGGGGCTTCCGTTGGGTCATGAATTTTCATCTTTTATAATGGCACTTGTACAAGTAAGCGGTCGCAGGCCTAAAATAGAAGATGATTTGATAGAACGAATTAAGCAAATTGACAGAAAGCTAAATTTCACTTCTTATGTCAGTTTAAGCTGTCATAACTGTCCGGATGTTGTACAGGCATTAAATGTAATGGCTGTTTTGAATCCAAATATAAGTCACACAATGGTTGAGGGCGGTACATTTAAACAAGAAATCGAAAATAAGCAGATTATGGCTGTTCCCACTGTTCATATGAACGGTGAGGAATTTGGAAGCGGACGCATGACAGTTGAGCAGATACTTTCAAAATTAGGCGAGTCTGTTGACATATCTGAATTAAACAACAAGGGGCCATATGATGTACTTGTTATTGGTGGAGGCCCCGCCGGGGCAGCTGCTGCAATTTACGCTGCAAGAAAAGGCATACGAACTGCAATGTTGGCAGAAACATTTGGCGGTCAAGTTATGGAAACACTGGGAATAGAAAATATTATTGGGACGAAATATACCGAGGGGCCTAAATTCATGGCAGAAGTTGAGGCACATGTAAGGGAATACCCGGTGGATATTATAACGTCACAGCGTGCCGCAAAATTAGAGAAAAATGAGTTGTTAGAACTTAAACTAAATTGCGGTGCGGTATTAAAATCTAAAACGGCCATTATTGCTACGGGTGCAAAGTGGAGGAATATCGGAGTTCCCGGAGAGCAAGAGTTTAAAAATAAAGGTATTGCTTATTGCCCTCATTGCGACGGCCCACTGTTTGCCGGTAAAGATGTTGCTGTAATAGGCGGCGGAAACTCCGGTGTTGAAGCGGCCATTGATTTGGCAGGTATAGTTAATCATGTAACGGTTATCGAATTTATGCCTGAACTAAAAGCAGACAAGGTACTACAACAGCGGCTGCACTCCCTAAATAACGTTACAGTCGTTACAAATGCTCAAACTAAAGAGATATTTGGCTCAAGTAAAGCAGAGGGCTTGATATATTCGGACAGAGGGAGCGGAAAAGAAAGCACGGTACATGTTCAAGGCATATTTATTCTTATTGGCCTGGTGCCAAATACGGATTGGCTGGCCGACAGCGGAATTGAGCGCACAAAGCATGGTGAAGTTATTGTGGATAAGCACGGCTCTACAAACATACCCGGAGTTTTTGCAGCGGGAGATTGTACTGACAGTGTTTATAAACAGATAATTATATCAATGGGAAGTGGTGCGACAGCCGCACTGGGTGCGTTTGATTATTTAATTAGGAATTGAGGTGTTTGTATTGGGAAAAAATAAAAAAATTTATACCTTAGGTGCATATTTGGGAGTCTTGGCTATTTTTTCGGCACTGGCCACCACACTTGTGCTTGGCAGGACGAACTTTCTTGGAACTACAACTACCCTTGTAAGGATGGCCGGGTTTATAGAGCAGTTTTTTTCTCCGGAATCCATCGTCAATTCAACCTACTACAGCAATATAGGTATAAGAGTCGATTGGCAGTTTATGTTAGTTATTGGTATAGCTATTGGTGCCTTTATTTCATCAGTAACCACCAAAACATTCAAGATTGAATTTGTTCCCCCTGTCTGGAAAGAGCGGTTTGGAAACTCCGGTATAAAAAGAGCAATATTTGCATTCGCCGGAGGAATCCTTACCATTTTTGGTGCAAGATTGGCCGGTGGGTGTCCAAGTGGGCATGGTCTTAGCGGATTAATGCAACTTTCAGTTAGTGGCTTTGTAGCAATGTTTTTCTTCTTCGTTGTTGGAATTTTAGTGGCGCGCATTATCTACGTAAAGAAAGGGGCTTAGTTATGGGACTTATACTTGGACTTGCAACAGGCATTATATTTGGTGTTCTGATACAACAAGGAGGCCTGGTGCGTTTCGAAAAACAAGTAAACATGCTTTTACTCAAAGACATGACAGTATTAAGGTTTATGCTAACTGCAATCTCCGTAGGGATGATTGGAATTATCATCTTAGGCCATTTTGAAATAATAGCCTTTAACCACAGACCCTTGAACTTAGGGGCCTTAATAATTGGAAGTTCGATATTTGGTATTGGATGGGCATTTACGGGACTATGCCCGGGGACATCACTTGGGGCACTGGGTGAAGGAAGATTACATGCTATTTTTGCAATTGCCGGTATGATTGCAGGTGCAATGATATTTAATCGCAGCTTTAACTTCCTTAGTAATACAGTTATGTCTTGGATAGACTTTGGAAATTTAACCATGTCAGATATAATCGGTATTTCTAATTTTGTTATCATACCGGTATTTATTTTGCTTGTTATTCTTCTTATGAGGTATTTGGATAAAAAAGGTGTGTAATTAATAATGGTAAAAGCAGCATTAGCTGCGATAGGTTTTGTGTTAACGCCCGTTTAATTTATAAGGAGAGCTTGCCATGATCTTAGATGAAAAAATTGCACGTTATTTTACCAAAGATTTAGAGTCAGGAAGCAAAACTGTTTATGACCTTTTTTCGTGGAAGAAGGTATCTGTTCAACTCTCTAATTATTCCACAGGTGAAATCATTTTAGATATGAAAGATTTAGAGTTCCCGGAACAATACTCTCAAGCTGCCTGTGACATAATAGCCGGTAAATACTTTAGGAAAAAAGGAATCCCCGGGGAGCGAGACGAAGAATATTCAATGCGCCAGCTAGTTCATAGGATGGTTTCCTTTTGGGTATTAGCCTTAGAGGATGAAAAGATATTGAATAAAGAGCAGAGTCAAATTGTTTATGACGAGTTAGCTTATATGATACTTGCCCAAATGTGGGCACCAAATTCGCCCCAATGGTTTAATACGGGATTGTTCCATGCCTATGGAATTAAAGGATCTGGCCAAGGGCATTTTTATTATGACCCTATAAAAAAAACCGTTCTGCAATCCGAAGATACTTATACCCGCACTCAAGGTTCGGCTTGCTTTATTGTTAGCGTCGACGATTCATTAATGGGTAAGAAGTCTTTAACAGATCAACTTATTACAGAAACCCTATTGTTTAAATATGGGTCAGGAGTGGGTACTAACTGGTCATCAATACGCGCTAAAGATGAGAGTTTGTCCGGCGGGGGGAAATCTTCCGGAGTTTTGAGCTTTCTCAAAGTTTCAGACCGTAACGCCGGTGCAATTAAGTCCGGCGGAACTACCCGCCGTGCGGCCAAAATGAACATTTTGGATATAGATCATCCGGATATTGTAGACTTTATTAACTGGAAGTCCATTGAGGAAGAAAAAGTAGCAGCTCTTGGTAAAATGGGCTACTCTACATCTATAGATGGTGAAGCCTACGAAACCGTATCCGGTCAAAATGCCAATAACTCTATCCGGATACCTGACTCTTTTATGAAGGCCCTGGAACAACAACCTGACACAGAATGGCATACTAAAGGGCGAATTGACTCTTCCAGAGACAATATCATTAAGGTATCAGAATTATGGAACATTGCCGCTAAAGCTACATGGTATTGTGGTGACCCCGGAGTACAGTTTGACGATACCATTAATGCTTGGCACACATGCCCGGCCGGTGAGGACGGCAAACTAAATGCACCGCATAACAGAATAAATGCTTCTAACCCTTGTTCAGAATATATGTTTTTAGATGACACTGCCTGTAATTTGGCAAGTATAAACGTATACCGCTTATATAATTATGAAGACGAATACTTTAATATTGAAGGCTATCTTCATGCAATTGGGCTAATACAATTGGCATTGGAAGCAACCATCCACTGGGGACAGTTTCCTACGGAAGACATCGCACGCAAATCGTATATGTTCCGAACTACCGGTCTTGGTCTTACTAATTTAGGTATGCTTTTTATGTCTATGGGGCTTCCGTACGATTCGGAAGAAGCCAGGCAGGTTGGAGCCGCCTTATGCTCCCTTATGACAGGCCATTCATATTATGTATCTGCCCTTATGGCACAAAAAATAGGTACATTTGACTGCTATGATATTAATAAATCTTATATGAACAAAGTAATACGCAACCATGCACGGGCAGCGTCCTATAATCCCTTAGATACAGAAATGGAAGACATGTCCTATAATCCCAGCACAATAGATCATTCAATATTGTCTGGACTGGGATTATATGAACTGTCCGCTGCTTTATGCAAACAGTGGAGAGACACCATAAAGGCCGGAGAGTTCTATGGCTACAGGAATGCCCAAGTTAGCGTTCTTGCTCCAACAGGCACAATAGCTTTTGCTATGGACTGTGCAACTACTTCAAGTGAGCCATTTTTTAGTCATGTTGTCTATAAAAAATTGGTAGGTGGTCAGTATATGACCATAATTAACCCGGCGATACAGGAAGCTCTAAAGAAATTGGGTTATATTGAAGAAGAAATAAATACAATTTTACAATACGTTATCCGTAAAGATGAAAACGGCTTTGTACAAGACGGAAAAATAGAGGGCGCACCTTACCTTAGGCCCGAACACTTACCTGTTTTTGACACAGCCAGCAGATGTGGGACAGGTGAGCGATATATACAGCCGGAAGGCCATGTAAAAATGATGGCTGCTCTTGCTCCACACATTACAGGTGCCATTAGTAAAACTGTTAATTTACCAAAAGAGGCAACTGTTGAAGATATTAAAGAGGTCTATCAACTATCCTGGAAGCTTGGTGTAAAAGCTATTGCGGTATATAGGGATGGCTGCAAGGTTAGTCAAATTTTAAGTGCTGCAAAAGAAGACAACCATAAACGTCTTCTTACCGAGTATACTTACAATGAGCTAATCGAATATATAAAGTCAAACAAAACTGTTGACAGACCAAAACGGATAAAGCCAATAGGCATAAGACCTGCCAATGTTCATAAAGCATCCATAAATGGATTAACGTTATATATTACTGCAAGCTACTATAATGATGGCCGCCTTGCAGAGATATTTGCCAGTGCGGGACGGCAAGGCTCTTTGGTTAAGGGCTTACTAGAAAGCCTATCAATTACAATTTCCAAAATGCTGCAATATGGCATAGCTCCTGAAGATATTGCAAATATGTACCGTGGGCAAAAATTTGAGCCTAATGGATTTGTAAGTGAACATCCTTATATAAAGCATGTAGATTCTATCTCTGACTTGATAAGTAAAATTATTGATATAGAAATGGGTATCTACACTTATTGTCAAGTAAAGCCCGATGGTATTGCGCAAAAAAAATTGCTTACTGTATCAAGTGTATTAAATGGTGAAAGTAACTATAATGCTGCCGACTATCTTTACGGAGAAGTGTGTGTAGAGTGCAAAAGCAATAAGCTGGTAAAAAACGGAACTTGCAAAGTCTGTACAGAGTGCGGCAGTACCACCGGATGTAGTTAAAAACTTTTTATAGGGCATTTGCAAATAACCCCGCACTTGTATAAGCGCGGGGTTATTTCATGCTTACTCAGTGGCAATGTCCGCCACAATTATGCCCATCCGGCTCTTGCAAGCCTTCAATTACTATACCTTTCTTTTGTACATAGTCCCACAAAGCAGCGTGTATCGCCTCCTCTGCCAATAGTGAACAGTGTATTTTAACAGGAGGCAAACCGTCCAAAGCAGATGTAACCTCACGATTTGTTACACGCAGGGCCTCATGGATGGTTTTGCCCCGCAATATTTCTGTTGATATAGAGGAAGTGGCTACAGCCGCACCACAGCCAAATGTCATAAATTTGGCATCTTTAATGACACCTGTGTCCTCGTCAATATCCAGAAACAATTTCATAATATCGCCGCATTTTGCATTACCGACCAATCCAATACCTGATGCGTTTTCAATTTCGCCAACGTTGCGCGGGTTCATAAAATGATCCATTACTTTTTCGCTATACTGCATAATTTTCGTCTCCTTTATAGTGGTGTGGTGACAATACCAGCCTTTTTATATTCATGCCACAGCGGCGACATGGATCGCAAACGCTCTACAATCGGCAGCAGAACTTCGATAAACCTGTCCAAATTATCCTTTGTAGTATACTTGCCAAGTGTTATACGCAAAGAACCGTGGGCCTTTTCGTGGGGCAAACCCATAGCCAACAACACATGTGAAGGGTCTAACGAACCGGATGTGCAAGCAGATCCCGAAGAAGCCGCAATCCCTTTTGCATCCAGCATCAAGAGCATTCCTTCTCCTTCGATGAACTCGAATGTAAAATTTATATTGCCGGGTAACCGCTCAGTGGGATGGCCGTTTAATTGGGAATAGGGTATAGTTTCCAAAACACATTTGATGCAATAATCACGTAAATCTTTAAGGCGCACATATTCTGTTGCAAGTTCAGATACTGCCAGTTCACAAGCCAGTCCAAAACCCACAATTCCTGCTACATTTTCGGTGCCGGCTCTTCGGCCACGTTCTTGGCCGCCCCCATGTATAATTGGTGGCAAAGCTAAACTTCTGCGAATATACAAAGCACCAACACCTTGTGGTCCATATATTTTATGAGCAGAAAGAGACAGCATATCTACGCCCAGCTCTTCCACATTTATCGGAATATGCCCTGCGGCCGTTATAGCATCCGTATGGAACAAAATTCTATTTGCTTCACTGCGCTCTAAGTTGATTCGCTTTAAAGCCGCACCAATATCTGCAATTGGCATAGTCGTACCAACTTCATTATTTGCCAGCATAATTGTAGCTAAAATAGTATCGGGGCGTATTGCTGCTTCAAAATCGGAAACAGAAACCATTCCGTATTGGTCTACAGCTAAATACGTCACATCATAGCCGTTTTTCTGTAAATATTCAGTGGTGTGGGTTACAGCATGGTGTTCTACCGCCGTTGTAATAATATGGCCTGTTTTGCCTATCACTGCGGCCTTTATTGCCCAATTTACAGACTCTGTACCACCGCCTGTAAAATATATTTCACGTCCATTTTTAGCACCAATCATTGCCGCAACTTGCTCTCTGGCCTTGTCTATAGCCATTTTAGAATGCCACGCCGCACCATATATACTGGATGGGTTTGCACCGCCTTCGGCAAAACACTTGGTCATGGCTTCTATAACTTCGGTACGTATCGGCGTTGTAGCTGCATTATCTAAATAAATCATTAATATTAACTTCCTTTCCATGGGTACTAAAAGGTATAAACTTGTAGTTACAAAACAAACTCAAGCACTACCAAACTCAAAGCCATTACAGCCATACCTAAAAACAGCCATTTCATAACAACATGGTGTTTTGTGTATTTCTGGGCAGCAGGCAGCAATGTGTGTATTGACACATATACCATAATACCGCCCACTACAGCAAAAGGAACACCAAATAGCCCTTCAATATCTTCAAAAATATTGCGTATAAACAGCCATGCAATTAATGCTCCGATTGGCTCTGTAAGTCCCGCGCCAAGTGAAACTAAAAATGCTTTCCACTTACTGCCTGTTGCATGGAAAATAGGTGCTGCCATAGCAATGCCTTCAGGTATGTTGTGTATTATTATGGCAATGGCAATTGCAATACCAAGTGCAGGATCGTATAGCGCAGCTATGAAGGTTATTATGCCTTCGGGAAAATTGTGTATAGCAATAGCTATAGTAGACATAACCCCTGTCTGCTTCAGCTCTTTATTTTCTTTGTTTTGTAATGCTTTTTGCTCGTCCTGCACAGATGCAGATTCCATTAGTTCTAAAGCCTTTTCATCATGATCGTGATGGGGGAGTAGTTTATCAATAATAACCATAACTACAATACCCGCAAAAAAAGCAACTGTTCCTATTAAAAGCCCATTTTCTTTTCCAAACCCATACTCTAGCATCTCTAATGCTTCAAGGAATATTTCTGCAAAGGCAATATAAAGCATAACGCCCGCAGAAAAGCTAAGACAGACAGCAAGGAATTTTTTATTCCCCAGCTTTGAAAACATTATAACAATACCGCCAATACCGGTTGCTAAACCGGCTATAATAGTAAGCATAAAGGCAAATGTTACGTTGCTCATTGCTGACCTCCTTGTAATTTATTTCACTGTTCCACCGATTAAACTTTATTAAACCGGTGGAACAGTGATAAAAAAGACTAAAAAATAACCTTCATTCAACTATTTAATTTCCGTTCTCCAAAGCCCATGTAAGTTACAGTATTCATATACCGCAATAGGCTTGTCATTTACAAAACTGAACTCAGCAACAGGGTCATCTCCGGGATTCAATCCCTTGCGTTGGCCGCCGTGTTCAGTTTCTACATAAATGAACTGGATATAGTGTTCATTCGTCATCGGATGCAAAACACTGCCAACCTGCACTTTAAGATTACCTCCGGAAAAAGATACTTCCGGCAAGTGTTTTTCACCGCTTGCGTCAACTGTATTTGGCTCGAGCTCGGTCATTTTAGTGCCGCAACACATTATTGGCACGCCTTTCGCACTGATGATGCCAATTATATTTTTGCAATCATCACAGATAAAAAATTTTTGTCTTTCCTTCATAATTACCCTCTCCTATTCGTTTTTAGAAAACTGGTCTTTTCCTACGCCGCAAAGAGGACATTCAAAATCCTCGGGTATGTCTTCCCATTTTGTACCCGGGGCTATTCCGCTATCCTCGGCCCCTGCGGCTTCATCGTAAACCCAACCGCATACATCGCAAACATACGTCATTGCTTTTCCTCCTTTTTTATCATTTTTTCAAAAACTCCAAGTGGATGTGCCCCAATTTCACGGGCAATTTCTTTCCCGTCTTCAAACAGGACTATTGTGGGATAGTTTTTTATACCATAACGATTGGCAATGTCTCTTTCGTTATCGGCATCTACTTTTGCAACTGTAACTGAGTTGATGTATTTGGCTTCCAACTCTTCAAGCACGGGCTTTACAACCCGGCAATGTCCGCACCAGTCTGTGTAAAAATCCACCAAAACTTTACCCTTTGCAATTGTGTTTTCAAAACTGCTTTTTGTTAAATTTAACATGAGCGTCATCCTCCTATATATTTTTTTGCGGCTAAGGCCGCTACCGCTCCGTCTGCAGCTGCCGTTACAAGCTGCCTAACTTGCTTTGTCCTGGTATCACCTGCAACAAACACGCCCGGCAGGTTTGTAAGGCAGTCCTCATTGGCGATAACATAGCCAAACTCGTTTAAGTTAATTTCGTTGGAAAACATTGAATTATCCGGCTCAGATCCAATAGCAACAAATACACCGGCAACGGAAATATCCGTAACCTGGCCGGTTAATCGGTTCTCAATCCGTACTTTTTCCAAGCAATCGTTTCCAACTAATTCTTTTACAACGGAATCTGTGATGAATTTAACATTCTCTTTTGCTTTTGCCTGTTCAAACTGCTGTTGCTCTGCTTTAAAGCTGGCAGAACGATGAATAACCGTTACACTTTTGCATAAATCGGATAAAAGCAGGGTATCTTCTATGGCAACGTTGCCACCGCCTATAACGGCAACATCCTTG
>JGI20163J15578_10000222_pt1 | contig 23486 bp, 16 predicted proteins | sample TergutCu122P1_FD_15578 | JGI IMG/M metagenome (IMG submission 15578)
AACGGCAACAACAAGCCCGGCGGCATCAGCTCCGCCGGTAATGGTAATAACAACACAAAGACAGCCAGCGCAGCCGCCAAGCCAAACGACAGCACCAAGTCCGGCGGCGCCTGCTCCGCCAGTAAGGCAAGCTGCGGCACAAAGACTACAGCCGCCTAGCAACATACGCCACGACACTCCGGGAACAGATAATGTGACCATAAGGTGGAATAGCACTGGTCTTGGGATAACCTATCGGGTTTATCGGAATCGCCATCAAAATAATTTTAGCCAGGCAACGTATTTTGGTACGACACAAAACAATTCAATGCGAGTAACTGGATTGAATCCCGGTACAAATTACTACTTTTGGGTTGTTTCGAGACAAGGCAACCAAAGCACCAGACCTCAGGTAATATCTGTAAGAACGGCACCACGAGGCGTCAGGTAGCTAATTGATATACCATAGGAAGTAACATTTAAAGAAGTGAGAGGTAAATTGCAATGAGTCGGCATCAAATTAATATACTGGCGAAGGGTCTGATTTTTATCATAATTTTAAGCTGCTTTCCAGCATTTGTTTTCGCAACAGGAGTTAGTAGAATTAGTATTTTAGTCAATGGGTATACCGCAACCTTTGGGCGGTTTGAACGAGGTGTATTACTTGCCCCAATCCAGCCAGTTGCTGACTTACTAGGCGCAGAGATACATTGGAACGAAAGAGACCAGCTCGCTACAATTACCTTGGGTAACATAGGAGTGGATGCGGCTATAAACAACCCTACCATGACAGCATTCAACCGAGCGACAAGAGAAGAAGCCCCTGTTCCCTTAAATGTTGCACCAATGTTTTTCAATGGTGTTGCGTATTTTCCTGTTGTAATAATCGTTAACATATTAGGTGTATCAGTAGGTGTATCAGCAACGTGGGTAGGCGTAACGAATACCCTGCATATTGGAACTCAGCCGCCTGAAAACCCGATGAAGAAAAGAAACACTTTTGACTTCTTAATTATCTACAAAATGGAAAGAAACACCCTCATGGGAGGTATTACCGCTGGCTTTAATACATCACTTGCACCATTTACATCCATTGGTCTTAAAGCAACATTTGGCTCTACCGATTCTTATTATGATAATGCTTTTTTTTATAGCATTTCGTCAACAGCAGGTTTAGTAATTCCTGTTACTAATGCAACACAGTTATTTTCGAACTTCATATTAAGCGCCGGGAATTTTGGCTGCTGGCGCGGCATAATTACAGACAATATAACCCCTGGCTTTGATGTCGGGTTTACTTCGCATCGTCGTCGTCCTTTGCATGGTATCACATTAAAGTTTCGCGGAATGTGGTACTATGATGTTTTTACCCATGCTATTGGTGTTGGCGTTTCCTCAAGACAACCAGTTGACTTTTTCTCAAGACCACCTGCAGGACGACAACCACTGAGTCCTATTTTTTAATTAGTAATTACCTATGTTACTTTAGTAATTAAAGGTGAAAATAAAGTCGCTCATGAGCGTGCAAGCACGCCGCGACGCTTCATTCAGGAAATAACAGTTGGCGAACTTTAAGCGCAAGGAGCAAAATTATGTCAAGGACAAGAGCAGAAATTTCAAAAGAGTTGGAGCAAGCAATGAAGCTTTATAGGCAATATGTAGCCCAATATTCCGGCTCCAATCCCAATCACCCTTTGATTGGTCAAGCCGAAGCACAGGTTAAACATCTGGAGAGAGAGTTGAATAAAGCAAGAAGCTGAATGTAAAATCCATCGCAAAACTTCTATCATATTCTCACATATTCTCAGAAAAAAAATCAACACTCCCTAAGTGTTTAATTTTCTATTTTTTGTCCTTGTTTGAAAAAAACCATGCACTAAGACAGCGCTTGGTCACACCTGCACAAAATTTTCGTTACTCCCTAACCAACTGTCTGTATTTAATCCTGTGCGGCTGGTCTGCGCTTATGCCAAGGCGCTCCTTCATATGTGCTTCATACTCAGAATAATTTCCCTCAAACCAGAACACCTTGCTGTCGCCCTCAAACGCAAGAATATGCGTCGCGATCCTGTCCAAAAACCACCTGTCGTGGCTAATTACTACAGCGCAGCCCGCAAAGTTTATGAGCCCCTCTTCGAGCGCCCGCATCGTGTTAACATCAAGGTCATTTGTTGGCTCATCGAGCAGAATTACATTCGCACCCTCTTTTAGCATCATCGCAATATTTACCCTGTTTCTCTCGCCGCCGGAAAGAACGCCAAGTTTCTTCTGCTGATCAGCCCCGGAAAAGTTAAATCTTGCAACATAAGCTCTTGAGTTAATCTCCTTGTTTCCAAGTTTTACAATATCGCTTCCGCCGGAAATCGTCTCATATACTGTTTTATCATCTTTAAGCTGCTCCCGCGTCTGTTCAACATAAGCAAGTCTTACTGTTTCCCCAATTCTTATTGTGCCTTTATCCGGCTTTTCCAAACCTGTTATCATTCTAAAAAGCGTTGTTTTACCAGCTCCGTTAGGACCTACTATTCCAATTATTCCGCCCGGCGGAAGCGAAAAAGTCATATCTTCTACAAGGATTCTGTCGCCATAACTTTTTGCAAGCCCCTCTGCCTCAATAACAAGATTTCCAAGCCTTGGGCCTGCCGGTATATATATCTGAAGGTCTTTTGTCTGCTCTTCTTTTTCCTTGCTCAAAAGCGCTTCATAAGCATTTATCCTTGCTTTGGATTTTGCGTGCCTGCCCTTTGGATTGAGCCTTATCCACTCAAGCTCTTTCTGCAAAGTCTTCTGTTTTTCCGACTCATGCTTTTCTTCTTCTCTTAGCCTTTTTTCTTTCTGCTCAAGCCAGGAAGAGTAATTCCCCTTCCATGGAATCCCCTGACCCCTGTCAAGCTCAAGAATCCAGCCAGCAACATTGTCAAGAAAGTATCTGTCGTGCGTTACTGCAATTATAGTCCCCTCATACTGAGCCAGATGGCGCTCCAGCCATGCCACTGTTTCCGCGTCAAGATGGTTTGTAGGCTCATCGAGAAGCAAAATATCTGGCTTTTGCAGCAACAGGCGGCAGAGCGCAACGCGCCTCTTTTCTCCTCCGGAAAGCACTTTTGTCTTGGTATCTTCGGGCGGACATCGCAAAGCATCCATTGCCATATCAAGCCTGGAATCAAGGTCCCACGCATTTGCATTATCAAGCTTTTCCTGAATTTTGCCCTGCTTATCCAGAAGCGCATTCATCTCATCGTCGCTCATGGGCTCGGCGAATTTTTCGTTTATCTCATCATATTCCTTAAGCATTTTCACTATTGGCGCAACGCCCTCTTCCACTATTTCCCTCACGGTTTTTTCCGGGTCAAGATATGGCTCCTGCTCAAGATAGCCGATTTTGTATCCGGGCGAAAGAATTGTCTCGCCGTTAAACTGCGTATCAACCCCTGCAAGTATCTTTAAAAGCGAGCTTTTTCCCGAGCCATTAAGCCCAAGCACTCCAATTTTTGCGCCATAAAAATAGGAAAGATAAATATCTTCGAGAATTTTTTTGGTTCCGTGCGTCTTGCTAACCCTAACCATTGAATATATTACTTTTTTATCGTCTGCTGCCATTTTTTCCTCTTCTCATTTTGTGGTTTATGTTTTTTTACAATACCGCTGCTTTATTCAATCGAGAATTGCTAAGTATCCCGAAGGGGCAAGCAGCATTACATTATTAAAGCTTTATACTGATATTTTCAACAACTATTCTTCATTTTCGATTAAATTAAAGAATTAGTCAACACTGCCATTATTTTGTAGCTACATCTTTAAAGCTGCAAAAATGCGGTTGTTAAGGTTGTCTGCCTATATACGCCTGCATTAAAGACAAACTCACATTCTGAATCTTTCATCACTTGTTCTTCTTATCTCCGTCCTAATCGGCCTAATTGGATTCCATTGCAGCAATACAGTCGCTTCTGAACTCCAAACCCATCTGGGCGAAGCGCCTGGAGGCTCGAAAAAGTCCGGCATTCCGGTATATTGAAGCGATAAATCCCAATCCCCAAGATGGTGAACAATCTTAAAATCGAGCTGTTTTAGCTTAAAAGAAGACTCATGCCTATGCTGTGTATTAAAAAAATTAAATGATTTTAACAAGTCTGTAACAGGATTCAGCCACTCTTCTCCAAGCCCCCTGGCAAAAAATGGTATATAACGATAAGTTCTGTTGTTTTCGGATCTTGTATTAAAATGTATTTTAAGAAATCTGTGAATTTGAAAATCAAACCCAAAATCAACAACAAGCGCATTATTTGTATATTCCTGAAGATCCATTCTCCATGTAGTAACAAGATTTGTCCTATACCTTACGCGATTTCTCCATTTTGGCATAAAATATCTGCTAAAATCAATTCTTGCCAGAAATTCAGATGGAACAAATCTTTCTTCCGATTCTACCATCCATACATTATGAAACAAATCATAGTACATTGGTAATTGCCTTCTCGCTCTATATTGGGCCTGAAAAAACCAGAGATTAAGGGTTGCGGTAAATTCAAGAGGAGAATTTACTTTGAAGCCATATCTAAAATCAGTCAGAAAAAATATTTCATCATATAAAAAGCTTAAACGCCCTATTGTTTGAGAAGTATCCCACTCATCGTTATAGCCATCATAAATTAGTATATGCTCGATAAAGGTTCTGTTATCAAAACTAAGTCTGTTTCTCAATATATAATTGCCTGGCACCCACCCGCCTGTCTCTTTTTCATTCCACTGAAAAAGCGTGGTTGTGGTTAGGGGACCTGTCCTAAATATATTCTCATTTTCTACTCTTTGAAGGAGCGGCGGAAGCACGTACCTTACCCTGAATTGCTGCATCTGATTCCACCATGAAAAATATTTGAGATGCGCTTCTGCCTCATGTCTTGTAAAATGATTTCTGTCATGATGAATAAAAAAATTATTTGAAAAATGTGGATTTCTGTTGGCATCAAGGTGGTCGAATTCTCTTTTAAAACTAACTATATCTACCTGATATCTTAAAAATGACTGATCATACATTTCATATCTAAAAAGCGGAAAGATTCTAAAAGTTGATCTGTTTTCAACTTTAAAAAATGTTGCTCTGTAATCCTGTTCAACAAGCCTGTTCCACTGAGCGTCCCCTACAGTATCTGATCTATTTGACCGCGTTCTGTAATCCCCTGTTATAACAATATTATTATCAAAAGAAAAGATATCATCATATAATCTCAGGCTATAAAAAATATCTGCACGCCCGTGTGTTCTTGTCTCGGTATATGCCTGGCCAAAATCTATATCACTTGGTCTGTCCCACCGTGTATGGTCCATTGTTTCTGTAACAGAAAAGTTTGGAGATATACTATAACGCATGGAGTGATAAAATATTTCTCTCTCTCTGAAAGCTTTAACACTTACATCCTGCTTTCTTTCGCTTCCAATAATGCGTGAAACACTTTCATTTTCATTATCTCTTTCAAATTCTTCTCTTTCAATTTCCCATGGAGATATAAGCGTAGAAGAATGTCTTTCTCTGCCGTTCCTCGCAGATGCTGTTCTTGCAGTGGTTCTTCCGGTAGATCTTGAAAATATATCTCCTCTTACTGTCAGAGAAACATCAGGAAATTTATAAAATTCAGGAAAGTAAAAATGCTGCTCAGGAAAAAAGTAATCTGTTCTTGCGGAGTGGGGAATATCCGCGCCTATTCCGTCCTGCCTTTTATTTCTCCAGTTCATCGAAAAGTCGAATTTTGTTACATTTATTTCTGTAATAGCTCCGCCAAACATTCTTTGAGAACGTCTGTATGAACTATGAAAATACCACCAAAGCCTGTCCATTGCGCCAGTATTAAAATGTGTGGCTACTCTTTCATCCTCAAGCCCCAATAATTGACCCCAGTCTGTAAGTTCTGCCCGCTCATTAAAATCACGAAGAAAAAATGGATCTGAATAAAAATCAAGCGACAAATTATATCTGAAATTTCTAAAGCTGTTTCTCATCTCCAGTTCTATCCCAAACCTGAAAGGGACCGTATAACTTAAAAAATGTGCGTCATTCCATGCGCTTCGAAACCTTCCTTCCTGATCTTCAAAAAAAACAGAATATCCGAACGGCGTAATATATATATTTCTGCTTCTCGCAACTCCAAGGTAAAAATCAATAAGATTTGTTCTACCCTCTATTCCTGCAAATAAACCAAGTCTGGAATAAATATCAAACATAACTTTTATATATTGGTCATCTGTTCTTCCATCTTCTCTTCTTCTTACTTTTCTTAAAAATATTCCGCGAAGCTCAGTCTCATATTCTGCGCTATCAGCTCCCATAGAAAAAAAAGAAGACTCGCGATCCGGTCTCGGAGAACCAAACAGATATGTTGTTGTTTGCATAAAATAACCAACAGGCTGCCTTATGCCAAAAGCAGGATTAAACACCAGGGTATCGCCGGGGTGAAAAAAAAACGGGAAAAAAAACATAGGCACATGCCCGACATAGAGAACCGCATTTCTTAGCCCCCACTCATTGGGAGCGAGAACCCAAACTCTTCGAGCTCTTATGCTATAATAGGGATTTTCATAATTCCTTGATGTAATTCTGGCATTATCAATAATAATTACATCATTGCTTTTAAAGATTCTGTCTCCGGAATATACAAATGTTATTTCTGTTCCGTCATCCTCCGTAATTGTTTGCTCAGATCTGGCTTCAATAAAAATACCTTCCCAGTTTGAAATATTAAACGACAGCTTTCTCCCGCTAAAGACCTCTTCGCCCCTGCCGGTTCTTCTTATGTAAGTAACATTACCTTCCGCTGTCATCAAATCGTTACTTCTGTTAAAAATCACCCTGTCTGTTCTTATTGAGTGCGATGTTCCATCATCATTTTCTATTCGGATAAAAACATTTCCGCTTATTTTAATATAATCTTCGTCACTTTTTTCTACGGTAAAGTATTCGCTTCTGTTTGCGGATTCTATAATAAAAAGATTTTGACTTTCCCGTACAGTTTTTAACCTTTCTTCTTGATTATAGTGGTTCAGAAGACGCTGCTGGAGTTCTCTCCTGCTTCCTGTTGTATCAAGCCCAAGCTGTCTTGCCCATGCAACAAGTTCATGATAACTTGATGTGTCTATATCAATAGCAATTGTTCGTTCAAAAAGAGTTCTGCTGTCTTCGTTACTCCCATCTTGCGCCGCAAGGCATAAGGCAGAAGCAAAAAGTAATATGAGAAAAAATATTCTTAGGATATTTCCCGCCGAGTGCGCGCCGGCGGACAAAGGTTCCCCTCTGGTATTTCCAGGCTTGCATTCCATAAAGCCTATAAGTATTCCTTAAGATATTTACCGGTATAAGAACTTTTACAGCTTAATATGCCTTCGGGGGTTCCTGAAAAGATAACTTCTCCCCCCTTGTTCCCTCCTTCCGGACCAAGATCAATTATATAGTCAGATGACTTAATAATATCCATATTGTGTTCGATTATTATAACTGTATTGCCTTTATCGCAAATTGAGTTCAAAACATTCAAAAGTTGTCTTACATCGCCAAAATGGAGACCCGTTGTAGGCTCATCAAGTATATAAAGGGTGTTTCCTGTATTTACTTTTGAAAGCTCATGAGAAAGCTTTACCCTTTGGGCTTCTCCGCCGGACAGAGTCAGAGCAGATTGCCCAAGCTTTATATATCCGAGCCCTACATTTGTAAGTGCAGTAAGCTTTCGCTTCAAAACAGGAATCGAACTAAAAAAATCTAATGCATCCTCAACAGTCATATCAAGTATTTCATAAATATTTTTACCTTTATACCTGACTTCAAGAGTGTCTCTGTTAAATCTTTTTCCATGACAAACATCGCACGTAATATATACATCAGGCAGAAAGTGCATTTCAATTTTAATTGTGCCATCGCCTTCGCAGTTTTCGCATCTGCCGCCTTTTACATTAAAAGAGAATCTTCCTGGTTTATATCCTCTTGCTTTTGAGTCAGGAAGATTTGCAAAAAGATCCCTTATTGGCGTAAAAAGCTCAACGTAAGTAGCAGGGTTTGATCTCGGGGTTCTTCCTATGGGGCTTTGGTCAATATTTATAACTTTGTCTATAAATTCAATGCCTTCGAGTTTATCGAATTTTCCTGTCTCTTTTGCACTTTTGTTTATCTTGTTATAAATAGCAGGAAAAAGAATATCGTTTATTAGCGTTGATTTTCCGGAGCCTGAAACCCCGGTAATGGCAACCACCTTGCCCAAAGGAAATTCAACATTAATTTTTTTAAGATTGTGTTCCCTTGCTCCTTTTAAAACAAGTTTTTTGCCATTACCTTCTCTTCGCGAAGATTTAGTTTCTATTTTTTCAATCCCGGACAAATATCTCCCTGTAATACTCTTCCCGCTTGCTATAATCTCCGATGGAGCCCCGAATGCGACAACCCTTCCTCCGTGCACGCCTGCTGCGGGTCCAAGTTCAATAACGTGGTCAGCAGATCTTATTGTCTGCTCGTCGTGCTCCACAACAATAACCGTGTTCTTTATATCCCTAAGGTGTTTTAATGTATCAATCAGCCGTGCGTTATCCCTCTGGTGCAAACCAATAGTCGGCTCGTCCAGGATATAAAGAACACCTACAAGCGAAGAGCCAATTTGCGTTGCAAGCCGTATTCTTTGCGCCTCGCCGCCGGAAAGCGTTGCAGCTTTTCTTTCAAGAGTAAGATAGTCAAGCCCCACGTTAACAAGAAATTCCAGCCTTGCTCTAATCTCTTTTATTATTTGCCACGAAATCTTTTCCTCTGTTTTTGTAAGTTTTATATTCTTAAAAAAAGAAGTAATCTCTCCTATAGAAAGCGTTGTAAGCTTATGAATATTTTTCCCGCCAACAGTAACCCCGAGACTTTCTGCCTTTAGCCTCTGCCCGCCGCAAGTCTCACACTCTTTCTGCTTCATAAATGTTTCATACCAATCCTTAATGTTAGCAGAAACAGTTTCCTTGTACCGCCTTTTCATATCAGCAATAATGCCTTTGACCCTCGTATTATATTCATAAGTATGGCTTTTATCGTTGTTTACATATTTCACACTTACTTCATCGTTACTGCCGTAAAATAGCATGTGGAAAATTTTTTTCTCAAGTTTTTCCACAGGCGTGTCAAGAGAAAAATTATACTTTTTTGCAACAGCTACAAACCAGCTTCTGTACCAGTTCGAAGTTGGCTTATAGGGAATAAAAGCCCCCTCTTCATAAGAGAGACTCTTGTCCGGAACAATTAAGTCCGGGTCAAACTCAAGCGTAATCCCAAGCCCGGAACATGCAGGACAGGCTCCCGCAGGATTGTTAAAAGAAAAAAGAGCTGGCTGCAGCTCTGCAATACTTATGTTACAATCCGGGCATGAATTCTTGATAGAAAAAAAGTGTTCGCTGTTATCATCAAGATTTAATACAAGAATTCGCTCATCGCCAACTTCAATTGCACTTTCAATAGATTCGCTTATTCTTTTTCTGTTTTCCGCAGAAACCACGATTCTGTCAACTACTATCTCAATTGTATGCTTTTTTGTCTTCTCCAGTTTTTTTACTTCTTCAAGATTAATTATATTGCCGTCGATTCTCGCACGTACAAACCCCGCTTTTTTCGCATCCGCAATAATTTTTTCATGCTCCCCTTTTTTCCCGCTAACAACAGGTGCAAGAATAATTATCTTTGAGTTTTCCGGAAAAGAAATTATGGCATCATATATCTGATCTTTCGTTTGCTCCTTTATTTCCCTGCCGCACTGCGGGCAATGAGGCTTGCCTATTCGGGCATAAAGAAGCCGCAAATAGTCATATATTTCCGTTACTGTACCTACAGTTGACCTTGGATTTCTGTGCGTTGTTTTCTGCTCAATTGATATTGCAGGAGAAAGCCCTTCGATATAATCAACATCCGGCTTATCCATTCTGCCAAGGAATTGCCTTGCATACGAAGAAAGAGATTCCACATATCTTCTTTGACCTTCTGCATAGATTGTATCAAATGCAAGAGAAGATTTTCCCGAGCCGCTTAATCCGGAAATAACAACGAGTTTATCCCTCGGTATTTCAAGGTCAATATTCTTAAGATTATGTTCGCGGGCTCCTTTAATTATTATTTTATCCATGACCAATTCCGATTATTTTCACTAATTTGCACGAAAAGCTCTTTTTACCATGTCCATATAACTAACAGAAAAGTTATTATTTTTGATTCTTAAAGAAATATCAGTAAAGTTATTTCTTACACTGCTCTCTGCGAGAGTCTCTAATATAGGTCTTGCATGACGAAGCTCGCCAAAACTATCAAGCGATAACGCAAGAAAAAAGAGATATTGGTATAACCCGGACTCAATCAAAAATTCCCTTGTTCTATTGTTTCTTTCTGCTTCTAAAATTAAAGTTCTGGTATTTCTGTACTCATATCGAGGGTTATATTCTCTCTTAACTTCAATAAGTCTCGAAAATATTATTGTTACAGCAGATGTCAGGTTTTCTATTGCATCCCTGTCTCTTGCTGTTTTAAAATAATGAGTTCCAAGTTCCCCATATGGTCTTATAAGAGAATCAAGTTCATACCTAAAATAGAAAATAAGCCTGTCCAGACCAAGATCCAAAATCCTGTCGCCAAGAACCTGTTCATACCTCATATCTGTATTTGTCGCCCGCTTTACATCATTTATAAGATTAACCAAAGTTCTTTCAAATAAATCATATCTCTGCTGATGTTTATAAATATCAGCAATACTTTGACGAACAAGAATATGAAAGTCCGGGCTGGATGCCCTATACTCAATACTTAGAGCCCTTTCAAATTGACGCAATGCAAGAGCGTGCTGACCTTCATTTTCAAAAATCCTTCCAATCCAGTATTCAGCTTCAGGGTGATCATTATTTTCTGTTGCCAGCCTAAAGAGCCTGAATGCATCGCCATATTTTCTTTGGCTGAAAAAACTCATACCCTGCTGAAATAATACCCAGTCAGGAAGACGCGCATCTGCATGCGAAATATTTGCAGAAAACAAAAAAAGAAGAATCATAACTATCAAAATCCCGGACTTGCGCCGGCGAATAATTAAATTTTTCAAAGTTTTTCTATCTCCCTTAGGAATTCTTCTTCTGCATTTTCTGCAGTCGTTTTTTTAAATATTTCACCTTTTTTAAAAATCACAATAGAATTCCCTACGCCTGTAATGCCCAAATCCGCATCCTTTGCCTCCTGCGGACCATTTACAACACACCCCATTACACTTATCGTAATACGCTTTCCGATTTTTTTTACCTTCTCATATATTCTCGACGTAAATTCATGAACATCAAATGTTGATCTCCCGCATTTAGGGCAAGATACAAGATTAACCACATTATCCCTTTTTCCTGTTTCAAGCAGAATCGAATTCCCTGTAATAATCTCATTTTCCGGCGATGAAGACAGCGACACCCGCACCGTGCTTCCAATATCCCTGTTAAGGAGATTAAATAAAGCAGCGCAATTTTTTACAACCCCATCGATCAAAGGTCCTGCTTCGGTTACCCCAATATGAAGCGGATAATTATATTTTTGAGCAAACATCTCATTTACAGCTATTGTAGTTGCAACATCAGGAGATTTTAATGAAAAAACAGCATTCTTAAAATTATATTTCTCAAAGATTTCGATTTCTTCCTCTGCAGCAATTATCATCGATGCAGCCTTATCTTTGTTATTCCGCAATTTTGTCGGCAGAGAGCCACTGTTTATGCCAACCCTTATGGGAATATTTCGTCCCTTGGCTTTCTCGATTACTTCTCTTATTTTCCATTCAGTGCCAATATTGCCCGGATTTATTCTTATCTTGTGGACACCCATATCAATACACTTCAAAGCAATCTTATAATCAAAATGAATATCCGCAACAACAGGCATCGGAGATTTTGCAGCAATAATTCCCAGAATTTCCGCGGCACTCATATCCGGCACCGCGAACCTTATTATATCGCACCCCAAGTCTTTTAAAGCTTTAAGCTGATGGATTACATCTTCCGCATTAGTAAGCGGTTCTTTCCACATCGTTTGTATCGAAACAGGAGCTCCGCCGCCTATTCTCACATCCCCAACCAGCACCATATTGGTAATTTTATTTGTAAACATAATTTTTCACCACTATTACCGCCTCACCAAGAAACTTCCCACACAACAGCTCCCGTGCTTTCCAAAAGCTGCGGCAATTCATAGCTTACAAACGCGCGATTGCCTGCCGCAGTGCCAAGATTAACCGTGTGTATATTTCCTGGTACTGTAAGCCTTAGGTTTACATATCGACCCCCAAAAAGCGCTTTTGCCAGTTCCCTAGTCTCCTCGCTCACAGCTCTATTATTGTTAATAATTTTTTGCGTAAAATAAGTTCTTTCGCCCCTTCTCTCAATTTCAATTTTTGCATCATTGTTTGAGAGAACAGCATTAAGAGCGTCGATATTGCTAAACTCATATCTTGCAGTTATTATGACCTCTCCGCGCCTCTCTTCCTTTCTGAACGATAATAACTTAAGCCCATCTACATTAGCTGCAAGGTCCCTGTATCTCTGCTCCTCAATAGGCAAAGGGAGAAAATTACTCTGCCTGTCGATTCTTCCTATATTGATGGCAGCCTGGGATATTGAATATTTTATTAACACTTCACCTGTTAAATTTGGTCTGATGATGATTTCCGTATCAATATCTAAACACGAAAAAAGAAAAAACGGTAAAAAAAGCGCTGCGGCAAGGATGCCGCGGCCCCGGCACAAGGTCGGGACTTTGCCAGTGCTGAGGCAAAGATGCCGCAATACGTGCAAAGCACGCACAAAGCGAGCGCTGGCAAAAAATATCTTGATTATTCTTGTATTCACTCAAACCTCTTTGTTTAAAAAAACATATCTACTGACTATACAGTTTTATTTTATTTATTTCAATGATTTAAGCTTTTTACACGGGCTATCAGGCATACATTTTCAGCATTTGCCTCAAGAAACCATTACAGCTCAACAACTGTTTTCCCGAATCCGCCGCTCTCAGGGTGCGCATGGTAGAATTTTTTCACTGCCGGCGATGCAGCAAGATACTCGGCAACCAGATTTCTAAGTACGCCTTCGCCATGACCATGTATAACAGAAAAAGTGGAAAAGCCGTTTATAAGAGCGCTGTCGAGCTGCGTTTCAAGCCTGCTTATTGCCTCTTCTGCCCTTAGCCCGCGTAAATCAAGCTCAAAAAGCGGCTTTTCACTTTTATTCAGGTCATGGCGAAGCACTTCCGGTCTTATGACTTTATCTTTTTTGGACCTGCCCTTAATTACAAAAATTTCATTTCTTCCCACTTCCACTTTGAGCGAACCTGTTGAAACAAGATACTTATTATTTTTTAAAACCCTTATTACTTCGCCTCTTTGCTTGTTTTCGCCAATATATATTTCTGTTCCAGGCTCAATCTTTTCATCAGACTTAATATATTCTTGAATATCATTTTCTATTTTCGAATCACTCTCTTCAATCTGATTTTCAATTTCCTGAATAAAATCTCTTGCATCTTTTTTTGCTTCTTCACTTGCTTTTTCTTCTATTACTTTGCGGATTATGTTTTCGATTTTTTGCCTGCTCTCTTTAAGAAAAATATTAAGACTTCTTTTTTCTGCATTTCTTATTTCATATTCTTTTTGCCGCAATGATAATTCTTTTAAACCTATTTCGCGTCTGGCTTCAATAACGCTTTTTTCTTTCTCTTTAATTTCTGCCTCTTTATTCGCCAGCTCCTGCTGTTTCAAACCTATTTCTTTAATAAGCTTGTTTATATTAACTTTTTCGCTTCCCACATACTTTCTTGCTTTTTCAATAACCGAATTTTCCAGATTGTTCTTTTCTGCTATATCAATTCCAAAACTCTCGCCCGGCAGCCCGTATAATATTTTATATTCTGTTTTATAAGTCTCGCTGTTATACGCAACAGAAACATTCATTATATCTTCTTTTTCTGCAGCATAGTTTTTTAATGTAGCCTGATGGGTTGTCGCAAGAAAATTCACGTTACGCCCAAGTAATGTGTCAAAAATTGCCATAGCCAGAGCTGCGCCTTCGTCCGGGTCTGTTCCGGTTCCGGGCTCATCAAGCAATACAAGCGTATTCTCTGTGCTTAAAGAAATAATTTCGGATATATTCTTCATGTGTGCAGAAAATGTAGAAAGAGAAGACGTTATTGACTGCTCATCGCCTATATCTGCAAGTACATTATTATAAAAAGAGAGCCCGGAGCCTTCATCTGCAATTATTCCAACAGAAAACTGATTCATCAAAACAGCCAGACCTGCTGTTTTAAGCGATACTGTTTTTCCGCCGGTATTCGGGCCGCTTATTAAAAGCGCTTTAGTATCTCCTGTAATGATAATATCAATTGGCACTGCTTTTTTTCCAAGAAGAAAATGGCGCGCATTTTTTAACATAAGACCTTTTGTTATTTCCGAATGGAGCGAGAGTCGCGGCGTGCTTGCGCGCTCATGACCGAGCGAATGAGGAATCAAAGGGTCGTGAAGCGTACCCTTTATTCTTTCCGGTAAAATACAATTATTTTTAAATGCAAAATATGCGCGTGCTATAATTGTATCAAGAAAAGATATTTTATAAAAAATATTATTGATTTCTTCTTTTTTTTCTCTTATTTGTGCTGTAAGTTCTCTTAATATTTTGTGAATTTCGATTTTATACTGTTCTTCAAGTTCTGTAACTTCGTTATTATATTCAAAAAGTTCAACAGGCTCTACAAAAAGAGTCATTCCCCGTGCAGATGAACCATGAATAATTCCTTTTATTTTCCCCTTAAAGTTTTCTTTTAAAGGAATAACAACTCTGTTATCTCGTAATGTTGGATTTGTATCCTGCATATAAGAAGAATAAAGAGGGTCGTTCGTATATTTGCCAATAATATTATCTATAGTTTTATTTACTCTGCTAATTTTTGATTTAATATCTGATAAGATTTTTATATTTTCTTCGCGTATAACTCCTGCGGGACTTATGAATTTTGATAAATGTTTTACAAGCTGCGTTTCTTCGGGAAAATCAAGGTTATTCTGTATTAAACTGTTTTTAATGTTTTGAAGCAGAAATTTCTGTAATTTAAAAGCAAATTGCAAATATGCAATTACTGCCCCAACTTCAAAAGCATCTAAAACTGTTCCGTCAATAAATACTTTTTTTATAATTGAATTAATATCCGGCAGCGAAAGCTCAGGAAGATAGAGGCTGTCGTCAAATATTTTTTTTATCTCAAAAACAGCATCTATTTTTTCTTTCCATTTTTTTTCATCTGTTTCAACTTTTTGTTCAAACAGTAATTGCTTGCCTGCTTCGGAGATAGCATATTCAGATATGCTTTGTACAATTTTATTGAATTCCAAAATTTCAAGCGTATGGGCAACCATAAATCTCTTCCGATAATTCTGTCATTTCTTGATACAATCTATAGTAGCTTCTGTATCTGTCTTCATGAATAAGGCCTTTTTCAACTGCATCTTTTACTCCGCACTTTATCTCTTCGATATGAGAGCAGCCTGTAAATTCGCACTGCTTTATAAATTCCCGAAATTCTGTAAACATGAATGCCAGCTTTTCAGGCTCTGTTTTGTGGATAAATATTTCTCTTATTCCCGGAGTATCAATTATTCCGCCATTTTCTTTGTATTGCATTAATATCGAATAATTGGTTACGTGCCTGCCTCTGCTATACTTATAGGATATTTCTCCTGTTTTTTGTATCTCATTGCCAAAAATGATATTTAACAGGGTCGATTTACCTACTCCGGACTGACCAGCGAAAACGCATACTTTTCCTTCGAGAAGTTTTTTTATCTCTTCGATTCCTTCTAAAGTAACGCACGAAGCAGTAATAACTTTTATTCCTATTCGGTTATAATCATCTATTCTTTCTTTTACACCAGCAGGTATAGAAAGATCAGATTTATTCAAAATTATAATTTTCTCAAAGTTTTCTTCTTCGGAAAGCAGGAGCCTGTCTATAAAGCGGGGTCTGAACGGCGGCTCATCCGGGGTTGTTATTGCAAAAAGAATATCAATATTTGCTGCTATAAGTTGTGTAGACATTCTTTTTTTGTTCCACCTTGTAAAGACATTTTTTCTCTCATGAAGCGATAAAATTGACGCATGTTTAGATGAGATTGAATCTGGTTCTATATCGACGATATCTCCTGTTGTTAAGGGATTGTAGAGCCCATCTGCCTGTTTAAAAACTTTGCCTTTTATTCTGCATTCATAAAGCTTACTATCTACACTGACTGTATAGATATTGTTTATTCCATAAAGGATCTGACCTTTCAATATTTTACTGCTCATAATTTAGATAACTCCTGCAAATTGCAGCCGGAATGCTGCAGCAACTTTTTTGTAATACTCTCTGTTTGTTTCCGAAGTTACATAGAAGCAGTTTTTTGCGTTATCCGCCTCGACTTGATTGTTCTTGATGCTGCCGCCCGCTGCAGCGTTACTTTCCCCAAGAATGTGAAGTATTTGGCGCGAAACCCCTTCTCTTGAAGAGATTGTTTTAATTTGCGGCGGAAAAAGATCTTCAAGAATATCATCAATAAACAAAAAGTGGGTGCAGCCCAGAACAACATGGTCAACATCTTTTTCAATAAAAAACTCAGCAGCCGGTCTCAAAAAATCCAGAATTTGTTTTTTATCTGACTCGAACATTTTAGTTTCGATAAACGAAACTATATTTGAATCTGCATACTTATATACTTCACAATTTCCCGCAAACTGCGATATCAAATTATCAGTATAATTGTCGGATACTGTTTTATTTGTTGCAAAGAGCCCTATTCTTTTGTTTTCGGACATAGAAGCAGCTGGTTTCACAGCCGGCACAACTCCTATAAATGGCACAGCAAACTTTTCCCTAAGATAGGGCAAGGTTATAACACTGGCTGTATTGCACGCAATAACAACTACATCCGGAGCTGTTATTTCAATAAAGCGGCTTATTGCAGAAAGCACAATTTCTTTTATCATTTCTCCGGACTTTATACCGTACGGAAAATTTGCTGTATCTGCTAGATAAACATAATTAAAATCAGGCTTAATATTTTTTAAATGGATTAGGTAAGGTAAACCGCCTATGCCTGAATCAAAAAAAGCTATGGTCTTAGTCATCTTTAAAAAGCTTTAGAAAGTTATCTTTTGCCTCGGTTTTGGCTTTCTGGTTTTTTTCCTGTTTTTCTCTGTCTATTTTGGGCGCATAGACAAAAAAATCGCAAAAATTGGCTCTTTCTTTGTCTGTTACTTGTTCGGAAATACTCTCTTCGCAATCCCAATGAGCATCTTTTTTATAAGATTTGCAATTAAGGCATACTCTTAACTCTCTTCTGCAGTGCTGGCAGAGTAGTGATCTTGTAATTTTTTCAGTCGCCGGATTTCCGCAATAATAACACATAATTATAGAGAATACATAAATTTTTCTATTGTATCAAGCTAAAAGGAGTATCCTATCCCAATTCGGAAATAGGGCATAAAGTCCGGAATATCGCCATCTTTAAGCGGTCTCTTGAAATTTATCCCCATACTGATTGGCATAACCAAACCCGGCGTCTTACCGCCAATTTTCCAGCCTATACCCGGCTGAATCAATAATCCGCCTGTCCTGAATATATCATCCTCTTCGATTTGTGTTAACCACCAACCAAAAGTTAATAAAGCAAGCATCATATCAGCTATACCGCCAACCACACCTTTGCCATAGGTGTAACCAACCCCAAGTTCCATAAAAAAGATGCCGCCAAAAGGATAAAATCTCCCCTTGCCCGAAGCAGTAAACTCATTCATGAATATCAATTCAGTATAGGAAACGCTTGCCACAGCAGATAAATACCGGTTAAACATCCGCTCATAACTTAATTCAACTCCGACAAGACCCACACCAACAACTATAGAATTATTCGCTCTTTCTTGTTCACGCGCAAAAACAGCGCCGGAAATCAGTATAAATATAATGAATAACAGAATTATTTTTTTTATCACTTTTGAACCTCATAATTATGTACAAAATGTGCTAAGATAATTTTTATCATATTGATATAATCTTGTAAACACTTAATTTTGAAAGAGGTTAGATGAAAAAAACTTTACCTGTTTTTATGTGTTTGCTTATTACAACATCTCTATTTGCAGCAAACGACGGTAAAAGAAAGGATTCGCTTCGCGATCCTTTGGTTCCTCACTCGCTCGGTTCACAAGGAGTAGCCCCTTTGTCAACCTCATCGTTCGGTCATGTACGCGCAAGCACGCCCGCAAATCTCACTTATTCGGCGGATGACCGTGCAAGCACGTCGCGGCGCTTGCTTCATTCGGAAATCAAAATTGGCATTGCTCTGGGGCTTAACCACACATGGGCAAGCGGCAATGACTGGGACGACATAAAGAAGGAACTTGGCAATGATGGCTCAAGCGGACTTGGGCTGGGATTTGAGGCAGGTGTTTTTCTTAATTTCAAAATTAATGATTATTTTTCTATTCAGCCGGAACTTAACTTTTTATACCTTAGAGCCAGAGCTTGGGCGCCGGATATTTTTGAGTTTGATACGCGTGAATTTATTGTTATGGCTAAACTTCTTGAAATTCCTCTTCTTGCAAAATTCACTATTGATGCAGGACAGGGCAGACTCTCTTTTTTCTTTGGTCCGGCTCTAATGATAATCCTGGGAAACCTGGAAGCCCGGAACAAATTAAATTTGCACGGATATTTTTCATGGGCAGGTACTCATAAAACACCACCCGATGACAGAATGATATTTGCAGGCGCTATTGGTACAGACTACGCGCTTCCCTGGGGCAATGGGAAACTTATTTTTGATGTCAGATACAGAAGAACTTTTTCAGATAATATTAGACTTATATATGGCGGAGCTAAACCTTATGGCATATTTTCGATAAAAACCAATTCCATAGGGCTTCGTATTGGTTATGCTGCTTGTTTTTAGCTAAAATCATTGTTTTAGTTTTAGCGCCTCCTCTCTTGCTCTTTCAAGAGAAGGAACCAGCATAATGTGAGCGCCAAATACCCAGCCTCTTAAGCCGCTAAAACTAATCTGATACCAGAAGTCTTCTTTCCCATCAACAGTATCTCTTCTGGGTGATCTTGAAACAATTTCAAGAATATAACCTCTCCACAAAGTAATTATTGCCCTTGACTGCACAGAAGGCTCTGTACGCAGTCTCAAATGAGGAGACATAATTACAGCAAAATTGGTTCTTTGTTCAAGAACCTGCACCGGCGGGAGATCTACTACAATTATTTCTTCTTTTCTTCTGCAGGAAAAGAGAGATGAGGTTATAAGAATTATAAGTATTGCTATATAATATTTTTTCATTAAAAACTGCCTTATTTTTTTTCTAAGCTTTAAGCTTTGTTATTTTCCGACGTAGCGAGAGTCGCGGGCAAACTTAGTTTGCACACAAAGTACCCCTTGTGGGTGTGACCGAACACTGAGGCGGACATACCGAGCCAGGAGGAAAACAAACCGCCCTACCCCTTTATTTTTCTACCATACGGTTTATTTCATCGCGCACAAAAGCTGCTTCTTCAAAATTCAGATTTTTTGCATGATCAAGCATAACTGCTTCTAGTTCTTTTATCAACTTTTTCTTTTCAATTTTATTAATAATATTATATTTGCTTTTTATTAATTCAACGTCAAGTTCTGTTATTTTCTTTTTATCTTCTATTTTTCTTACAAGAATATCCTGTATTGATTTTCTTATTGTTACAGGTGTTATGCTATTTTCTTTATTATATTTTTTCTGAATCTCTCTTCTTCTTTCTGTTTCTTCAATTGCTTCTTTCATTGCATCGGTAATTTGATCCGCATACATTATTACTTTTCCATTAACATTACGCGCTGCTCTTCCAATTGTCTGTATAAGGGATGTTGCAGAACGCAGGAAGCCGATTTTATCTGCATCCATTATGGCAACCAGCGAAACTTCCGGGAGGTCAAGCCCTTCCCGCAAAAGGTTTATGCCAATAACCACATCGCTTTTTCCGGCGCGCAAATCTTTAAGAATTTCAACCCGCTCTATTGTTTCGATTTCCGAATGAAGATACCTAACCTTGAGTCCTGCTTCTTTAAAATAAGCTGTAAGATCTTCTGCCATTTTTTTTGTAAGTGTTGTTACAAGCGTTCTCTCGTTGTTTTTAATTCTCTGGTTTATCTCACCGAATAGATCTTCTATTTGCCCTTTGGTTGATTTTATAATAACTTCGGGGTCAAGAAGCCCTGTGGGTCTTATTATCTGCTCAACCATTTTCTCTGTTCTCTCTTTTTCCTCTTTGCCCGGAGTTGCAGAAACAAAAATAAATGTATTAATTAAGCTATTAAATTCATCGTAATAAAGCGGTCTGTTATCAAGTGCGGACGGCAGCCGGAATCCATGATTTACCAGATTCAGCTTCCGCGACCTGTCGCCTTCATACATTGCCCTTACCTGCGACAAAGTAACGTGCGATTCATCTATAAAAGCGATAAAGTCTTTTGGGAAATAGTCGAGCAAAACATAGGGGCGCTCGCCCTCTTTTCTGCCTGCAATATGGCGCGAATAATTTTCTATTCCGCCGCAATATCCCATTTCTTCGAGCATTTCAATATCATATTCTGTTCTTGTTTTTATGCGCTGCGCTTCGAGTATTTTTCCATCTTTATTTAATTCTTCGAGACGCAATACAAGCTCTTCTTTTATTTTGCTTAATGCAGATTTTAATTTTTCTTCCGGAACAACAAAATGCTTGGCAGGGTACAGTGTAATATATTTGTAATCTCTGTAAACTTCTCCTGATATTGAATTGAATTCGCTTATTTTTATAATTTTTTCCCAATCCAGCTCTATTCTGTAAGCACTTTTCATATATGAAGGAAATATGTCGATTACCTCTCCCCGTATTCTAAAGCTCCCTCTTTCCGGCGTAAAATCATTTCTTTTATACTGCATTTGAATAAGAGATTTTGCCATCTCTAATGTATCGATTTTATCCCCTTCGCTAAAATTGTAACGCATATCCTTATACGATTCCGGGTCGCCTAAACCATATATGCACGATACAGTGGAAACAATAATCACATCGTTTCTTTCCATAAGCGAAGAGGTTGCAGAAAGCCTTAGCCTCTCAATCTCGTCGTTTATCGAAGCATCTTTTTCTATATACAAATCCCTGGATGGGACATAAGCTTCGGGCTGGTAATAATCATAATATGATACAAAATATTCAACAGCATTTTCCGGGAAAAAATCCTTAAACTCCCTGTAGAGCTGGGCTGCCAAGGTTTTGTTATGCGAAAGAACAAGAACAGGCTTGTTAATCTTTTCAATGATTTTTGCCATTGTAAAGGTTTTGCCGGAGCCTGTTACACCTTTTAATGTTTGAATTTTGAGCCCTGCCTCTATCCCGGCAGCAAGTTCGCTGATTGCTTTTGTTTGATCACCTGCAGGAGCAAAGTCAGATACAACTTTAAACTTATTCAATCTATTTTACCTTTGCGTTCTGTTCTGCGCTCTGCTCGAAAGCTCAACAGAGATTTCTTTTTCTGTTCTTCCGCGTATAATTCTTACCCTTACAACTTCGCCTGGTCTTCTGTCCTCAAGTGCGCCATAAAAATCAGCCAGCGACTTTATCTCGGCTCCGTCAATTGCAATAATAATATCGCCGCCTGTATTAAAGGTTGTTCTGCCATGTCTTACAGCTTGTGTTCCTCCCTGGAGCCCTGCTCTCTCGGCAGCGCTGCCTCTGGCAACTCTTGAAACAAGAAGCCCTCTGTTTACAGGGAGTCTGGCATGTCTTACAAGCTCTGGAAAGAGCTGCACAACTTCAATATCTATCCAGCCCCTGTTAACTCTTCCGTATTTCATAAGATCGGGGACAACTCTTTTAGCAGTATTAACAGGAACAGCAAACCCAATTCCTACAGAGCCTCCGGTTGGAGAATAGATCATGGTATTTATGCCTATCATTTCTCCCCTGGAGTCGATCATAGGACCGCCGGAGTTGCCGGGGTTAATCGAAGCATCAGTCTGAATCATGTCTCTTATAATATAATTGCTTCTGGCGCGCGGCTGAACAGGTCTGCCAAGCCCGGAAATTACTCCGGTTGTGAGGGTCCTTTCATAGCCAAATGGATTGCCGATTGCAAGCACTCTTTGACCCACAAGCAAATTTGAGGAGTCCCCCATAGGAATCGTTACAAGCTTCTTTCCTTGCGGGTCAATTTTTACAAGCGCAAGGTCGTTTTCGCGGTCAACGCCCACCACTCGCCCGTCAAACTGGGAGCCGTCTGCAAGGGTTACAAATACCCTGTGCGCGCCTTCAACAACATGGTTGTTTGTAAGGATATAACCCCTACTGTCTATTATTGTTCCGGAGCCGCTGCCGCCCTGCCTCGGAACAGGTTCGAGAAACCAGTTTAGCGTAACAACTTCTATCGAGATATTTACAACAGCTTCGTTAAGGCGCCGATATATATTGATGTTTTCAAGTTCCTCCGATGAAAAACGGCTGGTATCTATTGTTCTATGAATTTCTGCAGGGGGAACATTGGTACGCAAAACAAAATACTCATCTGTTTTTATCCGGGGCGCTTCGGACTCTGCTTTTTTCCCAAAGTTTATGTTAAAATCTAAATTAAGGATTCCCAGACCAACAAGTACAAGTGTAACAGCTATTGCCAATGTTGAGTAAAAAACAACCTGCTTGAGAGAATATAGTTTCATACTTGTATATTATAGCAAATAAGCCATATTTTTTTCAAGATGAAATTTGGGGTAAAAAGGTATTACGCGCAAAGCACGCGCAAGGCGACCTTTTGTTTACCTCTTCGCTCAGCCATATGTAAGCTCTGCAACATTGACCTTGCGTCTGGCGCAGCGACAAAGTGCCCCCTGTGGGTACGGATGTTATTATCACGGACTTGTTACGGGGCGCGATATGTGCAAAGCGACCGCCAAGCGCTTGCCCGCGGTTCTCGCTTCGTCGGCAAATAAATAGTTAATAATTCCTGATTGTAAATATACCCACTAATCGGCGATTGATCATTGATGTCCCTTGAAGGAAGATTGGTTTCTTCTCTTTTTCTGCCAACTATATCACCAGGTTGTAATTTAGTTGGGTTTCCTTCAAATCCTGACTTTCTCTCCAGTCTTTTCCAAAAAGCCCCCAAAGAGTGTCACCCTTTTCTGCAGTAAATGTTCCATCATTGTTATCTATCCACATACCATTCGGGTCTATGGTCTCTGTAAAGCTTATGTTCCCATGTATGCCGTATCTTATAAACTGCATCGCATTATCAGGCAGCGTTATATTTACTACCCTATCAAGACTGTCATATTCTTTCTTTTCTTTGGGCGTGTGCCTACGGCACCAGGCTATCCGCTCTGCGGCACGGATGCCGCGTCCGGCGCAGCGACACGGAGGTCGCGAAAAAGCGCCGGGAGTATCTTTTTTAAACAGT
>JGI20163J15578_10000224_pt1 | contig 23446 bp, 17 predicted proteins | sample TergutCu122P1_FD_15578 | JGI IMG/M metagenome (IMG submission 15578)
CGGAAGGAAGGCCAAGCAAAGCCGTGGCGGGCAAAGCGCCGAAGCTCTGAACAGCGAAACCTGTGCGTTCGGCAAAACTGAAAACAAGCGCGGCAAGAGCTACACCCCAGACTTTTCTGAAACCCAGAAAAACTATCGCAAGCGCAATCCAACCCCTTCCGGCTATTCCGCCCGGCGCGTAAACTCCGACACGGAAAGTTAAAGCCGCTCCTGCCAGTGCAGCAAGAAACGCCGCAGCAGCCCAGGCCCACTCGCGGTATTCGCCGGGGCGGATGCCTCTTTCGGCAGCGGCATCCGGGGAAAGACCGGCAGCGCGAAGCCGGAAACCCGGAACGGTTCTGTTTATTACAATTGCGGCTAACAATACGGTGATTAAAGCAATATATGTAAAGGGATTGTGTCCGGAAATGATTTGGCCAACAACAGGAATGTCATTTATAAAAGGGATAATTACAGGGCCGGGAATTGTTATAACATGATGCAGGCCGGAGGTCTGATACAAAACCCCTTTGGTTCCAAACCAAGCAGCAGAAAGAGAAACAGTGATTCCCGTTGCCGCCAAATTAAGAGCAAGCCCGGCGATAAAAGGATTTGCCCCGCTCAGCCTGACAAAACGCGCCAGAGCCCAGCCGGTAAATCCGGCAAACAGCGCACTTAAAAATGTTCCCCAAAAAACCGAGCCTGTCCTGCCGGCAATTACCCAGGAGAAAAATGCCCCGATTGTCATAAAACCTTCGATAAAAATTCCCAGCGCTCCCGAAAGATCTGTAATAAGCGCGCCAAGACCGGCCAGCATCAAAGGAGCCGCGCTGTTTAAGAGTCCGTCAATCATGATTCAGCGCTTCCTTTGTTTGCCCTGTTTTTTTTCGCAGCGCCGGAATTAAACGTTCCAAAACGGGAACACAGCTTGCGGTTGCAAAAAGCAGAACAACTGCCTGTATAAGCGAAGTAGTTTCCAGGTTTAACCCCGCAGCAAGCAGGGCGGAGTTTGACCCGGATTTCAGCCAGCCGTAAATCAATGCGGCGGGCAGAAGTGCAAGAGGCCGGTTCCTCGCGATAAGCGCCACCGCTATTGCGCTCCAGCCAAGTCCGCCGGAAAAGCCCGCATGACAGCGGCCGAAAGTTCCTGCCACGGCAAAAAAACCTGTAAGAGCTGCCAATGCGCCGGAAGCCGTCATGGCGGGAATCCACACCTTTTCCGGTTCCATGCCGCCAAAACGCGCAAATGCGGCAGCCGCGCCTGAAATTCTGAAATGATAACCCAGGTATGTTCTGTTTAAAAAAACGTGGCCTGCGAGAACAATTAAAACGGCAAAGATAAACGTAACGGAAAGGTTTGAGGGGGGCATTAAACGCGAAAATACGAGGTCTGCGGAAAAAGCCGGAAGAGCCAATAGATTACCGCTTGAATCCCGCCAGGGACCTGTAATTAAAAAATCAGCAACAGGTATGAGGGCAGATGAAAAAAGAAAACTTGTGATAAGTTCATTCATGCCAAAGCGTTTTTTAAGCAGCCCGGAAAAACCGCCCATAAGGCCGCCAACGGTCATGGCAGCAATGGCAGCCAGGAAAAGAAGCAGCCACGCCGGCAAGGCCCCGCCGCCGATTTCACCACCAGGCCAGCCCCGCCCTGCCAGCAGAACCACAGAAGCGGTCAGCCCCCCGATATAAATTTGGCCTTCAGCTCCCAGGTTAAAAGTACCGCCCCGGAAGGCAATTGTCACAGCAAGGGAAGCGGTAAGAAGGAGCGTTATTCCATCCAGAGTATTTCCAAGGAACCAGGGAGATGACCAGGGGCCGATGAAAAAAGCCCTGAGTGTTCTTTCGGGAGCCGGTGAATTAACGAGAATGAGAATCACAATCAAAAGAACTGCGGAACCCAGTGCAAAAACAATGCCAAAAAGCGGAGAGGCAATTTTAAATAAAGGCGTTTTATTTTTCATTGTTCTCCTTTGGCAAAAGCGAAGCGGATAAAGTTCCGTCACTTAGTATCATAATCTCATCTGCAAATGAAACAAGCTCTTCGATATCGGCAGAGAAAAGCAGAACCGCTGTTCCCTCATTTGCCAGGGCTTTGAGTTCTTGCGACAGCCTAAAGCGGCTTGCCTGATCCAGCCCGCTTCCGGCTTCAGACAAAACCAAAAGCACCGCTCCTTCTGCAAATTCCCGCGCCAAAAGAATACGCTGAAGCATACCCCCGGAAAACGAAGCGGCCCTGTCCGACGCTGACCTTTCGATCCCCGCCATATCCATTATTTTCCGGCACCATGAATTTAGAAAAGCCATATCAAGAAAAATTCCAAAACAGCGCCTGGCGCGGCGAAAGGCATGGATCATAAGGCTTTCTTTTATCGGGAATTCCGGCGCCAGATTGGCTCCGAGCCGGTCAGCGCCAAGGTAAGCCCCTCCGGCTTCACGGAAAGCCCGCACTCCCCTGCCGGTAATATCACTGCCATTAAGCGTTATACTGCCATCGAACCGGGCGCTTTGCTGATCCAAAAAACCGGCAATGGCCGGCTCCAAAGCCTCAAGACCGCTGTCACGAACCCCGTTTATACCAAGTATCATTCCGGGTTTTAGGTTAAAACTGACATTTCTGACAAAAGCAAGCCCCGGAGCCTCGATTGTTAGATTTTTGACAATTAAAGCAGGAATTACTTCATTATCCTCATACAATGCCGTTTTGACATGATTAATTCCGGGATTTGCCGTCAATACAGTATCATTTGAGAAGATCGCCTTTTTTAGCTCTTCTATTGTAAGCTCATTTGTATTTCGCGTGCCATGAGTTGTTCCGTTGCGAATAACGGTTATTCTGTCCGTGATTGACAGGGCTTCGTGCAGTTTATGCGTAATTAAAATAATGCCGCAGCCTTCATTACGCAGACGCCTGAAAAGTTCAAAAAGATTATTGGTTTCTTCTGGTGTTAAAACCGCAGTTAGTTCATCAAAGATAAAGTATTTTATATCCCGCAATAACAGGGCAAGCACCGCGGCTTTCTGCCGCTGGCTCAATGTAAGATCTTCTGTCCGCCTGTCCAGCGGAAGATCAAAACCCCACTTGTCCGATACTTCCAGAACCCGCCTTCTTGAGAGAGCGGGATTAAAAAAAATAAAGCGGCTTTTGCGGCTCTGTTTTTCAGCGCCGAGTATGCAATCTTCCCAGACCTTAAAGCCGCGGACAAAACCTGGGTGCTGGCGCACCATGCCGATTCCTAAAGCGAGGGCATCGGCAGGCGCGGAAAAACGCTGCTGCTTTCCGTCAACAAAAATACTCCCCGATGTGGGAGTGAAATAACCCGCAAGAATATGCATCAGGGTGGACTTGCCGGTGCCGTTTTCTCCCAACAGGGCATGGATCTCGGCAGAGCGAAGGCTGTAGTTTGCGTTTTCCAGGGCACTTACATCATTTGAAGGAAAGTATTTATTTATGCCTTTAAGTTCAATCATCTTCCAAGCCGGCTAGCTGCCGCGTTCTTCCAGCTGTAATTCGCCGGAACGGAAACGTGCAGTTAATAGCGACATCCTTTCCCGGATATTTTCGCTGACCGCAGCGATGAAAAGCGGATCATCATCGATAAAGTCTACGAAACCATCCGCGGTTCCGACAATTTCGGCCCTGCCAAAGGGGAGATTTCCTTCCAGAAAGAGTTTTGTTTTTTCGAAAGCCGCCCTGTCCTGCCGCAAAATGGCGCTGCCTATTACCGTGCCCGGGCGTAACGCATAACCGTTGGTGTCAAACCAAACCACTTTGGCTCCCGCTTCGTAAGCGGCCTGGATCACTCCATGCCCCGCACCTCCGGCAATGGGGAGCAATACTCCGGCGCCCCCGCGGATCATCGCACCGGCAAGCTCCGCTGCTCTGGCAGCGTCAAACCAGTTGCCGACAATTCTGAAATCCACTTCGAAGTCCGGATGAACCGCACGGGCGCCTTCGGTGTACCCCGGAAGGATTATATTGTTCATTGCAGGATATTCCTGTCCGGCCACAAGGCCGATGCGTTTTGCACCGCCGGCTTCAAGAGCAGCCAGGGCAGCGATATAACCGGCCATAAAACCCTGTTCCCGCTGATTGTAGCGGAGGGTAAAAACATTGGGATTTCCTGCAAGTTCAGCGTCAAGAAGAAGGAATTTTTGATTGGGAAACGCAGCGGAAACCGGAGTAATAATATCAGGCATGGAAGGGTTGGAACTTACAATTAAATCAAAATCGCCGGAAGCCGCCAGGGTGCTTATCTGGCTTTGCCATCCAGCCTGATTAAAACCGCCTTCTATAACCGTTACCGACGGCGCAAGTTCCGGATTGGAAGCGGCAAACTCTGCCGCCGCCCTTGTCACCCCGTCTGCCAGCATCTGGTAAATGGCGCTGGCCAAAACTCCGGGAATAAACACAACGATGGAGGCCCCATGATTTCGCCCGGCACGGTTTTCATTTCTCCTGTTATCACAGCCGGGAAAAAGAAGAATGGCCAGAAGGAAAAATACAAGGAATTTCATGCTGACCAAAATATTACAGTTTGCATCGCTGGCTTGTCAACGATGCAAACCTTATTGCCTATCTGCCTGCCGCTGCGCTTGCGCCGGCGATGCGTCCAAAGACGAGTATGTCGGTAATGGCATTGGCGCCCAAACGATTTGCGCCGTGTATGCCGCCAACAACTTCACCTGCTGCGAATAAGCCGGGGATTATCCTGCCGTTCCTGTCCAGCACCTGGCAGTATTCGTTAATTTCAACGCCGCCCATCGTATGGTGTACATAAACCGTTCCGCGTACCGCAAAAAACGGCGGCTGGTTTATCGGCCATTCGAATACATTGCGGCCAAATGGATCCGGAGCGCCTGCAACAGCCGCATTGAAATCATCAACAGCCCTTCTAAATCTGACTGGGTCTGCTCCCTTTTGCCTTGCCAGGTCTTCGATGGTATCTGCCATGAATAACGCCCGGTTATCCACGAGGCTGCGCACATCACGGCCGCTGGTAGTAACGCCGCCCAAAAGCTGATCAACTGTCTGAGTGTCATAAATCAGCCAGAAAAGACCGTTGGGCTGCCGAAGAATCGCAGAGGAAAGATCGTCCCGGCGGCCGTCCTCATGTATAAAGCGGTCTCCGTATCTGTTGACGTATATGGTGTTGGAAATGGAGGCTGTTAAAAATATCTGCCAGTTGATGGGCAAAAGCTGAATCCATTCCATATCTATAAGATTTGCGCCTATAGCGTCAGCCATTAAAATGCCGTCGCCCTGTGCAGCGTCAATATTGGATGATGGAATATGAGCGGCAAGAGTAGGCCAAAACCTGTTATACCTTTCGCGCATCTCTACATTGGAGCTAAAACCGCCGGTTGCCAGTATAACGCCCATGCTTGCACGGACGGTAAACGGGGTACCGCCGCTGGTTGTACCGGCTACGCCAACTGCACGTCCGCCTTCCATGATGATTTTTTCAGCCCTGTGCTCCAGATAAGTTCTGCCGCCAAGCTGCGTAAATCGTCTTTCCTGCGGCAATACAAAATTGCTTCCCTGCGGCCCAAAGTTGAAAGTAGGCATGTGGCTGCGTGTCCACATGGCGCCGACCGCTGCGGAAATATCGTCTGACCAGCCTGCTCCAAGACTGGCAAGCCAATGTATACTGTCCAGGGCATTGCTGCCGAATATTTCCACAAGCCTCGGGTTGGCTACAAAATCGCCGCCGATATAAGTATGCAGTTTGTGGAGCTCAGGGGAATCAAAAATGTATGTCGCTCCCCGCGCCTGGTGAGCTTCAAAATCTCTCCTTACATTTTCCTGCCAGCGTCTCATATAAGAATCGTGAGGAGGAAGCGCAAGTATGTTTCTGATGCTTGCAATTTCGGAAGCGGACATGGTTTTCCGCCTTTGCAGCTCCGGGTTTGCCGCATTGGCCGCACTTCCGGCAATAAGTGTGTTTCCTCCGACCAGGCTCAATTTTTCAATGACAATAACCTCGCGTCCGGCTTCCCTTGCCGTTAATGCGGCACTAAAACCTGCACCGCCGCCGCCGACAACAACAATTTCCGTTTCCAGATTAATTGCTCTGCCCCTTCTGGGTTCGGTTGCGCAGCCAATGATTAACGCCAGGCCTGCCGTCAGCAAGATGCCAGCCAGGGCTCCTGCCAAAATTTTTCTCTTCATATAAAAAACTCCCTTTGCGGTCTTACCGCATATTTTTTTCAGCCCAACGGACTGTTTGGTGAAAGTTTCAGGAGTAAAATAATGTTGTTTTTTTGTTTTATTTTGCTATTATTGTAAAGCAGTTTATAGGCTTGTCAAGTAAATTTTTTAGTAATATCAGGATCAGATGCGCAGAAAAGAGTCCAAGCGCTTGGACTCTTTTTAGGGCAGGAAATTTCCCGGCGGCAGAATACCGCCGGCAGGGGAAAAGCGATACAAAGAAAACAAAGATTATCTTAAAAAAACAACAAGATTCTTAAGCAAAGATCCAACATACAGTAACAGGTTTAAGACAAAATATTTACTTCTGTTCAAAAGAAAGTTACACTAAAACACAGAATAGTCCAAAATGTTAAATTTTTGGAAAAATTCTAAAAATTTAGGTATGGAGGAAAATGATGAAACGGCTATTATCTCTACTTTTAACACTTGCCTTAATTGCCGGCATTATTGCCTGTGCAACACCAGGCAGGGGACGTGCCAGAGTCGAAACTGCCGATGTGGTTGTTGTCGGTGCGGGCGGCGCGGGGTTTGCGGCAGCCATGGCGGCTCATCAAGCCGGCGCCAGGGTTATTTTCCTGGAAAAAACGGGCAGACCCGGCGGGAATACCATGATGGCAGGCGAGGCCTTCAATTCCGTGAATCCGGAGCTTCAGTCGCAGGTTGCAATGAATGATGCCCACAGGGCTGCCATTCGGGCGCTTACCACCAAACCCCCGCATGACGCATTTGAAGCAGAATTGCAGCAAACCGTCAGAAGGCAGTTCGAACAGTTTACAGCGCAAAACAGACCAGGGCTTTTTGACAGTGTGGAATGGCATGCGCTCCAGACTTACAACGGCGGAGATTACCTGGGAAACCCCGATCTGATCAGGGTGTTTACGCAGCAAGGCCCGGCTACCAGGGAATGGATGACCAGACACGGAATGCGCTGGTCAACTCACCCTGATCCAAATGTCAGGGTATGGACTGTAACCGGCGGACTCTGGCAGCGCGCCAACCAGCCGTATATGCCAATGGGTTCAGGATTCATTGACATGGGCGAAAGGTATGTCCAGGCACACAGCGACAGAATAACCTTTTACGCGGATACCAGAGCCACGGATCTCATCGTAGAAAACGGCAGGGTTACCGGAGTCAGGGCCATAGGAAGCGATGGCAGAGAACGGGTCTTTATGGCCACCCGCGGCGTAGTACTAACCACCGGCGGATTTGGCGCCAATGTGGAAATGAGGCAGAAGTTTAACAATATGGGTGACCCGGCAGCGTCGTGGGGTCCAAGTTTGGTCAATGCCAAAACCACCAACCATCCAGCCATCGTTGGTGACGGCATCCTTATGGCTGAAAGAATCGGCGCCAATTTGGTGGGCATGGAGTGGATACAGCTTCTCCCCTCCGGCTGTCTCAGAACCGGATATATCCTCGGCAATGTTGTAAGGAGCGTTGAAGATCGCTTTGCCGTTAACATACACGGGGAACGCTTTTTTAACGAGGGCGGCCGGCGGGATTATATGAGCGCTGCCCTGCTTAGACAACCTCAAAGCAAGATGTGGCACGTTGTGGATTCCCGGTCTTATCCCACATTGGATACGAGGAATCTTTTCGGCGAAACCATGCAGCAGCTTCTCGACAGGGGTCAGGCCGTTATGGCCGATACCATTGAAGAACTGGCGGTAAAAATGAACGTTCCCCCAGAAAACTTACGTAGAACGGTGGATGAGTTTAACGCCAGCGTTGCGGCAAGAAGCGACCGCTTTGGCAGAACTTTATGGCGCGAACCGTTTGATTCCCCGCCTTTCTTTGCCGGCGCACGGGTTCCCACGGTACATCACACCATGGGCGGCGTTGAAATCAATGTAAATGCCCAGGTAATTAACACAGCCGGACAGGTAATCCCCGGCCTTTTTGCAGCCGGTGAAGTAGCCGGCGGCCTGCACGGCACTAACCGGCTTGGCGGTAACGCACTGCCGGAAACATTTATTTTTGGCCGCATCGCAGGAACCAACGCAGCAGCAGGACTTTAGTTTATTAATGGCTTTCTACCGGCGGACAGAAGTTCTCTGTCAGCCGGTAGAAATGGGCATCAGGGAGATCCGCCCGTAAATTATGAAATCAACAACTATCAAGCAACCTTAAACTTTGAAACTTCCTTTACCAAAAGCTCGATTCCTTCCTTGTTGTTTTGTGACAGTTCGCCTACACTTGCCACTGCCTTATTGACCTCCTCCGTGCCTATAGCCATCTCGTTCATGCCGGCGGTTATTTCCTCGGTCGATCTTTGCAGATTGTTTGCTTCACGGATCACTTCCTTTGCCCCATCAAGCATTTCAAGGGAACTGCTTTTTACCATTGCGGTGACCTGATTTACTTCTCCCATAGCGCTCAGGATTTGTCTGCTTCCCTGATCCTGTTCCTCCATAGCAGAGCGGATATTTTCTTCCTGTTCTGCCACGATTTTTATGCTGCTCGCGATGGTTCCAAACTTCTTGCTGACATCGTAAGTTGACAGCGTGATTTTATCGATTGAGCTCTTCATCTTTTTAAGAACATTACCGATGGTTTTGGATTGCTCGCTGGAACTCTCCGCCAGTTTGCGTATTTCATCGGCAACTACCGCGAAGCCCCGTCCGGCATCGCCTGCATGGGCAGCCTCAATTGCGGCATTCATCGAAAGAAGATTTGTCTGGCTGGCAATATTTTGCATAACGGCGTTGATTTCCAAAAGGCCTTCGGACTCACGGGCAATCTCCTGGATGTCTTCAGTCACAGTACCAAGGCTTTTGGTGCCAAGTTCAGATGCCTCTTTAAGGTCATCCACATTTTCTGCGTTTTTCCTCAAAGTCTGGGTAACAGAATCAATATTTGCAACCATTTCTTCAATAGCGGCAGAACCCTGAGACACAGTGGAAGATTGTTTTTCAACAAGATCGTTTAGCTTGTTAATGTTGGCAGTGACATTCTCCATGGTTGCGTTTGTCTGTGTGACGCTTGCGCCCTGGTTGAGCATTCTGGTTTTGATGCTTTGAATATTTGCAGAGATTTCATTCATAGCTGCGGCGGTTTCTGTCATGTTGCTGGAAAGTTCAACTCCCACACTGGAAAGTGAATCTGCCTCTTTTTTGACGTTGATTACCAGGTTTTTGATTTTTTTCAGGGTGTCATTAAAGTATTTTGCAAGGTCGCCAACTTCATCTTTAGAGCTGACATTGATGGTTTTTGTCAGATCACCTTCGCCTTCTGCAATATCTTTAAGCGTATGCGTAACCGTGGCCAGCGGCTTTGTAACACTACCCACAACAAAAAAGATGATTAACGCGGCTATTAACATGGCTATGATTCCAATAGTGACAATAAGCCGGGTTATGGCGTACAAACCTGCCAATGCATAACCTCTCTCAATCCCGACCATTACTGTCCAGTAATTGTCCGAGTTACCCACCCTGAAGCTGTCGGAAACCATGATCATATTTCCTCTGCCGGGTACGTATGCCATTCGCTGGAACGGTTCCCCTATTTGCACTGCCCGGGCAATTTCTTCAAGCTGCTCTCCGTATAAAATGTCGTCGTAGGTTATTAACTGGCCTACCCGTTCGGGCCGGTTACTTGCTATGATAAACCCGTTGCTGGAATAGATTTCCGCAATGGAAATATAGTCATGAGCTCTTAAAACTTGCTCCAGCAAACCCTGTATCTCAAAGACACTCGTAAGGAATCCTACAGTTCCAAAAGTTTCATTGGTGCGGGGGCAAATGATAGGGACTGCCATCCTTAATAAATAATCATCCCTTCCGTCTACGACCCTGAAAACGGGGTTGTCTATCCGGTCATTCATCCTGTCAGGGCCGGTTAAAAAGGCCATAGTTGCCGCTGTATCAACGCTGGCGCGGGTAACCATTGCGCCGCCAGCGCCTTCCCTGGAAAAGAGTAATGTATGCTGTCCGGTCGGGGTAGAGCCCAGACGGCCTGTAAAGGCAGCGTCCATGCCGTCAAGGGCGTTGGGCATCCAAAACGTGTTAATCTGCATTGTCTGCGGCAGCGACATGAGCGTGTTCATCATGATATCGTCAAACAAGTCGCGTCTGGTTTCCGCCGGTTTGTTTTCGTGATCCGCCATTATCGCCGCCAAAGTGCGCAGCCTGACCAGATAATTGTTAGTCCAGTTCCTCCAATATTCGGCCTGCTGTGATGCCAAATTTGAAGCGCTCAGAACGCTCATGGAAATGTAGGCTCTGGTGTTTTGAATTACCACAGGTAATATAATTCCCGTTGCCATCAATGCCATAACCCCGGCCGCCAAAAGGCTGATTTTTGTTTTGATTTTCATGTTTCCTCCAAAAAATCATTCTAAAGAAATCACCCGCAATCTACGGGATTACGAAGCAGGTTTTATCCCATATTTGTACGCTGAACTGCCTTGAATACCACATCAAATTCCTTTGCAAGTGTTTTTGCGATGCCGGAAAGTTCCCTGGCAACATTATTGACCTCACCAAACAATGAGTTTTGCTCAGCAATATGCCCGGAAATGCTATTCGTTGCTCTTTCTATCGCTGAAATCATTTTCAACAATTGTTTTACTGAATCAGATATTTCATTCACAAAAATAACCAGTTCAGATATGGTACTTGTTCCTGATTCAAGGTTTTTTTCTGTTTCACCAAATGAAGAGTTTACATCTCCAATCAATCCGATAATTTCCTTTACGGTTTTGTCTATTGAGTTAGCCGATTCATGGGAGTTTTTGGACAAATCCCTGATGCCGTCTGCAACAACCTTAAAACCCCTTCCTGCTTCTCCTGCATGGGCAGCCTGAATTGAAGCGTTGATCGACAACAAATTGGTTTTTGAAGATATTTCCTGGATTATTTTTACCAGCTCCACTATCGTTTCCGATCTGTCTTTTAATACCAAAGTTTTATCCGCCGAAAACTTCATCGAGTTGTTGATATTGCCGATGTTGTCCTGCACATTCCCGATATACTTGCTGCTGTCGTCGGCTTTTTGCCCCGCAGCAGTGGCGGCCTGTACTCCGGTTTTGGTGTCGGACAGCGTTTTTGCAGATTCTTCGCTTAATTTTTTGGAAGCGCTGTTTGCCTGTTCAATTGCAGCACTGAGACTGTTTGCAGAAGCGTCAATTTTTTTAATTAATTCTCCAATTGAGTTCATGGTTGTTTGTATAACTGTGTTATCCTTTACAATTTCCACAGCTCCTATGGCTTTACCGTTTTCATCATATATTCCGGCGTTTGATACCAAACAATGAACAGTACTTCCGTCTTTGTGATAAACATCAACTGCCACATCTCTTAAAAACTGCCTGTTTTGAACGCATCGCAGGGTTGGNCATTCAGCGTTAGGAGGGCAAACGGCGGATCGAAATATATTAAAACATTTCATTTTTTTGGCTTCTTCCTCTGAAAACCCTGTAAGCTTGGCAATGGCCGGCGGCCAAAGCAAAATATTGTTCTCCATGTCCAAAATGTAATACGGGTCGGGCATTGCCGACTGAATCCCTTCAAGCTGGGACAGCTTGAGTTTATTGGCCTTTAATTCGAGTTTTACAGTTTCCAATTCCTTAAGGAGCGATTCTTGCTGAACGGAATTGTTTACCTGGGTCTTGCTTTTTGATGATCCAAACATACGTACCTCTCTTTAAAACTTTTTTACGCCCATTCAGGCAGGATTATTCTTTAATAAAAAACAATCAGCTTTTTTACAAAAAATTTTTTGAAGATAGGTTTAAGGATTGTATAGATGGCATTTTAAGGCTGGCGGGACCTTGGCTGCTCCTTCAACACCCATTGGAGGGAGCATACCTATGCGTGATAAAAAAAGCAGCTTTCTTGTCACTTCAATACCAATTTTGACTCTGGTTTTCATACCTTCTCCTTTGAACTCAACTTTGCATACTGCAAAATCCTGTTCGCTAAAAAAATCAAATCTCCATAGTTATAGGTATTTTATGAAATATAGTATAATTTTATAACGAAATTCTGATGCCGTCAAGTGTTCTCTTGATTCATTTTCAGTTATCACTTTTATTTAACTGTGGATTAAATTGTATTATGGAAGAATTATGGGAGAACTACGGAAAAAAAAGCAGACTGACTTTGCGGGCCAAGTTCATGTTTTTTTCATATTTTCTGCGAAAAATTGTTAAATTCGAAAACGCTTTACATCTTCCGGAGTTATGCTCAATTTTCCGTCGGCTTTACGGGTAGCAATCTTGCTGAAATATTCAAAGTACTGCTTGTCCATTAACGCAACGTGAGATAAAACCCATTCTTTCAGGAATTTTGTAAAACTATAAAGAGATATCCGCTTAGTCTCCTGGTAATCTCTTACATTACAAACAATATTATAAATAAAGCCTTCATGAGCCTTTTTGTGTTCGGAATAACCAGAAAAATTTGTTGCGCGCATTATCTTTTCTTCTGTTGCGAAGTGAACTTTTACATATTCTACCGCTTGATTAATGACTTTGTTAAAATATTCAAGTTCTTGTTTTTCGTCGCCGGTAACATGGTTGAAAAGATCATTGACCAGCTTTACCAATTCTTTGTGCTGATCATCAATCACCCGCACTCCGCATGCAAATGTGTTTGACCACGTAATAAGTTCGGTTTTTCGATAAACTCTCATTTCAATCTGCTCCTTTTCCAAAATATTTTTTTCATTCTCGCTGAATGTTATTCCAGAACAACTGGAAGTTAGTTTTTCCGCTTATTATGATAATAATACATGAACCTGAAGTTTCCCTGAAGATTTCATGAAGTTTTCATGAAGATTTTAATTTCAACCCGCTGGAAGTTCCATCCAGAATAATACACCTTCTGGTACGTTCACCAGGGCATAGGCGGCTTCCATATTATCAAGCATTTTCGCAGCGATAGTTAATCCCAAACCGATTCTTCCTCTATAACAGATTCGTGCTTTGTCCATGCGTTCAAACGGCTTAAACAACAGCATGTTTTCCAGCAGCAAATTTTCATCTATTTTAGCACCTGTATTTAAGAAGCAGAGCCTTACAAAATCCCCGGAAACCACTGTCCATATCCGCACCTTGCCGTCTGAATGCTGCAACGCATTAAGGATGATATTTGATAATGCCTTTTTTAGCATATAATCATCCGCAATACACCGCTCTTCTTCTGGTATTTGAACAACTACAGACAACCCTTTTTCATTTATAAATGTCCTGCAAACAGACAATAAATCATCAATAGTTTCGCGCAACGGCATGATTTCCAGTTTTGGTTTAATTTTGCCGTCCGCATATTTGATTATTTCCAGTAATTCTTTGACGATCCTATTCTGCTCGTCCATCATTTTAAGGCATTCCCACAGGTATTTTTCGCGGTCTTGATAATCGAATATATTATCAAACATACCTTGCAACAAGACAGTGGTTGCTGCTATTGGAGTTTTAAGCTCATGCGAAGCGGCGGCAAAAAAATACTGCTGCGCTTCTTTTTCTTCTTCAAGTGCCGTAATTGTGTCTTTCAGTTTGTTATACATTTCGTATATGATAACCGCTAATTCGTCTATCTCATCACTTCGTTTAACCGGAGCTGCAACAGGGGCAAGCAAAGACATGGCTTTGGCATCTTTTACCAGGCATTTAATGGGACGTGTTATTTGACTGGCAAAAATCATAGCCCCGGCCAGGCTTATCGAAAACATAATTACCAGGACTATAATACTTCTTTTTATCAGCGCATGACGGTTTTGTGAATGCATAAAGTGATGATGTGCGGTTATGGTGTAACCGCCGGACAAAGCGGTGTTAAAATTAAATCCCCTTTTTTTTGACTCAAAACAATGTCCGGTGGAAAAAACAATCTGTCCATCCGGGTTTTTTATCAAAAGATGAAAAGACGGGTAACACTCTAAAAATGATTGAGCTATTTGCGGGTAGCTATCCGTACCGGCTGCCGTAAGCTCATTTACCAAACGGGAAATGTTATGCCGAAAATAATTTGTCTGTATTTCCCGGTAGGATGATATAATTTCCCGGGAAAACAGAGCCGCCGCCACCCCGACAATTAAAAACAAAAAAAGAGTTGTAAAGAGGAAAGCTTTTGCAAAAATCCCGCGTTTTTTCATTTCCCGGCTTCTATAAAATATCCTGTGCCGCGCATTGTCTTGATGATATTACCCGGCAGCTTGGAGCGAAGGTTCTTTATATGTGTCCAAACGGAACTTTCGTCACAATCAAAATCATATCCCCACACGCTGGAAAGAATTTTTACCGGGGAGAGGATTTTACCTTTGTTTTGCACCAGCAAAAACAGTATCTCAAACTCTTTGCGGGTTAAGGCGACAGGCGTGCCATCATAGACAGCTTTATACGATTCAGGAGAAAGAATCAGCTTGCCGTACTGGATTTCCTTATTTAATACCCCGTTGCGCCGTAAGAGGGATTCCGCCCTCATGCGCAGTATTTGGATGTTAAAGGGTTTGGTCACATAATCATCGGCTCCATTGGCAAAGGCTTTTATTTGACTGCCGTCATCCGACAGGGCGGTCATCATTAAAATTGGGGTATTGTTCAGCTTTCTGAATTCTTTTAATAACGCGAGTCCATCCATGCCAAGCAGCAGAATATCAAGGATAACGAGGTGGTAGGGTTTGTTATAAAACATCTCAAGGGCCTGGTGTCCGTCAGCGCAGGTATCCACCTGATAACCAGCTTCCTCCAAATAAGCCTTGACTGTGTTACAAATATGCTCGTTATCCTCAACCACCAAAATTTGTATGTCCATTGCGGCACCGCCTTTCATCTTGCAATGATATAACAACGCAGCATTTGATACTACCAATTGTTTGATTTTACAGTCGATGGAATAACTGACAGTATTGCTGTTAGTGTCATTATAGCATGCTTTTTGGAAAAAGTTAACTGCTTTTTGGACTGCCTTGACCGCTTTCTTTCAGTATTGCCCTCTGCCGGCGGGGAAAATCGGGCTCTTTTCTGTTGAGTCACCGGAATCCCTTGTCTTATCTTCGAAAAAAGGCTATCTTTTGAACATGGATGTAACATGGAGCGGCGTATAAATGTTTTTCAGAAAAAACCGCGATAAAGTTACGCCAAGATTCATAAAAAAGCTTGTTTCCAGCATGATTATCCTGTTCATTTTAGGTATCGTTGGCGTGTCCTTTATTACTCATACGTTAGTACGCGACATTATTTACGATCATTTAATTGCCATAGCACAGCAAAAACAGGCTCAATATGCATATGAAATAGATCAATGGTTTATGTTAGCCCGGCAACGTGTAAACGACTTGCCAATCACTTTGAAGACTGCAGAAAACAGGCAGCAAATTGAAAACATAGCAGTAGCTTTTACATCAATGTGTCCAACCATTGATAACACATTTATTGGTTTCAGTGATGGCAGCGTAATAAACGGCATAGGGTGGGTACCGCCGGAGGGTTGGACATCAGTCGAAAGGCCGTGGTATATTGCTGCAAGGCAGGCCGGGGAAGGTAATATAGGTTTTACAGAACCTTATTTATCCCATTCCACAGGCAATATGGCGATGGCTCTTTCTACATACGTGCCGAATCTTATGGGCACAGGCGCCGCTGTTGGTTATACCATCACCATTGATACTATTTTAGCCAGAGCTTTCGAACAGCCCGTTATGGGCGGCGGTTATCTTTTGCTGGTAGATAATATTACAGCAGACAGTAAAATAATGGTTCACCCAAATATCGAGTTCAATCCAGGCCCCGGCAGGTTTACCAGTCTAATTGATATTCCCAACGGCGATTTCTTTAAAAAACATATTCAAGAAAGGGTTAGTGTACGGTTTGAAGATTTCAGATTGGGTTCCGCATATTTAATATCAACGCCATTGACAGCTTTGGACTGGACTGTGTTTCATATAATACCAACCGCCGAAACTGATGTTATTGTTGCCCGTTATATGTTTGGCATAATAGGAATCCTGACAGGTTTTGTATTGGTTTTGTTTTCAATTGCTTTGGCAACAATTTTGCGCATATCCAGAGGGTTAGGCGACTTGCGTGAATCGGAAAGCAGACTTAGATTGATACTCGAACATGTGCATGTCGCTACGAATTTCCGCGACCGGGATTTAAACCTGGCCGACTGTAACAACGCTGCACCAAAACTTTTTGACCTGCGCAGCAAAGAGGAATATTACGAAAAGTTTAATGAACTTTCGCCGGAGTTTCAGCCGGACGGGCAAAAGTCAACCGAAAAAGCGGCAGCTTATGTTGCTGAAGCCTTTGAAAAAGGTGAAGCCCGTTTTGAATGGATGCACCAAAAATTAAACGGTGAGCCTGTACCTTGCGATATTAAACTGGCCCGGGTGCCGTGGAAAAACAAAGAACATTTACTGGCGTCTATTTACGATTTGCGTTATTTCTATAAATACCAGGAGGCCGAACGTTTAGCGAAGGAACGGCTGCAAGTTATGCTGGATTCATCCCCTTTGGCCTGTTTATTGTTTGATGAAAACTTAAATGTTATTGATGCAAACAAAGAAATATTAACGCTGGTTGAAGCGCCGGACAAGTCGTACTTTATAGAAAACTTCAGTAGTTTTATGCCGGAATACCAGCCGGACAAAAGCTTGTCTGCATCCAAAGTAAACGAAATGAGAAATATCGTATTTTCAGAAGGCAGCGCCACGTTTGAATGGGTAGGCCTTTCTTATACCGGCAGGGAAATACCGTTTGAAATACATGCAGTACACACAACCCTTGAAGGAAACAAAATCATACTTGCATATTTACGTGATTTACGTGACATCAAAACTGCTGTGGCTATGGCAGAAAAACTGGAATTATTGGCTTACCGTGATACACTCACCGGTTTAAGCAACAGGCGGCACTTTGAAAAACTTGGATGGCAAACCCTGCAGGATTGTGCCGCGCAGAACAAGGATTTTTCGTTGATGATATTTGATATAGACCATTTTAAGCTAATTAATGACAAATACGGCCATGCTGCCGGCGACGAGGTTCTTCAAATAATTGCTTCGCGGACAAAAAGTGTTATAAAAGAGGATACCCCGTTTGCACGGATTGGCGGCGAAGAATTTGTAATAATACTTGCTGCTGATTGTAAAAGTGCTGAAGTAGTTGCCGCAAGAATAAAAGAACATATATCGGCTTCACCTTTTTCAATAAAGGGACATGACATAAATGTAACTGCATCCTTTGGAGTTGCCTCAAAAAGCCATGAAACTGAACTTCTGCCGGATATACTAAACAATGCAGATCATGCCCTGTATCAAGCCAAAAATTCAGGAAGAAATGCTGTTGTATGCTTTTGTAATTCACAAAAAAACAAAAATTGATTCCCATCCGCACTTTAATAACTCTTCGCACGACGAGTAATTAAAGCTCAGCCGAAATTCCAAAAAATCCCCCTTCTGTTGTTAAAATTCCCCAAAGCGAACACTTTACCAGCTCCCTCGTCAGATACACAATTAATGCACAGGTAAAAAAGGGTAAAAAAATGAAAATTCGTACAAAGCTTTTTTGCGGTTTTTTAATCGTTGTTGTAATGGGATTTTTCCTTGGCGCGCTGGGTTTGTATAACAACAGAAGGCTTGTGTCATTATCCCATGATGTCCTTAGTATGGCAGAAACAAGAACCAGCTTCTCCTCGATTTTGGGAGCGCACTATGTCTGGAGGCACGCCCTGTCAGAAACGGTGTATACCGGAGTGCCGTTCGCCGGCTCTCTGGACGGCAGTACCTGCTCATTGGGCAAGTGGCTTGAAAGTGATGCGGTAAGAAACATTACTGACCCGGAAATTGTTTCAGCTTTAAGACACATCATCGAACCGCATAATTTTATTCATTCCATGGCGGCTGAAATTATAAATCATCTTAATGCCGGGGAAAGGGATGAAGCGTTAAGAAAATTCCAGGAAGAGGTTCTGCCGACGACACAAAAAGTCATCAGCGATTTGGAATCAATGCAGGACAGGTACGGCGTTTTGCTTGACGAAAAGTTATATGCAATTTACAACTCCGGGCTGGTGTTTGAACGCATTATTATAGTGTTCATTATAGCTGCATTAATCTCAGGTATTTTACTGGCGTTAATCATTACATCCAACATAGTAAAACCAATCGTAAAGGCTGCGCTTACCCTAAAAGTTGTATCCAACGGAGATCTCACCCAAAGCGTCAATGTTGTATCAACAGACGAAATTGGCGAGCTCTCCGGCTCCTTAAACACCACGGTTGAGAGCGTCAAACGCATGATTACGGTTATAAAAAAGCAGGCCTCATCCCTTTCTGAAATCGGCAATAACCTTGCCGGTAACATGACCCAAACTGCCGCTGCGGTCAACGAAATTACAGCCAACATACAGAGCATCAAAAGCCGCATTTTGAATCAAAGCGCAAGTGTTACCGAGACCAATGCTACAATGGAACAGGTTGTTGTGAATATCAATAAACTAAACGATCATGTAGAATCCCAAAGCTGCAGTGTTTCCCAGGCTTCGGCCGCCCTTGAACAAATGGTAGCCAACATCAATTCGGTAACCAATACACTGGTCACAAATGCGGGCAATGTAAAGGCCCTGAAGGAAGCCTCCGAAACAGGCCGCCATGGATTAAATGGGGTATCAGAGGATATACAGGAAATCGCCCGCGAGTCGGAGGGCTTGCTGGAAATTAACTCTGTGATGGAAAACATCGCCAGTCAAACCAATCTGCTTTCGATGAATGCCGCTATTGAAGCCGCCCACGCCGGAGAAGCAGGCAAGGGATTTGCCGTGGTTGCCGATGAAATCCGCAAACTTGCCGAAAGTTCCAGCATACAGTCCAAAACAATCGGCACTGTATTAAAAAAGATAAAAACCTCCATAGACAAAATTTCCGGCTCCACGGAAAACGTGATGAAACGCTTCGAGGCGATAGACTTGAATGTCAGGACTGTTACGGAACAGGAAGATAATATCCGCAGTGCAATGGAGGAGCAGGGGCTTGGAAACAAACAGGTTTTGCAAAAGGTAGGCGACTTAAACGAGATAACAAAACAGGTAAGCAGCGGCTCCCAAAAAATGCTTGAAGGAGCAAAGGAAGTAATAAACGAAGGCAGCAGTCTTGAAAAAGTGACGCAGGAAATAACCTCCGGCATGAACGAAATGGCTACCGGCGCAGAGCAGGTGAATATTGCTGTGAACCATGTTAATGAGATAAGCCACAAAAACCGCGAAAGCATCGACACATTGATGCAGGAGGTCTTGAGATTTAAGGTGGATTAATTCAACAATAATAGGAAAGTCAGTCAGGAAAATCAGGGTTTACAAGCAGTTAAGACAGCATTATAATTGTAAGTTCCATGAAAAACTGAAAACAGGAGGCTTTCAATAATGGGCTTCATTGACACCTACATATTGAATTTTCCGCAGCACTGGCAAATCAACATTGGAACCAGGGTAGATGATGCGGTTATGGCCTTTTCACGCAACAACCAGGCCGGACTTCGCGCCATCAGAGACACGGTAATAACGATAATCAGCACTGTGTATCATGTGCTTGAATCAACCCCGTGGATCGTACTTGTTCTGTTGGTGGCGCTTTTGACATGGTATCTGACAAAAAAATGGTATCTAGGCGCGATTTTTGGCGCCATGTTAACCCTTGTCGGCAGCTTCGGCTTGTGGACGCATATGCTGCAGACCTTAAGCCTGGTCATTTCTTCCGTGATTCTCTGCATAATCCTGGGATTCCCGCTTGGAGTATTGCTTGCAGTAAGCAAACGCGCCAACAGCATAATCCGCCCCATTCTCGACACCATGCAGACCATGCCGTCCTGGGTATATCTTGTTCCCGCAGTAATGCTGTTCAGCGTTGGTATGACCCCGGCCCTTATAGCTACCACTATTTACGCCATTGTTCCCATTGTGCGTCTGACAAGCCACGGATTGATTTACGTTGACAAGGAAGTTCTTGAGGCGGCAGAGGCCTTTGGCTCAACCCGCCTTCAGGCGCTGGTAAAAGTACAAATTCCGCAGGCAATGCCCACGATAATGACCGGGGTAAACCAGACAATAATGATGGCAATGGCAATGGTTGTAACCTGCTCCCTGATTGGCGCAAACGGGCTCGGCATGGAGATTTTGCTTGCGACAAACCGCGTAGAAATGGGCAGAGCCCTGCTCCCCGGCATCAGTATAGTTATTGTAGCAATAATTCTTGACAGACTAACTCAGTATGCCATTAAACGAAGCGAGAGTTCAAAAGATGTCTGAAAACAAGAGCGATATAATTCTTGAAGCAGCCCGCGTCACGAGGATTTTCGGCGGCAGTGAAAAGGTAAAGGCAGAAGTGCGCAAGCTTATGGACGAGGGCGTAAGCAAAGACGAAATATACAGTAAAACCGGCTGCACAACGGCGCTTTGCAATGTTTCATTTAAGGTAAAACGCGGGGAAATTTTTGTTATCATCGGGCTTTCCGGCTCTGGCAAATCCACCATCATCCGCTGTTTCAACAGGCTTGTTACGCCGACAGACGGCCAGGTTTTGTTCGAAGGCAAAGCAATAAACGAATTCAGCAAAAAAGAACTAATCGATTTCCGCCGTAAAAACATATCCATGGTTTTCCAGAGTTTCGGGCTTTTCCCGCACCGCTCCGTATTGAAAAACGTTGCTTACGGGCTGGAAGTGCGCGGCGTCCCCAAAACCGAGCGGGAGGATAAGGCAAGGGAATACATTAATCTCGTGGGTTTAAGGGGTCTTGAAAACAGTGCTATCAGGAAGCTTTCCGGCGGAATGAAACAGCGGGTCGGCCTGGCGCGTGCGCTTTGCAACGACCCTGACGTGCTCCTGATGGATGAACCGTTTTCCGCACTTGATCCGCTTGTACGAACAAGCATGCAGGACGAACTGATTGAGATTCACTATAAACTTGGCAAGACAATTCTTTTTATAACCCACGACATTAACGAGGCTTTTAAATTGGGAGACAGGGTGGCAATTATGCGGGATGGCAGAATCATCCAGATGGGAACGCCGGAAAGCCTTTTAACATGCCCTGAAGATGATTATGTCGAAAAGTTTGTATCAAGCTCAGACAGATCAACTATAATTTCTGTTGGTATGATTTTGGATCCTCCGGACATAGTTGCCAATATCGAAGATGATGAGGATTTGAAAAAAGCCGCAGCGGATGCCCTTGAGCAGGGTGTCCCCTATGTTTACCTGGTAGATTCCCGCTCGAAGCTCAGGGGCGTTATACCTGCCGCAGAATGCAGGCCGGGCGTGAAACCGGAAACCTTCCCGGTTACGGCAAAATCAACAGCCAAAATCGGAGAAATTTTCCCGCTTGCAGCGGAATCCCCCTACCCGATTCCTGTGACCAGTTCCAACGGTGTTTTATTGGGGATTGTAAGCAAATCATCATTATTAAGGGCGATGAGGTAATTGGTATGGCTCATTGTATTGTTCCTGAAGCTGAAGCGATCCTGGACAGGGAATTTCCGGTTTTGGACAAGGGTTTTATCCGCCTTGTGGATTATATGGGCGGAGACGAAAGAGTGGTTCAGTCTGCCAGAGTTTCATACGGGCAGGGAACGAAAAGCTACAGGGAAGATGCGGGACTTATCGATTATCTCCTGCGAAATTCCCATACCAGCCCTTTTGAACAGGTGGTATTTACTTTTCACATGAAGCTTCCCATTTTTGTAGCACGCCAGTGGGTCAGGCACCGCACCGCAAGGGTCAATGAAATTTCAGGGCGTTATTCGGTGATGAAAGACGATTTTTACGTGCCCGCCCCGGATGATGTGTCTTTGCAGAGCACGGACAACAAACAGGGACGCTCATCCGAAGTCCTTGATGCTGATCTGAGCGAAAAAATACGCGCCGCTTTAAGTGAAGGCCAAAAGTCTGCCTATTCCGGTTACAGCTCCCTTATAGATGAAGGCATAGCCCGTGAGCTGGCGCGGATTAACCTTCCTCTCTCACTTTACACCGAATGGTACTGGCAGATAGATCTGCACAACCTTTTCCGCTTTTTACAGCTCCGCCTGGACGCTCACGCTCAAAAGGAAATTCGCCTTTATTCCGAAGTTCTTTTTGAAATCGTGAAAAAAGTAACCCCCCGCTGCTGTGAATCTTTTGAGCGGCATATCCTTAACGGCGTGCGTTTTTCTGCTGAAGAACTGGCAGAGCTGCGAAAACGCCTTGGCGAAAGCAGTACCGAAAGCTCTCTCAGCGGCAAAGCTCTTGAACGCTTCGAGGAAAAGCTGAAAAGCGGCAGACAGATCTAAAAGACCTTTTCAAAAGCCGCTGTTATTTTTGGTTTTATTTCTGCAATTGTTCCGTTTATGCTGCACCCTGCGGCGTTTTTATGCCCGCCGCCGCCGAAGGATGCGGCAATGCTGCCCACATCCACAAGATCCCGCGAACGCAGTCCCACTGTGCATTTTTCTGGGGTTTCCTGACGTATCAGCGCAATTGCTTCAACCCCGGAAACAGACTGAAGGAGCTGATACAGACTGTCCGAATCCCGGCTTTCAAGACCCAGCAGACTGGTTTCGTCGTATTCTTCGGTAGAGAGCATAAGTTTCCCGCCAAAAAGAGCTTCGGCCCTGAGCAGTATACGCCCCAAAAGCCTGCGGGAATCCAGCGTTTTGCCGCCGTACATGGCCGCAAAGCTCTTCTTTGGACTCGCCCCGGCCCGTATCAGTTCAGCCGCTGCTTCAAAGGTTTTGGCCCCGTCCGCATCCACATGGCGGAAAAACCCGGTATCCGTGCAAAGCCCCAAAAAAAGATATTCTGCCTCTTCGCGGTCCGGTTCCATACCCAAAGCCTGAATGAGTTTTAAGACTAAAAACGTAGTGGACGGGGCTTTTCCGTCCACGTAAAAAAGCTTTCCGTCAAAACTCCCGGATTTGGCAAATAACCCCGCTTCATGATGATCGATCACCGCAAATGGAAGTCCTTCCAGATACGGCTCCAGATCCCCTGTGCGATCCGGAGCGGAGCAATCCAAAACAATAAGGCGGGCACCGGCCCTTGTATTTTGATCCGGAACAGATATAAAGAGGTGTTCAAATTGTTTAATTTCATAACGCTTGAAAGGCCCGGGCGAACAGGCAATTACTTCCTTGCCCATCCTTCGCAAAACTGAAGCCAGGGCGAGCTGGCTTCCAATACAGTCACCATCAGGTTCCTTATGACCGGCGATGAGAAATTTTTTGCCTTTTCTTATAAAATCCAAAAGCTCACTTGTCAGCATTGCTCAATTGC
>JGI20163J15578_10000225_pt1 | contig 23418 bp, 23 predicted proteins | sample TergutCu122P1_FD_15578 | JGI IMG/M metagenome (IMG submission 15578)
ATCCGTCATCCGTCATCCGTCATCCGTCATCCGTCATCCGTCATCCGTCATCCGTCATCCGTCATCCGTCATCCGTAATACTACATATTAGAAGCTATTTTTCAATTTCTAGCCTTTTTCCCATAATATTAACAAATTACGACGCTAATTATATTGGAAAAGTGCCGGTATTTTCTGTTTGTGGAAGTACCGGCTTTTTATTGTATGCAATCAAAACAATTTTCAAAGGAGATTTAAAGTGAAAACAAAAAATGTATTCATCGTAGTATTAACAGTTTTGGCGCTGACATTCGTGGCTTGTGACAACAATTTCACAGGCGGTACGGATACTTCCGGCAATATCGCCGTAACCGGCGTACAACTTAACAAAACAAGCACCAGCCTTGTCGTGGGCGGTACGGAAACACTCTTTGCCAATGTGACCCCAATCGATGCAACGAACAGGAATGTAAACTGGAGTAGCAGCAATCCGTCAGTAGCAACAGTATCATCAAACGGAATGATTACTGCCGTTGCTGCCGGAACTGCAACAATCACAGTTACCACCGTAGACGGCGGCAGAACAGCAAACGCAAATGTTACAGTAAGCGCAACAGCCATCGCAGTAACGGGCGTGTCTCTGCCTGCGTCAATTAACCTGAATGTAGGCGGAACACAAACCCTTACCCCGACAATAACGCCGTCAACTGCAACAAATCAAAATGTGAGCTGGAGCAGTAGTAATTCATCAATTGCTTCGGTATCAGCAAACGGTGTAGTTACAGCCGTTGCTGCCGGAACTGCAACAATCACAGTTACCACCGCGGACGGCGGCAGAACAGCATCGAGCAATATTACAGTCGGCGGCGGCTCTGCACCGGGCGCCACAAGCGGCACATACGGTCATTTTTCATGGAGTTTATCAGGCGGAAATATCACAATTACCGATTACACAGGCCCATGCGGTGCGGTTACAATACCATCGCAAATAAATGGCAACCCGGTTGTGAATATTGGTCTTAGAGTTTTTTCCGGTAATCAACTGACCAGTGTTAGCATTCCTTCAAGCGTAACTTTCATTGGGCAAGAGGCGTTTTGCAGTAATCAACTGACCAGTGTTAGCATTCCTTCAAGCGTTACTCGCATAGATAGTGGTGCGTTTTGGAACAACCAACTGACCAGCGTTAGCATTCCATCAAGCGTTACTCGCATTGAGAATAGTGTATTTTCCGGTAATCAACTGACCAGCGTTAGCATTCCATCAAGCGTTACTCACATTGGTATCTTTGCGTTTATGAACAATCAACTTACCAGCGTTACAATTCCATCAAGCGTTACTACCATTTTGAATGGTACGTTTTCCGTTAATCAACTGACCAGTGTTAGCATTCCCTCAAGCGTTACTCACATTAGGCAGCAGGCGTTTTCCTCGAACCAACTGACCAGTGTTAGCATTCCTTCAAGCGTTACTTACATTGGGGATAGTGCGTTTTCCCAAAACCAACTTACCAGCGTTACAATTCCATCAAGCGTTACTTCCATTGGGCGGTTTGCTTTTTGGGGGAACCAACTGACCAACGTTAACATCCCATCAAGCGTTACTTCCATTGGAGAGGGGGCGTTTTCCTTTAACCTACTGACAAGCATTACCATTGGAGCAAATGTAACATTGGGAACTAACATTACCAACGTTAATTGTGGCTTTGTTACCGCTTACAACGACGGCGGCAGGCTGGCAGGGACTTATATCTTTGCCAACGGGATTTGGACAAGACAGTAGTGGCCATGCCTTGGTGACTCACCTTTTGGCTCGGCCTCTTACTGGTAAGGAAGGTTTTTTATGAAACAGAAAAAAAGACAATTTTGCTTAGTATTGGCAGCGCTATTGACGTTAGCCCTCATCTTCACCGCCTGTGATGGCGGATTTCCCGGATTTGGAGGCGGGGGCGATACGACCCTCGCCGCCCAACTGGACAGGCTGCGAACACATGCGTCAGGCAGCTACTACGTCCTTTACGTGCGCGCCAATGAAACCCTCTCTCCAAGGGTTCTTGACTCCTCAAACCTGAACGGACGCAGCGGAATCACTTTGCGGCTGCGAAATACAGGCTCTCAACACACAGTTAACATAGACTCACAAGGTTCATTGTTTACTGTTGGCTCCGGGGTTACCCTGATTCTCGAAAACAACGTTATACTGCGCGGCAGCAACAATAATCATCAGGCGCTTGTCAGGGTGCTTGGTAATGGCGCCTTTATAATGGAAGGCGGAGAGATTTCCGGCAACCGTGCTCCCGGTGCCGGAGGGGGCGGGGTTCATATCGCCAGCGGTGGAACATTTACAATGAGGGGCGGAGAAATATCTGATAACCAGGCAGGCTGGGGCGGCGGGGTTGGTGTCGTCGGAACATTTAACATGGAAAATGGGCGAATAAGAAATAACGCCGCAGGGATGGGCGGCGGTGTATCTGTTGGAACCGGAGGCGTCTTTACAATGTGGAATGGCGAAATCAGTAATAGCAGCGGCGGCGGCGGAGTACACGTCAATTACGGCGAAGGAACGACATTTACCATGCACAACGGAAGAATTACTGATAACAGAACAAGCGGCTCTGGTGGCGGCGTCAGGTTAGGGGGCGGCACTTTTCAAATGAACGGAGGTGAAATCTCCGGCAATACTGTTACTGCTCTTATGGCAAGCGGAGGCGGAGTCAGTGTTGCTCCGCTTTTTAACTCAACGGCAATCTTTAACATGGCCGGTGGGCAAATCCAAAATAACAACGTTATATGCGCCGCTGCCCATGGAATAGGCCCATCCAGCATTGGAGGCGGAGTATACGTAACAAGAAACGGAGCTGCCTTTTTTAAGACCGGGGGCTCAATACAGTCAAACGCCGCAAGGCTCAATGCCGGCGGCCCTGCCCTGTCCAGCCACGGCAACGAGGTATTCGCCGGGGAATTCGGCTCTGCCGCAGCACGGCGCAGGGAAAACGCCGTCTGGGATAACCTGTCCTTTGACAGCAGAAACAACCCGCCCACATACAGCGGGGCGTGGGATTAAGGAGATTGTCACCACATTTAACTAATTTCAAAGGAGTAGGGAATTGGGAGTTGGGTCAATCAAAAACCCCATTCCCCAACCCCTACTCCCTATTCCCCAAAACAAAAAAGGAGAACAAAAAATGAACCTAATCTACGGAATCAAACAGGTAATGCACAAAATCAGGGTAAAACTCTACCCAAACTACCTTCCCGGCTACGAAGGAACCTTCATAGCCCGCACCGACAGCGAGGCACTCCTTGATATCAAGCAAATATGCGCATCCATGTACGAACGCGGAGGCTTTAAGGGCGACACAAAAGACCTGGAAGCAAACATAATACGCTACCACGACGAAGTAGCATACCAGCTTTGCGATGGTTTTGCCGTTACCAACGGCTACTTTACCATCTACCCAAACCTCGGCGGCACATTCAAAGGCCTGCGCGACACACCTGACCCCAAGAAAAACCCGCTCAGCTTCCGCTTCCGTGTAATGAGCGCCATGCGCCGTCTGGCAGAATCCATCGGCATAGAAATAGTCGGTTTTGCCGAAGTAGACGCTTACATCGACGAATTCCTTGACACAGAAGACAACACCAGAAACAGTTGGTATCACCCCGGCAACCTTTTCAGCATTTACGGCAATAAAATCAAAATCGAAGGCGACGACCCCAATGTCGGCTTGTTTTTCGTACCCGATGACGGCTCACCCGCAGTAAAAGTAACCCGCTTTAACGAAAACAACCCCTCCAGCATCAAAGGCATCACCCCCAACTGTGACGCCGAACACTGTAAAATCGAGATACGCACCCAGTTTTCAGGAGCCAAACCCCTCAAAAACATCAGGACTATCACCAGCAGCTTCACCCTTGACAGAGCATAACTGTCAGCCGGTAGACAGCGAGTCCCTGTCAGCCAGTAGACAGTGAGTCCCTGTCAGCCCTGGACGGTGATCACTGTCAGCCCTGGACGGCGATCACTGTCAGCCATAGACAGTGAGTCCCTGTCGGCCTTAGACGGCACTTACTGTCAGCCGGCAGGGTGAGCTGCCTGCACATATCGGTTTTGCGCGCTACAAAAAACGCCGCACCAAACAAAAAAACCTATTCCACGTAAGACCCGCCGTGAAACAAATCGCCCATGTTGCAACAATGCAACGGCGAACGCAAAGAGCCAGTTATTCCAAGCAACCAGCGATATGGGCAGGCAGCTCACCCTGCCGGCTGACAGCAATTGCCATCTACCGTATATCATTACTCCACTTCCAGGCGTTCGTGTAAAAAAGCATACCCTGGCCATAATGGTCATTGATAATAGCCAGATATAGTTTATAATCATGGTAGATTATGGAAAAGCTAAAAATACTTATGGCATCCAGCGAAGCTGTTCCCTTTGCCAAAACCGGGGGCCTTGCAGACGTAGTTTCTGCCCTTTCCCTGGCTCTGGCCAAACAGGGGCACGAAGTCTGCCTTGTTCTTCCCAGGTACTACATGATCAACAAGGATGAGCTGGAACTTAAAGCTCTAAAGGGCCCAATGGGGGTTCCTATGGGCGGCGGGGAAGAATGGAGCGCGGTTTACACAGCCCAGCTCCCCGGGGGAAGCCGGAAAAACCCCGTTAAGGTCTACTTTATCGACCACGAAAAGTTTTTTGGCAGGGATGGTGTCTACGGAGTGCCTTCCGAGCCGGATTTTCTGGATAACCCCCGGCGTTTTACCTTTTTTTGCCGGGCTGTATTTCAGCTTTGCAAAAAAATCAACTGGTTTCCGGATGTACTTCATGCCCACGACTGGCCCTGCGCCCTTGTTCCGGTATTTCTGAAATACGGCGAAAGACGCGAACAGTTTTCAAAAACCATATCGGTATTAACCATACATAACCTTGGTTATCAGGGTATTTACGGCAGGGACAATTTTTACGCCACCGGCCTTGGCTGGGATACATTTTACAGCGCAGGTTTTGAAGACTGGAACATGATGAATCTGCTTAAAGCGGGCATTTGCAGCGCGGATATTCTCAATACCGTGTCTCCCAACTATGCGGAAGAAACCAAAACCGCGGCCTTTGGCTTCAGACTTGACGGAATTCTCCGCAGCCGCGGCAAAGATTACCGCGGCATACTCAACGGCATAGATACCGATATCTGGAACCCCGCAAAAGACCCCCTAATTCCGGAGCCATACTGCGTAAAAAACATGGCGGGAAAAGCCAAAGCCAAAGAACTGTTACAGCAGGAATTCGGCCTGCCCCCTTCTGCGGACACCCCCGTGGTTGGCATCGTTTCCCGGCTTACAGGCCAAAAGGGCGTAGGTGAACTTTTCGGCCCGGCCTACGGATCGGCCTATCCCATCTGCCGGGACATGAACCTTCAGTTAGTCATTCTCGGCTCCGGAGAAGCCTGGTGCGAAAACGAAATCCGCAGCCTTTCGGCGAAACTTTCCAACCTGAAGGCCAGGATAGGTTATAGCGAGCAGCTTAGCCATCTGGTTGAAGCCGGAAGCGATTTTTTCCTCATGCCAAGCCGTTACGAACCCTGCGGCCTTAACCAGATGTATTCCCAGGTTTACGGAACCATCCCCATCGTACGGAACACCGGAGGACTGGCTGATACAGTAGAAAACTTCGACCAGGACACGGGCGGCGGCACAGGTTTCATGTTCGACGATCTTACCCCCCAGGCAATTTATAATACCGTGGGCTGGGCAATCTGGGCGTATTACAACCGCAGACCCCAGATAGAAGCCATGCGCCTGCGCGGCATGAAGAAAGATTTTTCCTGGGACAGGTCAGCTAAAGAATATACGGAGATGTACACCGCCGGATTGCAGGAACGGACACCGCCGGGTGTTTGAAAGCTGTCCGTGAAAAAATCAGTTTCCGTTGTCTTTTTTTTGGCAGGAATAATTATACTGTCCTGTTATTATTATGCGGATAATGCAGAGGAATACAGTTTTAAAATTGAAGGCAGTTCACACGGAATTGGAATAACGAGCGATGAGCGCTTGATATTCGCGGATGCTTTTTTTACCATGAAATGTTTTTTTGAACCCGGTACACCAAGAACCATACAGCGGCTTTATTCTCAAATAATTGAATCATATATAAATATTTATCTTAGAAACTTTATGAGCCTAAAATATCTTTCTCAATTTTCACTAAGGGATGTTTATTTTTGCCAGACAGATTTTTACAACGCGTTTATGGATTACATTTCGGATCGATTGCCTCAGCGTATATCGGAACTGGAAGAGTTAATTGATGTTCAGATAACACGGCTGGAAATAATTGAAGAGCCGTTTACCAGGAATCTCCGGCTGCAGTATTTGGGATTGCTGGAATGAGAGGCTAAAACTTACATCGCAGCGCGCCGGTGCATTTCTACCACAAGTTTCCCTCGCTGTTAAACGAAAACGGCGCGGCATCGCTTAAAACTTCGATGTCAGGGTGTTTTTCGGCTTCCGGCTTTAGGGCTTCGGAAATCCAGATTTTTTCGATGTTCATGGTGTCCTGAATCCTGATTATCCTGAGCCTGGCGCGGTCTACCGAAGCTGCCGCGAGAACGGCAAATTGAATTGCTTCTTTATCCGTATCCATAACAGGCGGAGTTTTGATGTAATCCGCTGTTCGCGCAGTAAGGCCGTTTACAAACGTGGCCGCATAGTCGATCTCGCTGAACAGCCGTTTTGTTATCGCATGGGCGGCGCCCATGCCTATGGCTGAGCCGTGGGTTTCCTTGGTCAGGCTAAGCGCAACGGTGTGCTGCACTTTTATTCCGCCTGTAAGATAGGGCGCGCAGAATGTGTCTCCGGCGACATTGGGATCCATTCCGGTGCCGGATATTTCCTTGCCGATTTGATCAACAACAAGAACATCGCAGGGGCTTAAAAGTATTTTCCCCATACGGCTTTTTGCGTATTCAAGCAAGGCAGGCTCTTTGTCAATGATCTCCTGCGGAGTAAGCGCTTCTATTTTGCATGTTTTGTGGTAAGCGTTTTCGATAACGGCAAGCCCCATTACGATGGGCGTATTTTTAATGATGGTTCGGCCAAAAGACTCAACCATGTTTGCCATTTTTCCAAATCCCGCTTCGTGGGTGACAGTTGCGCCTTCGCGTTTTCCAAGCCCGATAGCCAGCATTTTCATAAGACCGCTTTCGTAGGGGCCCCTGTAATTGGTATGGGGTTTTATCCGGTTCATAATAATGATTGCGTCAGATTCCGCCGCGTTTTTGTCCAGCCGAACCTGATAACCGTCTTCGCTCGTGCCAATTACCACCGTCTCCATCGAAGAAACGATGGGACAGCCAAGGTAGCTTTCGGTTATGCCGTACCTGGCAAGCAGTTCTTTCTGGCCTTCTCCGGTAGCTCCGCCGTGGCTGCCCATGGCCGGAATTGCAACAGGATTGGCTCCTTTGGATTTCACGTAGTCAACAATGGATTTTGTTATCAGGGCATTGTCTGCCAGCCCGCGGCTGGTGCAGGTAATGGCTACCCGCTGATTCGGTTTTATTGCAGCGCTAAGATTCGGCTTGGACATTTCTGCGGCAATTACCGCAGGGATATCGGCGGCTTCAATAAACTGAGGATCAAACGATTGCTTGACCTGGAGCATTTTCGGCAGTTCTACCGCGGAACAAAGCTGTTTTACGATACTTGACATTATCTCCTCCTTGCAAAAACCGCGGAGCGGCAAGCGCTCCGCTTGTGCCGGCTAGCCCAATAAAAGAGCCACTATCGGAATGGTTGCCAAAGAAAACGCCGTAGTAAAGAACACAATTCTGGAAGCATACGCCGGGTCTGCTTTATAGTTTTCCGCGTAGATCGTTGTCAGCGCGGCGGTTGGCATTGCCGATTGAACGACAAGAACGCCCAGCAAAATCGGATCGGTTATAAACATTCTTAGCACAAAAAACAGCGAGGCCGGAACAATCAACAGCTTTACTGCAGCAAGTGCGGCTACGCTGATTTCACCCCAAAGGTCGGATACTTTACCCGTGGCAAGGAAAGCCCCAACCATGAACATTGATAATGGAGTCATAACTGCCGCAGTACCGCCGATTACCCTGCCCACAGGCCCCCCGCCAACTCCGTCAAATACCGCCGGCCTGATAAAGTGAATGATCGGCTCAGGAATGTAATTCTGGGTTATAAAGTAGGTAAGGCCAATTAACGCCGCGAAAAGAGTTACATCCGGTTTTAGTTTGAATTTTAGGGGCTGACCATCCAGGTCTTTTGAGCTTTTAACGGCGAGCCAGACGCCCATTGTCGGCAGCATCACAAAAATTGCCATTATAACGATGGCTCCGTAAAAGAGGCCAAGGCCCGGCCAAAGAGCGCCGATAACCGGAAGTCCCATTATGCCGGTGTTTCCAAAAACCATGGCAAAAGCGAACATTCCTTTTCTTTCGCGGGGCAGGCGGAACAGCGTGCCGACCCCCATACCCAAAACGGCAAACAGGAAACATATTGCAATTATGGTAAAAAAGACAATAACAACGTTAACCAGCAGCTCCTGATTAAAACGCTGATTGAACATACTGTTAAGAATAGCAGCCGGCAGCGCCACAATCAGAAAAATGCGTCCCAAACCTTTGTTTACATTGTCATCGATAATGCCGATTTTCCGCATCATGAAACCAAGAGCTATATATATAAACAGAACTAAAACAGTTTCTCCGACTATCCTTACAAGTGCTTGGTCAGGCATATAATCTCCTCAATTACTTTTACTTTGCTTTTAATATATCTTCTTTACAGTGCACAAGCTCTGTAAGAAACGCACAGTAGGGCGTAGGAATTCCGTATTCCTTGCCTTTTTTCACAATGACGCCGTTTATGTAATCAATCTCTGTTAATCTGTTTTGTCCAATCAGATCCTGATACATGGACGGGTAATGCCGCCCTACGACATTCAGGTCACAGGCGTTGAGGATAAAAGCCGCAATTGCTTCCTGATCCAGTTTAACGCCTTCAACGGCAGCAACGGCAGCGAATTCCGCAATAATGGCGCGTATCATGTCTTGCCCGCAAGACGCGATACTTAGGCCGTTCATATTTACGTCAAGCAGTGTACACAAACCGTTTACTGTTCCGTTGACGCAGGCCTTTTTGTATATTGTGTGGTGAACGTCTTCGGTGTATACGCCGGATAAACCCGCGTCAGTGAAAAGCTTGACAACTTTATGTGCCATTTCTTCGCCGTCGGGATGCAGGTTGCGGAAATCTACGGTGCCGGTACCCTGCAGTTTTATCTTTCCGGGGCCGACAAGTCCGGCTGTCCACATTGTGTTGCCGAAGAGCACATTTTTTTGAGGAACGTATTTCTCCAGTATTTTTTCGTAGCCGATTCCGTTAAGCAGACAAATAACATAGGTATCCTTATTGGTTATAACCGGGCCCAGCGCCTGCAGCATTCCTTCCAGCTGCATCGCCTTTGTGAAAAGAATAATGAGCTCGAACTCCATCTTGCTGCTAACAACCTCGGCGGGAAAATAAATTGGCAGTTTCGCAATAATATCTTCTCCGTTAAAATTGATTTGGAAACCCTTCTCGCGAATTGCCGCTACATGCGGTTCCCACTGGTCAATCAAAGTAACATCATTTCCGGCTTTGTGTAACATATACCCAAAGCGTCCGCCCATCGCTCCTGCACCGGCAATAGCAATTTTCATAGTATTATCTCCTCTTTATGGTTTATGGGTGAGCTTTCCCAAAAACTGTCGAATCATCGAACCGAAGGTTCGCAGTTCGCGTTTTGGGAAAGCCTCCGTTAGCTATCTTTCGCTTTTGGAATTGCAGAAATCAGCAAACTGTATAGGTCCATCCCCGTTTATCAGGAAGGATTCCGGTCTGAATGCCGGTCAGCTCGTCGCATATTTTTTTTGTCAGGCTTCCGGTTTCTTTATTGTTAAAGCTCATCGTCTGCTCACCCCAGGTTATTTCGCCAATCGGCGTAATGACGGCAGCAGTTCCCGAACAAAAGACTTCTTTTACTTTGCCTGAAGAATTTGCACTGGCAACTTCGTCAATGGACAGCTTTCGCTCTTCGACCTTAATGCCCAAATCTTTTATTATTTCTATTACAGATCTTCTGGTAATGCCGTCGAGGATACTGTCGGTGATTTCCGGTGTTACAACAACATCATCAATAACAAAAAATACATTCATGGTGCTGGCTTCTTCTATATATTTGTTCGAGATGCCGTCAAGCCAGAGTACCTGATCGAACCCGCGTTTTTTTGCGTTAAACATTGCCCGAAATCCGCCCGCGTAGTTTCCGGCGCATTTGGCAGCGCCTGTGCCGCCCCTGGAAGCGCGAATATACTCTGTTTCCGCGACGATGCGAATCGGTTTAAGGCCCTGATAAATATGCCCTACGGGGCTCAGGATAACGAGGAACATATATGTATCACATTGCACAACATTTATTGTTGGATCAGTTGACATCATAAACGGGCGTATGTACATCGACATTCCCGGCAGGGTGGGTATCCAGTCTTTGTCCAATTCCAGCAGTTTTGAAATGCCGTTCACAACTATGTCGTGATCGATTTCCGGCATACTCATGCGGATCGCGCTCTTGTTCATCCGTTTTGCGTTTTCATAGGGTCTAAACATCAAAACTTTACCTTCCGGGTTTTTGTATGCTTTCATGCCTTCAAAAATAAGCTGGCCGTAATGCAGGCAGTTTGTTGCAGGATCCAGGGATAATGGGGCGTAGGGAACAATCCGCGCATCATGCCATCCCTTTGAGCCTGAGTAATTAATCAAAAACATATGATCCGTCATAACCGTGCCAAACGGCAGCGCCTCTTCTCCGTACCTGGGTTTTGTTTTGAGGCTGTCAGAATGAGTGATCTTGATTTCCATAATTATGTTCCCCTTTCCCTAAAATAATACTTAAGCAAAAAAGTTAAGCATATTAAACTAAATACATTTGCGTTAAAAATGTCAAGTGCTGTGTGATAATCGCATTACACACATTAAACAGCCTGTTTTAAGAACATATACTAGACTTCCCTTTTTGTTTTGTGGTATAAAAATCATGGTTTTGTTATTTTGCCCAGATGGTGGAATTGGTAGACACGCTGGTTTCAGGTACCAGTGCCCCTAAAGCATGGAAGTTCGAGTCTTCTTCTGGGCAGAGTAAAACCCCCGTTAAACCCCCAAAGGATCAACATCGGCATCGTAATCGATGCCTTCCACAGCAAAGCCGTGTATTTCCATAAAGTCTTGTTTAAAACCGCTCAAGTCTGAAAGAGTATGAAGATTTTCTTCGTTTATCATTTTTATTCGCTTTGAAGTTTCTTCCTGCACATCTTCCCTCATCTCAAGATCGTCAATACGAATTCTGCCTTCGCTGTCAGTTGGAGTTTTGCCGGGATCACTTGAGGCTTCGGCTGTGAATAACCTTTCTTTAAACAATCGAACGATTTGTTCGATGCAGCCTTCATGAATACCTTTCTCTTTCATGACTTTGTAAAGACAGGAAACATAAAGCGGAATAATAGGAATCATGGCGCTGGCTCTTGTAACAAGCGCCTTGTTCACAGAAACCCATGCGGAGGTTTGAAATTTTTTGCTGATGCCGCGCGCTGCACGTTCAAGATCTTCCTTTGCCCTGCCAATGCTGCCGTTTTTGTAAATTGGCCATGACATTTCCGGCCCCAGATAAGTATAGGCAATTGTACGGGAGTTTGGAGAAAGAAGATCTTCTTTTGCAAGAGCTTCCATCCAGAGCTCCCAGTCCTCGCCTCCCATAACCTTGATTGTATTTGTTATCTCTTCCTCTGTTGCGGGTTCCAGGGTTACAGGGCTGATAACGCCGCTGTTTATGTCAACGGTATAACCCGAGTAACTTAACCCGGCGGGTTTAATCACCGACCTGTACGTGATTCCTGTTTTAGGATCGTTTCTAACCGGAGAAGCCAGCGAATAGATGAGCAGGTCTACTTTTGGCGGGATACCCGCTTCCTTTGCGGCTTTTCGTATTGCTTCAACTGCTTGCACCTTTAACTCTTCCGAAAAAGCATCTCCGTTTAGGGTGATGGAAACAAGGCCTGCCCGCTGCGCTTCCCTGTCAAACACGAGATTGTTATAAAACCCCGGCGTCCCCGGCTTTGTTTGTGAAGCAGGCTTTTCCAGAGAAATTCCCACCGTAGCCGCTCCGTATCCAAAACCGGCAGTTATTCGGCTTGCAAGCCCGTATCCGGTTGAGCAGCCAATCACGAGGGCGAGGCGGGGCGCCGCATTGGTGGCTGACACCATTTGCCCGCGAACATACTCAATCTGGCGCAAAACAAGCGCCTCGCACCCGGCAGGATGGCTATTCAAACAAATATTATTTCGAACCATGGGTTTAATGATCATATTTAAATTCTCCTTTCATGCGCCGCAAAAAATCGTGGAGTTTTGCTGAAAGCAAAACTCCGACTCGTTGGCTTTAGCCAACGAGACACATCCACTCCGCTTCTGCGGCAAGCTCGCCGCCAACAAAAGCTTTGCCCCTCTGTTTTATCATGTTGGGGGAAATCCGCAGGTTCTCAATTTCTGATCTGAGTTCATCGCCTGGGCGGACCTGGCGGCGGAATTTAACCTTGTCAACTGTTGCCAGAAAAAAAAGGTCCTTAATGCCGAGTACATCAATTTTTTTCAAACCTGCGCCGCCTGACTGCACCATTGCTTCTATTAAAATAACACCCGGCACAACATGATATTCGGGAAAATGACCCCTAAAGAAAAATTCATTTTCTGTGAACACATGTTTTGCGATGATTTTTTCCTTATTTGCCTCAATTAATTCCGTAACAAACAAAAACGGCTCCCTGTGCGGCAGCAATTTTTCTATTTCGCCCTTCATTTTTGACTCCTAACTTCTATCTTGACAAAGCATATTTTTTTGTCAAGATATTGACCTTGGCTTGACAAAATGGCAAAAACCGTCATATTGTCTGGCAGGGGGGTAAAATACACCCCAATTCGAGTTCTTGGCAAGAAGAGCTTGATATCAATTTTTAAACGGAGTTTTTATGAATTTGGGAATTATTGGAATGTTTTTGGCAATCGCAGTGATGATTATAGGCGCTTACAGAGGCCTAAAAGCGATTCCGCTTACGATTTTGGCTTCGCTGGTTGTCATTCTTTTTAATGGTATGGGAATTTGGACAGGGCTTAGTCAGTTTTATGCCGTAGGTTTTGGCGACAATATAGGGCGCTTTTTGTTTATTTTTCTGGCCTCTGCTGTGTATGCTGCGGCAATGGAAAAAACCGGAAGCACTGCTGCAATTGGCCAGCAGTTAATTCAGTGGTTTGGCAAAAAGAATGTTTTGTGGGTTATATATATTTTCTGCCTTATTTTGACATACGGCGGATTGCTTTTGTTTGTGTGTATCTTCGTTGTTACGCCTGTTGCATTTACCATGTTTAAGGAGGCAAGGCTGCCCCGCCATTTGATAATGGCTCCTTTTGCCGCAGGGGGCGCAACCGTTACAATGACAATGCTGCCGGGAACCCCGCAGCTTGCAAACGTAGTTTCTGCAACATTTCTTGGCACTCCCACAACTTCGGCTCCCGTTTTTAGTTTGATTTTTGCTGCGGCAACAATCGGGCTTACTGCGATTTATTTTAACTGGGCTGTTAAGGATGCACGAAAAAAGAACGAAGACTTTGAGTTTCCCCAGGGTTTTGATGCTGCAGCGCTTACAATAGGAGAGCAAAAACTGCCCCACCCGTTAAAGGCATTTCTCCCCATCATCACGCTTGTCCTTTTTATAATTTTATCAAGCGTTGCAGGCGCGCCGTGGGCAGCCGACGGGATGGCATTAACAATCCTGGCAGTATTAGTCGCTACAGTTCTTTGCCTTGTTTTGAATCTGAAAAACATTAACGGCTCTATGTTGCAGGATATGACAGGAGAAGGCGCTGCCAAAGGCATCTTTGCTTTGCTTGGTCTTGTCTCTGTTATTGCTTTTGGCCGGGTTGTCAGCAACGCTCCCGTATTTGCAAATGTAATAACATGGCTTTTGGAGCTCGATCTTAATACCTACCTGAAAGCTGTTGTGTCAACAAGTATAATTTCCGGTATTGTAGGTTCATCATCCGGAGGGCTGACAATCACTTTGGAAAACCTGGCGCCTTATTTCATCGCATCCGAAGCGCATGGGGTTAATCTTCAGCTTCTGCACAGGGTAATTACGATTTCTGCCGGCACTTTGGATACGCTGCCGCACGTATCAGCTATTTTCCTTCTTCTTTCTGCAATTGGCTGTACCCACAAGGAAGCTTACAGGCATATGTGGTGGACGACGGTTGTTATTCCGACAGGTCTATTGATGATCGCACTTGTTCCCATAGTGCTTTTTTTCTAGACGTATACGGAATCAAAAAAGGGGGGCGCTGAAGCAGCTCATCATATGTAATGCCAAAAGTTACTCTTAGCGCTAAGAGTAACTTTTGGCTGTTGTAATCTGTACCTCCCTTGACAAAAGAAATCTTTGATCCGTTAATATATCAGAAGTGGAAACCCGTGAAAGCCCCGGAATATTAAATGCAAATAAGCTGAAAATGATCGCTGTTGCGGTGATGTTTTTTGATCATTTTGTAACTGTATTTTTCCCCCACAATGTTTTGATTAATCTGGTGTTCAGGCTTCTGGGAAGGACAGCCGCTCCGGTTTTTTGTTTTTTTGTTGCCGAAGGGTTTCGTCATACCTCGAATTTTAAAAAATACTTTACAAGGCTGTTTGTTTTTGCTGTTGTGTCACATCTCCCGTATAATCTTGCCTTTGGTTATACATTTTTCCAGGCGACAAGTGTAATCTGGCCCCTAGCGATGGGTTTACTGGCATTGGCCGGAATTAAAAGCGATAAAATCCATTTCCTGTTAAAGCCTGTTATATTGGCGCTTTGCTGTGTTGTGTCATATACTGCAAACTGGAATTATATAGCGGTACTGTGGGTTGTTGGGTTTGGTATTTTTTACGGAGACTTCAAACGTCAAATAGCTGCTTTCTGCACGATAGGCACTGCGTACTTGTTTATACAGCCTTTCAGAAGACCCGGCTTTTTCAATGAGCCGAACCCCCAGTGGTTTCAGCTTGGTATTTTTCTTGTAATCCCATTGTTAATGATGTACAATGGCAAACCCGGAAAAAAATCCAAAGCTTTTACCTGGTTTTTCTATGTGTTTTATCCTGCACATTTGATTTTTCTTTTTTTATTAAACAATTTCACTCCGTTAAGGGAGGTACTGGGGAGATTTTTATGAAAAGAACAGCTTTGTTAATTGTATGCGTTATGATTATTCTCGGTTCAGTAAGCTGCCGGCCAAGAGCAAGGCCTGGCCAGGAACCTTTTCCCGCAGCCCGTCAAGAGGATAATGCAGTGAATGAACTGCCAATACCTGTCTTTATCAACTATATGAATGAAGGCGGGAGNTTTGAACTGCCTGTTTCCGGATCAACCGGTTTTGCTGCTGTCAGGCTCAATTTGCGTGAAGCTCCGGGTACAGCCTTTACTCTTCTATATACAATGAGCGCCGGGCAGCCTTTTACAGTATTGAGAGAAGAAGGTGACTGGTGGTTTATAGAATTGCCCGCTGCCCAGGAACGAAATGCCCGCCAGGGCTGGGTTATGAAAAGATATACGATGATTAACCTGCCGGATATCATTCCTTCAATTGTATACAACAACACAAACACATATTATTCCCTGTTCAGATCATCCGGAATTGCCATACCCAACATTACGGGAGCAGTTTTGTACCATGCAAGTGATTTTAACGAGCGTCTTGGAAGGGAAGAATTTATCATGCCGGCTTTATACGGCATGGCCTTGAGGATAATGGCTGCGCAGCAGGCAGCGCTCGCCGACGGGCGCACGCTGGTTATTTACGAGGCGTTCAGGCCGCATGATGCTCACCAAAAAGTATACGAAAATTTTGCGTATTTGTTTGATACAAACCAGTATGTCCGCGACAATATTGTTACCAGCGGCTTTACAAGGATTAGGTTTTTGGCCCCGTCCCCATGGAATCATCAAAGAGGAACCGCAATAGATGTAAGTCTTGCCAGAATCCACAGAAAAGAAACAAACGTTACCGGCGATTTTTCGTTCACGCTTATAACAGAATATATAGAGTACGAAATGCAGTCCCCCATGCACGAACTTAGCGTGGCATCGGCTATATTTGTCCAGCCGGTAGTTACCCATTCCCTGACAGATTGGAAGCGCGGTGTGTTTAGGGATGACGTAACCGAAGGGACATTTTTGCTGATTGAGTACATGACCGGCGCGGGNCTCACTCCCTTGTCTTCCGAATGGTGGCATTTTAACGATATTGAAACCACCGACGCCGCTATCGCAATGGGCAGCGTAGGCCGTTTTCAGACAGAAAGAACTTTCAGCAGGCCGCCGGTGAGCAATTAGAAAAAACCAATTTACGTCCTCAACTTTCCAGCATCAATCCTTCCAGGGGAAAAAAAGGCCCCTGATGCTGCGGGTTCCGGTCTTCTCTTTATCATCATTGAGAAGCTCATCCCAGGGGATTTCCCGCCTGTTTGCCTGCGGGTTGGCTTCCAGCCAGTCATATTTTAAGAGCCGCAGCCGCAGACCCTCATCGAGAAAAAGCAGAATGGCTGCCGGCCCCGGGAAAAGAAAAGCCAAAAATCCCGAGAGGATCAACATAACCAGATTGTGAATTAAAGTAAAAATGCAAAACAGGGGATTATCCAAAAAAATGATAAAGCATTTTTTGATTATCTTGATTAGATTGGTATCCAGCCGCGCCCGTACAGCAAAGAAAAACTGCATGGCCAAAACAACTATAATCTGAACCCAAAAGACAAGAGCTGCCAGTAAAAGCCCGGGCATGGAATTCATGCTCAGGTAAAAGGGAATAACCACAGTAAACAGAAGGTAGCTCAGGCAGGCAAGTCCCCCAATAAACAGACCCATGGGCCAAATTATTTTGAGATTCGCGAAAAAGTCTGCAAACCCGAAATCGCTGTAATCAGAAATAGCTTTTAATGACAGCGCCGCCGCCGAAAGATAAACAAAACACCAAAGAACGCCTGTAAACATGACCCCCGCCTGCAAAACCGGAGATGGCAGGAGGGGGGGGATAAATACCGGGATTGCCAATGAGAGGATAAAACCTATATTCAAAAGCGCAATCCGGAATAGATTGTCCCAAAGATCGTAAAAGTTTTTTCGAATTAGAAATCCTGTCATTAGAGAAAAAGTATAAGGAAGCAGAAGGCGGGGAGCAAGTAGTATTATTCGTTGGAGCCGTTAATGCACATGCACTAAAATTTAAAGGCCACGCCAGCTCTTATCCACATCGGATGACCCAATTCAACGGCAGCAGCAAGATTTCCGGTGAAGAAATAACGTGCACCAATCTGCCCTGCAAAATAAGGACTGCTTAGACGCCAGGGAATGTGCTGATCATTTGTAGTAAAATGCTGGTATCCCAAAGAAAATCCGGCATAGAGATCCAAATTTTCAACGCCTACATTAAAATGCCAGTTAGCCCGCGCTGCAAAAACCAGAAAAGTACCAGTCCATGCATGCAATGTTCCCCATCGATACTGCATGAATGCAAACATCCCTCCAACTGAGACGGGAACCTCAACAGGCAGAAAATACGTTAGCGATGCTCCAATAGGCGGTATACTCATGTTCCAGCCTGGCCCGCCGAAAGCCCCAAAGCCAACGCCGATATCGAAGATGAAATCTCCGGCCTCAACGGGGTCTGGCAATAGCAGCGGATCAAAAACAAAAGCAAATGCTGAGCCGCAAACCAGAATAAATATCATCGAAACCAATACAAGTTTTTTCATAAAAGCTTTCCCCCCGGTGTCAGAATTGTTTAAACAATTATAGAATAAAAATTATAATCCGGCAATGGCTTGCGTAAGTGCCGCTTCGTGTAACTAAGCTTATTCTTAAACAGGCTACTTGAGGCTTTCCCAAAACTTCAGTTTTTGGGAAAAGCTCACTTGACCTTTTTTTTTCTTTTAGATAAACTGACATTCCCTCTATCGAAGGGTTAACAGGTTTATAGCGCTGAATGCTGCAGCGTTGGCCCGCATGGGCGGGTATATCCAAATTATCGAACTGTTATAGGGAGTTTTTAACTAATGCCGACCATTAACCAGTTGGTTCGCTTCGGAAGACAGAAGGTAAGTTCTAAAACTAAGTCTCCGGCGCTCCATTCCTGCCCCCAAAAGAAGGGGGTTTGTACCAGGGTAATGACCGTTACCCCAAAAAAGCCAAATTCCGCGCTCCGCAAAGTAGCCAGGGTGCGCTTGTCCCACGGGACAGAAGTCACCGCCTATATACCCGGCATAGGGCATAATCTCCAGGAACACTCTGTGGTTCTGGTGCGGGGCGGCAGGGTAAAAGACCTTCCTGGGGTCAGATATCATATTATTCGGGGCGCCAAGGATACCCTGGGCGTGGAAGATCGCAAGCGGGGGCGCTCCAAATACGGCGCCAAACGGCCCAAGGCGTAGAGGCTGATATGGGACGCAAAAAAAAGAGCATAGACCGGGGTATACTTCCGGATCCAAAGTATAATAGCGTGGTGCTTTCCAAGTTTGTAAACCGCATGATGTGGGAGGGTAAGCGCTCAACAAGCCTCAGGCTCGTACACGATGCACTGGGAATTCTCCAGCAAAAGGCCGATAAAGACCCCCTGGAAGTATTTCTCAAGGCAATCGACAACGTAAAGCCCGTTATCGAGGTAAAATCCAGGCGGGTAGGGGGAGCAACCTACCAGGTTCCGGTGGAAATCAGGGACTCAAGGCGTGAAGCCCTCGGAATGCGCTGGATTATTAACGCCGCAAGGGCCCGTTCCGGCCGGGGCATGGAGGATCGCCTTGCAGCGGAACTTCTTGATGCCTTCAATAATACGGGAACAGCCTTCAAAAAGAAGGAAGACACCCACAAAATGGCCGAAGCCAACAAAGCTTTCGCCCATTACCGTTGGTAGCGGCTTGCCGTATACGTTAATTTTGACCTAGAGGTCCACGGATTAACGCAGATTTTCGCGGATTATCGTTGCTATAAGTTTTAAAAATCCGTGAAAATCCGCGAAATCAGCGGACTATTGTTATTAAAGTAAGCCCGAGGGGCTTGACACTATTTGGAAAAATCGCTAGAGTTAGCTGGTTTTTAATATACTCGGTTTTCCAAACCGATCATCGTTAAGAGCTGATGAGATAGGTGGAGCCGGACAGTTGGTTTAAGAGGGTTTCGGGGTTAACTCGTGTCCTTTCGTGATGTCACTGTTCGTTTGTTATCCCTTTATCTTTAATCGCATCTCGTAATAAACGCCTGCGTATGCAGGTTAAGCATGTCAGGCAGCCTGACTTCATTTTGAAGCCGGCGCAGACTGCGGGGAATAGATTTTGCAGTTCAATATGAACTGAGTGTGCCCAAGGAGCAAGGAGGACACGAAATGGCTAAGGATAAGTTTAAGCGGGAAAAAATCCACATGAACGTCGGTACCATCGGTCACGTAGACCATGGAAAAACGACGCTTTCCGCCGCAATCACCGCTTATTGCGGAAAGAAATTCGGTGACAAGGTCATGTCTTATGACGCTATTGATAACGCCCCTGAGGAAAAAGCGCGGGGCATTACTATCAATACAAGGCATCTGGAATATCAGTCCGATAAGCGGCACTATGCCCACATCGACTGTCCGGGCCACGCGGACTATATCAAAAACATGATCACCGGCGCCGCTCAGATGGACGGAGCTGTTCTGGTTGTGTCCGCTCCGGACTCAGTCATGCCCCAAACCAGGGAGCATATCATTCTGGCCCGCCAGGTAGGTGTTCCCAGCATGATCGTTTTTCTTAACAAGGTAGATATTGCCGACCCGGAACTGATTGAGCTGGTTGAAGAAGAAATCAGGGATGTCCTTACTGCCAATGGTTTCCCCGGCGATAAAACTCCTATTGTTAAGGGCTCGGCTTTTAAGGCCATGGAAGCCCTTACAGCAGGTAATGGCGGCGATGATTGCAACTGTATTGAAGAGCTGCTTCAGGCAATGGACAGCTATTTTGAGGATCCTGTCCGTGATGCGGATAAGCCCTTTATTATGCCAATCGAAGACGTGTTTACCATTTCCGGCCGCGGTACAGTAGTAACCGGCAAAGTGGAGCGCGGTATGCTTAAGCTGAACGAAGAAGTTGAAATCGTCGGCATTAGGCCCACCAAGAAGACTGTTGTCACCGGTATTGAAATGTTTAACAAGCTTCTGGACGATGCCCAGGCTGGCGATAACGTAGGTACANTGCTTCGCGGTGTAGATAAAGATGAAGTAGAGCGCGGACAGGTTCTTGCCAAACCCGGTTCCATTATGCCCTTCAACAAGTTCAAGGGGCAGATTTACTGTCTTTCCAAGGAAGAAGGCGGACGGCATAGCCCCTTCTTTACAGGTTATAGGCCCCAGTTCTACTTCCGGACAACTGATATTACCGGAACCGTGCAGCTTCCTGAAGGCAAAGAAATGGTAATGCCTGGTGATAACACCGAAATTGTCGGTGAGCTTATCCACCCCATCGCCATGGAAAAAGGGCTTCGCTTCGCCATTCGCGAAGGCGGCAAGACTGTTGCATCCGGCCAGGTTATAGAAATTATTGAGAAGTGAGTGATTCCTGCCTGACCGCCTGGTTAACAAGCGGTCAGGTAAGGGCTGGAGGAATAATTAATGGCTAAGGAACGAATTCGCGTGCGTTTACGCGGCTTCGATGTGGAATTACTGGATCAGAGTTCGAAGTCGATTGTGCAGACCGTGCAGAAAGCAGGGGCCAAAGTAACCGGGCCCATTCCCCTTCCTACACGGATAAACAAGATAACAGTGCTCCGTTCCCCCCATGTCAATAAAAAGGCCCGGGAGCAGTTTGAGATGCGAACCCATAAGCGGTTGATCGACATCATAAACCCTTCTGCGGAAGTAATGGATTCTTTAATGAAACTGGAACTCCCTGCTGGTGTGGACGTAGAAATTAAACAATAATCCTGTTTGGTTTTCCAGATAGCTTAAGTTTTGGAGCTGTAGTATGTTAGGGCTAATGGCCAGAAAAGTGGGAATGACTCAGGTCTTTGACGAGACCGGCAACCTTGTTCCGGTAACAGTTGTGCGGATCGAACAAAATACCGTCATCGCCCAAAAAACCGAGGAAAAAGACGGCTACAAAGCTGTGGTTCTCGGCGTAGATGANCTTAAACCGGGCAGGGTCTCAAAACCCCATGCCGGACAGTTTCCGGAGGGCATTCCCCCTCAAAAAACCATTAGGGAATTTCGGGACTTTGAAAAAGAAGTTAGCCCGGGGGAAAAGCTTGGAGCGGAACTTTTTGAGGGGATTCGTTACGTTGATGTTAGCGGCGTTTCCAAAGGAAAGGGTTTTCAGGGAGTTGTAAGGCGCTATGGATTCGGCGGAGGCCGGGCTACCCATGGTTCCAAATTTCACCGTGAGCCGGGCTCTACGGGACAAAATACTTACCCACACAGGACTTTCAAAAACAGGAAGCTGCCTGGCCGGATGGGCCGGGAGCGGGTAACGGTTTTGAGCATGCAGGTCGTAAAAGTTGATACGGAAAAGCAGCTCGTGTTAATCCGGGGCGCTGTTCCCGGAGTGAACAAGGGGCTCGTGGTAGTCAGGGCCGCGGTAAAAAAATAAACGGGTGAAATGATGAATCGGACAGTGTATTCTATAGATGGCAAAGAACTCAGAAGCATTGAACTGGCAGACGCGGTTTTTGGTCTTCCGGTGAATGAAGATGTGATTTGGTATGCCATCAATAATGAACTAGCCAATATGAGACAGGGAAATGCCAGCACCAAAGAACGAAACGAAGTCAACGGTTCCAATGCAAGACCCTACAGGCAAAAGGGAACAGGCCGTGCCCGCCGCGGTGACAAAAAAAGCCCGATTTTGGTTGGCGGCGGCACCATTTTTGGCCCCAAACCCAGGGATTATTCCTATGCTATGCCAAAAAAGGCAAAACGCCTGGCGATGAAAAGTATCCTCAGCCTTAAAGCCCAGCACGATATGCTCAAAATTATTGAGGATTTTACAGTCGATTCCGGAAAAACAAAAGATTTGGCTAATATCCTCAACAATTTCGGTCAATGCAAACCGGGTGAAAGAACCGTGATGATTCTTCGCGCCGAAGAAGTGAACGATAAAGCAGGAATTGATGATCGCAGCGATGTGCTCCCTGCGGTGAGAAAAATCAAGCAGGCGGGGAAAACAATTCCCTGGCTCAGTTTTCTTTCACATTCGAGGCTCAGAGCCCACGATCTTTTTTACGGCCGGAACATAATTATGACTGAAAGCGCGGCAAAAAAACTCAATGATTTTTATGCCGACAATGGCTGCTGCAAAAGCTGCAGTAAGGAGGCCGGAAAGTGACTTACGAGCAGATTCTGATTGAACCTGTTCTTTCAGAAAAAGTAAACCTTTTGCGGGAGCAGGGGAAATATGTTTTTAAGGTGGACCCAAGGGCAACCAAGATACAGATAATGGAAGCGCTGCGCCGTCTTTATAATGTGAATCCCATTTACTGCAATGTTATGCGTGTAGGGGGCAAGCCAAAGCGGCTGCGCTCAAGGCCGGGTTATACCTCATCCTGGAAGAAAGCTATTGTCAAGCTTCCCAAGAATGAAAAAATAGCCATTTTTGAGGGCGTATAGGAAAATTGTATGGGAATTAAGACTTATAAACCGATAACACCGGGAATGAGAACCTGGCAGAGTTTGGATTATTCCGATCTGACCAAGGGTGCCAAACCGGAAAAAAGCCTTACAGAAGGCCGAAAAAGGCGTGCCGGCCGGGACAGCAATGGCCGGATCAGTGTCAGACACCAGGGCGGCGGCCACAAAAGACTTTATCGTATCATCGACTTCAAGCGTGACAAAATCGACGTTCCCGGCAAAGTGGCTTCCATAGAATACGATCCCAATAGAAGCGCGAATATCGCCCTTATAAAGTATAAGGACGGCGAAAAACGCTATATCATTGCTCCCAAGGGACTATTGGTAAATGCTCAGGTTATTTCCGGACCCAAGGTTCCCATTGAAGTTGGAAATGCTCTTCCCCTGGAAAATATCCCCCTGGGTTTTACGGTTCATAACGTAGAGCTAAACCTTGGAAAGGGCGGCCAGATGGTTCGCTCTGCCGGCAGCGGAGCCCTGGTAGCGGCCAAAGAGGGGGATTATGTTACGTTAAGGCTTCCCTCCGGTGAAGCCCGCATGGTCTTCAAAAAATGTTACGCTACCATCGGAACCGTTGGCAACGAAGACCACATGAATGTTGTAATCGGGAAAGCAGGCCGCAAGCGCTGGATGGGCATACGCCCCACAGTTCGCGGTATGTCCATG
>JGI20163J15578_10000226_pt1 | contig 23171 bp, 20 predicted proteins | sample TergutCu122P1_FD_15578 | JGI IMG/M metagenome (IMG submission 15578)
CTCGTAAGAAGCAGAGGAAATCCTAAAGTTTTACTATTGATTGAGCCTCTTTGGGGGATTCCCTTCCATTTGTTGGCTCCTTTTGTTGCACTATACATGTCTCTTCAAGGAATTACCGACACTCAGATTGGAATCTTGCTCTCTGTTACTATGGTCGGTCAGATGTTTTTTTCTTTTATAGGTGGCATTGTTACAGATAAGCTAGGACGAAAAAACACCACAGTGATTGCAGACTTTTTAGGTTGGGGAGTGGCATGTTTGATTTGGGCCATTTCAACGAACTTTTGGCTTTTCTTAATTGCCATACTTTTTAACACGGCAGATCGCCTTGCCATGAGTTCTTGGCACTGTTTGTTAGTGGAAGACGCAGATCCCAAGGACATGTTAGGCATATTTACTTGGACCAACATTGGAGGCCTTGTGGCGGTATTTTTTGCCCCTATTGCAGGGATTTTGATTTTTCATTTCACCGTAATTCCAGTAGTGCGAGGTTTATATGTTTTCTTTTCTATCTGCTTGTTCCTTAAAGGCACCATTACTTATTTCTACTGTACAGAAACGAAACGCGGAATGGTTAGAAGAGAAGAAACCAAGTCTCTTTCCTCTATTGCATTAGCTCGAGAGTATAAAGGTTTAATGTTAGAGATTTTAAAGAATCCAGCAACCATAAAGATTATGATCTTCAACGTTATTCTGCACATTACGATTTTAATCGGCAACACCTTCTTTGGATTATATGTTACGACGAAATTAGGGGTTCCTGAAAGCTATTTGTCCTTTTTCCCTATTCTAAATGCTATAATTATGTTATTATTTATGTTTGTTATCCAACATAAATTGGAAAGAGTAAGGAACAAGATACCTCTATGGGCAGGTTTGGTTATTTTTTCTTTTTGTAGTGTGTTACTCATCCTGATCCCAGAGGGGAATTTGCTGTTGATTATTGCTTACTTGTTGCTACTTGCTGTTGCCAATGGATTGGTGCTACCAAGAAGAGAGGCTATGATGCAGCTTGCGATTGATCCCAAAGAGCGTTCTAGAATTATGGCAATTATTGCCACCTTAACGGTTGCTTTTGCGGCTCCTTTCGGATTCCTTGCGGGATATTTATCTGACCTAGATAGAAGGCTTCCGTTTTTGCTTACTACTGTACTTTTTTTCATTGCGATTGTTATTGTAGGATTGATGAGAGAGAGTGAATATAAACAAAATCTGCATCAGTGGGGAGGTTAACCCAATCACTGATGTACGGTTGTAGTCGTCCAAGGGCGAAGATTAAAATCACAATTAAAATAAAATGGAGGAAGATATTCTTGAAAAATAACACTCTAAACAACACAACAAACCTTGCAGAACTTGCTGATGATCAGGCGTCTGCCATTTCTGTAGATATAACAAAAAATGAGCCGATAACGGAACCCCAGCGCCAATATTACTTTATAGAGAAAACCAAAGAGCTCATTCAACAACAAAAAAAAGACTTAGGGCGTCCTTTGACTTTTTGTGTTTCCAACTTTGGTTGTCAGATGAATGCCAGAGATTCCGAAAGACTTCGAGGAATCCTTACAAACATTGGTTATGTTCAGACAGAAGATGAGTTAGGTGCTGACTTTGTGATTTTTAACACCTGTACCGTTCGGGAAAATGCCAATGACCGAGTGTACGGACGTCTGGGACAACTGAAACCGACAAAACGAGCTAACCCAAATAAAATTATCGGGATTTGTGGCTGTATGACTCAAGATGTAAATGTTCTCAACCTTCTGAGGAAAGGCTATGGGTTCTTAGACCTTGTTATGGGAACTCATAATAATCATAAACTGGCGGAGTTGTTGTACACACGTCTAATTACCAATTCCCCTGTGATTGACATCTGGGAGGAAAGTGAAACCATCGTGGAGGATCTGCCTAGTGAAAGAAAATACCCTTATAAAGCAGGGGTCAATATAACCTTTGGATGCAATAACTTCTGTAGTTATTGTATTGTTCCTTATGTTCGTGGGCGGGAGAGAAGTCGAGAACCTGGAGATATTCTTAAAGAAATTAATGAATTGGCGGAAGATGGAGTGATTGAAATCACTTTACTTGGTCAAAATGTTAATTCCTATGGATCAGACAAGAAAGATTATCCTACTTTCTCCCAGCTTCTTAAAGAGATTGAAAAAATAGATAACATCAAAAGAATCCGATTTATGACATCCCACCCCAAGGATCTTTCTGATGAGTTAATTGAAGTGATGAGAAAGTCTAAAAAGATTTGTAAGCACCTTCATCTTCCTGTTCAAGCAGGCAGTAGTCGTATACTTAAGTTAATGAATCGTTATTATTCAAAGGAAGATTATTTGTTGTTGGTGGATAAGATTCGGGTTGCTGTACCTGACATCTCATTAACCACTGACATTATTGTTGGTTTTCCTGGAGAAACAGAAGAGGACTTTGTAGAAACATTAGATTTGATGAGAAAGGTGAGATTTGATACAGCTTTTACCTTTATCTTTTCGGTGAGGAATGGAACACCCGCAGCTACTATGGAACATCAAATCCCTGGGGAAATTGCCAAGGAAAGATTCAATCGTTTGTTAAAAGAACTACATGAAATTTCAAAAGATGTGACGGGCAAGCTTACTGGTTCTGTTTGTGAGGTTTTGGTGGAGAACATCAATGAGCAAGACAGTTCTCTAGTTACTGGGCGAATGAGTAATAACACTTTAGTACATTTTCCAGGAGGGGAGGATTTGATTGGAAGATTAGTTGATGTGAAATTAACACAAAGTAAAGGGTTCTATTATTTAGGAGAGAGAGAATATAATTGAGTAGAAGGCGACTCCCATCAGGTTAAGTCTCTCATCTTCATGGATACTTATAAAGGAGGTTCTCATGGAAGCAAGAAAACTCATTGATTTTTTAGGAGCTATTGAAAAGTTAAAATGTAATACTCGTCATAGTTGGACATCTACTGGTCGTCATGAAAGTATCGCAGAGCACAGTTGGCGATTAGCCGTTATGGCTTTATTGGTGGCGGAAGAGTTCCCAGATTTGGATATTGTAAAGGTGGTTAAAATGTGTTTGATTCATGATTTTGGAGAAGCCATCACTGGAGACATTCCTTCTTTTCACAAAACGAAGGCGGATGAAAGGGCAGAAGAGGAAGCGATTACAGAACTACTTGGGCAGCTTCCCACCACTCTTGGAGAGGAATTCCAGACCTTATTTCAAGAGATGAAAGAGTTGACTACTGAAGAGGCAAAACTGTTCAAGGCATTAGATAATTTAGAAGTGATTATCTCTCATAACGAGGCACCTCTAGAGACTTGGATTCCTTTGGAATACACAGAAAATATCACTTATGGTACAGAGCGTGTGGCCCACTGCGAATATTTGAAGAGCCTTAAAGAAGAGATTAAGAAAGACACATTGAAGAAGATATTTCACCAGTAGAAAGGGACATTTGTTGGCCATCTTCTTTTTTTACCACTAAACGGCCTGCCTCATCTACATCCACAATTTTCCCTTTAAAAGGGTTGCCAAATCCTGTAATAAGAGTTTCTTCTCCCATTAACATCATGCGTTTTTTATACTCCGAAAGGATTCTTTGAGCGTCAAGTGAATAAGGTGGAAACATACGATTGATGATTTCAGCAATCAGCCGGTTTCGGGTTATCCTTGGAGGATCATTTGAGAAGATAGAGCCAGCAGTATCTTTTATTTCTACGGGGAATGCATGGGCAGGTGTGCTAAAGTTAATTCCAATACCGATGATTATCCATGGATTATTCTCACGGTCAACGACTTTTTCAGTCAAAATTCCAGATACTTTTTTTCCATGTAAAAAAATATCATTCACCCATTTAATCTGTGGTTCTTTTTTTGTGGTGATCTCTATGGATTCACAGATGATCACTGCAGTCGCTAAAGTTACTAAACCGGGGTGGTGATTAAAACAACTCTGATTAAGGTGCAACAAAATGCTCATGTATATGCCGTGACCAGGAGGGGAAAAAAAAGAGCGATTAAACCTTCCTCTACCTTTTGTTTGTGAATCTGCTAGGATAACAGTACCAGGGCTGGCATCGGATTGGATCATACCTTTTGCGGTAGTATTTGTGGATTCCAAGGAGGAGTAAAGGATTATTTTGTTAAAGGCATTATCCTTTCGCAAAAAGGATTTTATCTCACAAATAGACAAAACACTTTCAGGGGTTGAAGTGAAATTTTCGAATGGGTTAAGGACTTCAAAGCGGATTGGATTCACCTCCTTCAACCGTAAAACTCAACAAAACAGCATTAACTAAATATAAATGCAATATCAATACATCGTGCATAATATAAAAATAATGTTAACAAAATATAAAGTAAAGATGAATAATATTATCATATTATAAACAAAACGGCAAAAATTGATAAAAGTTATAAAAAATGAGTCACAAGGTTTGACGAACATTTAATTGTCGTGTTATTTTTATTGTAGATTAAAAATGTCAACATAGTAGAGTAAAAAAGTCAACATATGGTTGGTGTTTTCATCTTAACACCAAAAGTATAACACAAGCTACTATATAATTCGAGGAAAATTATCATGAATGAATATTATAATTATATTTATGAGAAGACATAATTAAGGAAAGTAAAAGCAGTATGAGGCTTGGAATATTATTTTCAATAATCCGTGAACTCATTACTGCTTTTTTTGTGTTTTAATAATTTTTACTTCTTTCACGAAATTCAAAAAGATAGGTGCCGGGAAAATCTAAGAAAAGATAGAATGATGAGGTGAGCAATGAGCAACATAATTGAAGTTTCGAATTTTTCAAAAAGTTATGGGAAGGTACAAGCGGTAAAAGGGATTGATTTTCATGTGGACGAAGGAAGACTGTTTTCTTTTTTAGGACCCAATGGAGCAGGTAAATCTACGACTATAGACACTTTATGTACCTTATTAGAGTTGGATGAAGGTGAAATTACTGTTAACGAATATGATTTACAAAAAAAAGCTCATTTGATTCGCCAAAATATTGGGGTAGTTTTTCAAGACAGTGTGTTAGATGCCCTATTGACGGTTCGAGAAAATCTGTTTATTCGAGCAGGGTTGTACATGAAAGGACGGAAAAAAATCAAAAAAGTTGTTAATGAAATGATTGATCTGATTTCACTTAGAGATTTTGTGAATCGTCCCTATGGGAAGTTATCAGGTGGTCAGAGACGACGAGCAGATATTGGGGCAGCACTTCTCCATCAACCTAAGATATTATTTCTTGATGAACCAACCACAGGTCTTGATCCTCAGACAAGATTGATGATATGGGAAACCATTAAAGATTTAAAAACTAAATCTGGTATGACTATATTTCTTACCACACATTACATGGAAGAGGCAGCAGAATCAGATTATATTATTATTATTGACCATGGAGAAATCGTGGCAAGAGGAACACCTTTAGAGTTGAAGGAGAAGTATACCTCAAATACTTTGCGGATTGTTCCAAATAATGGAGAAAAACTTCTAAGCCAGCTCATCTTTATGGACATTAAAACTACGATAAAAAACATTACTTCTGATGGTGATGAAGTGATCATAAAGTTAGCAGATGAAAAGGACGCATTGGAGATTTTATGTAACTGTAAACAATATATAGACAGCTTTAGATTATTGCAAGGTTCAATGGATGATGTATTCATCAATATTACAGGGAAGGAGATTCGCCAATGAGAACCTTACTAAAACGAAATATAAAAATTTTTTTTAAAGATCGGGTGAATATGTTCTTTTCTTTGCTATCTATATTCATCATTATTGGGCTATATATTGTGTTTTTAGGAAACAATTGGAGAACCGCTCTCATGGCGGATTTAGCGGATGCAGATGTGCTTTTGTATAGTTGGTTAGCCGCTGGAATCGTTGCGGTAGCTACTATAACCACTACTTTAGGTGCATTCAGTGTGATTATAGACGATCGAATCAAAAAGATTGACAAAGGATTTTATGCTTCACCAATCAACCGAAAAAGCATTGTAACTGCTTATCTTTTATGTGCCTTCATCGTAGGAATGATTATGTCAATCATTACTTTTGTTCTTTTTTCTTTGTATATTCTATACATAGGAGGTAGCCTATTGTCCCTCGTAGATTATCTACAGGTATTAGGGGTATTGGTGGTTTCCACTCTTTCTGGTACGGCCATGGTATGCTTTATCGCATCATTTATAAAAAGTAGTAGCGCATTCACCAGTATCAGTACCATACTGGGAACTTTAGTTGGCTTCTTAGCGGGGATTTATTTTCCTATTGGAGTATTGCCAGAATCAGTGCAGACGGTGATTCGTCTATTTCCACCTTCTTATGGGGCTATGCTACTAAGGCGGATTCTTATGGAAAACCCTATTGAGAATTCTTTTTATGGTATTCCAATAGAGTATGTAGAAGAATTCCGGGAAACGATGGGAATCGTGTATATGTTTGGAGATTTTAAGGTTACTCCTTTAATTAGTGTGTTGATACTATTGGGAACAGCAGTTATCTTCTTTGGTTTGTCTTTGTTGAGTATGAGAAAAATGAAGGGATAGTGCTACTTTTTGACGTTTTGTCAAAGGATTATAGAAAGGAGAGGTTATGAATTATAAAGAAATCAGAGAATTAACAGAGTGGCTAGAACAATCATCTTTTACAACTTATTCTTTGTCAATAAACGGTGTAAGCTTAAGTATAAGTAAACAACAAAGAGATTTGTTACCCATCTGCAATCCGCCTCAAGGCAATGATGGAGTTCACTTACCAAATCTCAACCAAGAGATGATTACAAAAAATGCAAGGAATCCTTCACACAATCCCTTACCTGAACAAGAGATTGAGATTACCCCAGAGGCTCAAGTGGGACATGTGGTGCTCTCCCCTATCGTGGGAGTATATTATGAGAGCACAGGGCCTGGAAATCCAGCATTTGTGGAGGTGGGACAAAAAGTGAAAAAAGGGGATGTCCTTTGCATATTAGAAGCAATGAAGATTATGAATGAAATAACCTCTGATGTTGATGGAACAATCGCAGAGATTATGTTATCCAATGGGGATATGGTTGAGGCTTGCATGCCATTGTTTAGAATTGAAATCTAAGACAAGGGAATGGGATTTAGACGGTAATAGATACACTTTCATCCTTACAGAAAGAAGAAGTCGATTGTGAAAATAAAGAGGTAGGTGAACTATGTTTAATAAGATTTTAATTGCAAACAGAGGTGAAATTGCAGTTCGGATTATTCGTGCCTGTAAAGAACTAGGAATATCTACTGTTGCTATTTATTCCGAGGCAGACCGTGAATCACTTCACGTACAAATGGCAGACCAAGCCGTTTGTGTAGGTGGGTCAGCCAGCAAAGACAGTTATTTAAACATGCACAATATTATATCCGCTGTGTTGCTGACTCATGCTGAGGCGGTACATCCAGGTTTTGGTTTTTTGTCAGAAAATACAACTTTTGCTGCCATGTGTGAGGACTGTAACATTAAGTTCATTGGACCAGGGGCATCTGCCATTGATGCAATGGGCAACAAGTCTAAAGCTCGCGAGGTGATGAAAAATGCAGGGGTACCTGTGATCCCAGGTAGTGATGGAACCGTAGACAGTGTGGAAGAAGCCATAGATTTTGCCAACAAATACGGGTATCCTGTGCTTCTCAAAGCCTCTGCAGGAGGAGGTGGCAAAGGAATCCGCAGATGTGATAACGCTGATGAGTTAATGAAGAGTTATGAAGCCGCAAAATCCGAGGCACGGATGGCATTTTCAGATGATGATATCTATATGGAAAAAGTGATTACCAATGCCAGACATATCGAGTTGCAGGTCATTGGCGATGAATACGGAAACATCATTCATCTAGGAGAGCGAGAGTGTTCATTGCAAATTCGCAATCAGAAAGTATTGGAAGAAGCTTTGTCTTCCGTGGTTAGTCCCCAGCTAAGGGCTAAATTTGGAGAGATTGCAATTCTTGCTGCAAAGGCTTGCGATTATAAAAATGCGGGTACCGTAGAATTTTTAATGGATGAGGAGGAAAACCTTTATTTTATGGAGATGAACACCAGAATACAGGTGGAACATCCGATCACTGAGATGGTCACTGGAGTTGACATTGTCAAAGAACAGATAAGAATAGCGGCTGGTCATCCACTGTCCATTCAACAAGAAGATGTGGTGTTTACAGGTCATGCCATAGAATGTCGGATTAATGCAAAAACAACAGGGCTGATCAAAAGCATGTTTTTACCCGCTGGAGGTTTAGGAATTCGTGTAGATTCAGGCATCTATGCAGGGTACGTCATGCCACCATTTTATGATTCCATGGTAGCAAAAGTGATTAGTTATGGAGCAAATCGAAGTGAGGCCATTAAAAAGATGAAAAGAGCTTTAAGTGAACTGGTCATTGATGGAATAGAAACAAACGTAGAATTACAGTTACAACTTTTGGAAAATGAACTTTTTTTAAGTGGCAATTATTTTACCACTACTTTAACTGATTTAATTGAGGCAGGGGAGGTGACACCTTGAGTTTGTTTACAAAGAAAAAGCATGGTGTTGGTGGTAAACCAAAACAGGAAGAAGTCTTAACTGCTCCTGACGGAATGTGGATACAGTGTAGCAAATGTAAGATGGCTCTTTATAGTCGGCAGCTGGGAGATTATAAAGTGTGTACCGACTGTGGAGGACACCTTCGTATTTCAGCTTGGGAGATCATTGATATTGTCGTAGACCAGGGAACATTTGATGAACGGGATAAAGAGATGGTTACCGATGATCCCATCAATTTTCCTGGGTATTTGGAAAAAGTAAAAGCATTGACGGAAGCTTTGAATGTAAAAGAAGGAGTGGTCACTGGCCGCTGTTTTATACAAGGTACGGAATCCATGTTGTGTGTCATGGACAGCAACTTTATCATGGGTTCCATGGGAGCGGTTGTGGGAGAAAAAATCACTAGAGCTTTTGAAGAAGCTACCCAAAACCGTCTGCCTATTGTCGTGTTTACCGCTTCTGGTGGTGCTCGAATGCAAGAAGGCATTATCTCCTTAATGCAGATGGCAAAGACCACTGCTGCTGTTCGGCGACACTCTGAGGCAGGTTTGCTCTATGTCACTGTTCTTACGGATCCAACCACAGGTGGAGTTACTGCCAGTTATGCCATGCTTGGAGACATTATTTTAGCAGAGCCAGGGGCACTGGTTGGTTTTGCTGGTCGCAGAGTGATTGAACAGACCATCAAGGAAAGTCTACCAGATAATTTTCAAAAATCGGAGTTTGTTCTAGACCATGGCTTTATTGATAAAATTGTACCTCGTAATCAGTTAAAGGATACTTTAGGAAGAATTCTAAAGCTTCATCATCAGAAATCGAAAAGAGAAGAGAAAAGTGAAAGTGATGGCTTCTCATATTTTCATCAACCCTGTGACACGGATCCCTCAGAAGTGGTGGAAATCTCCAGGAAAATAACAAGACCTACCTCTAGAGAAGTCATTTCCTATCTATTAACTGATTTCATAGAATTTCATGGGGATCGCAACTTTCGTGACGATGGAGCAGTTATCGGAGGGATTGGTTATTTAAATGGGATGCCTATTACTGTTGTAGCCACACAAAAAGGGCGTAATTTAGAAGAGAATCTGGCCACCAACTTTGGGCAGTCTCATCCTGAAGGATATCGCAAAGCTTTACGTCTGATGAAACAAGGAGAGAAGTTTGGAAGGCCTGTACTGGCTCTCATTAATACCAGCGGTGCCTATCCTGCGGCAGAAGCAGAGGAAAGAGGACAAGGAGAAGCTATTGCCCGAAACTTATTTACCATGTCAGGATTAAAAGTACCCATCATCTCTGTCATTGTTGGTGAAGGTGGAAGTGGTGGTGCCTTAGCATTAGCACTGGCGGACAAAGTCTTTATGTTTGAATATTCCATCTATTCTATCTTGTCCCCTGAAGGATTTGCCAGTATCTTATGGAGAGATGCCTCCCGAGCAAAAGAAGCAGCAACAGTGATGAAGTTGCGTCCTAAAGATTTACTGGAACTAGAGGTTATTGAAGGAATAATACCTGAAGTATCCGGTGGATTTGAGCACGATATTAGGTATTCTTTGGAATATTTACGAGGTTTATTGGTTCATGAATTTAATTTCCTTGTTGAAAAAGATAAAGAACAGCTATTGGAGGATCGTTATCAACGTTTCAGAAAATTCGGAGTAAGTTCAACTTGTATGGTTGATGAAGATAAGCTTTAAGGTTGCTCCAACAACATTTAAAGGAGGGAAGATTGGAATTACACTTATTCAATATGAACAGTAAAAATTTTATAAAAGATTTGGCTTCTCTCTCAGTTGGGAAAAGAGATGAGGAGAGTAGAGAAGCCTTATTTAGCACTTCCAGTTGCTGGCAGATACAAAAAAAAACCTTAGCAAAAGCGACTCAAATCAGTAAGTCTTATAGTGGTAAAGTAATGGCTGTTTGTATTTCTTATGAATCACCAATAGGAGTAGACATAGAAAGCAAGAGAAGACGTTCACCTGAAACTATGAAGTATTTCATGGACAAATACACTACCTTTAAAATCAAAAACAGACCCGATTCCTATGATGAAGAGTGGTTTTATAAAGCTTGGACAGGGATGGAAAGTTACTTTAAACTCGTAGGAGGCGGATTTAGTGCCGATAAAAACTTCGCCTTGGATTTAGAGAAAAAATGTATTTACCGTGAGGGCAAAAAAGTTGCCTGGATAGAGCATTTTACAGTAGATGACTTTGTTATTTGTCTGTGCTGTAATCAAGGTTTTTCCAAAGATAAGATTAAATTCTATACCCACGGTTGGGAGACCATGTTGTAAATTCAACTTATCGTTTACCTAAAGCATTTTGTTTTTAGGGCGGTCAGGTTAAAATACCTTTTGACGATTACATCATCATATTAGTTGGGAGAATCATATGAAAAAGTACGCACTGGTTTTTTCGGGACAAGGCTCTGAACGTGTAGGCATGTTTAGAGAGTTGCAAAAAGAGTCTAATCAATTGAATCAAGTTTTGGAACTTTTTAAGGAACAGCTCACTATGGATTTAGAGGAGGCTGTGGTAACGAAAGATGCTGAAGTTATAGCCAAGAATAATCAATTATTACTTTGTATCTATCATCATCTTATGAGCAGTTTGGTGGTGGAAAAACTGGGTGTTCCACCAACCTATTGTATGGGACATAGTTTTGGACAGTTTATGGCGATGGCAAGTTCAAAGGCTGTTGAGTTTATGGATATTGCGGGATTTATCAAAAAGCGAGTAGACATTATTAATGATCCCAAAATAGAAGTAAAGGCAACTTTTAGAAGCCTACATGGATTGACAAGGGAAAATGTAGAACACTTCATCACCCAGGAGGGTCTTGGCAAAGAGGTAGAATTGGCTCTTCACAATCAAAAGGAACAGGTAGTTTGTGCAGTGACAGCAGTTGGGAATGAAAGACTTGAAGCCCTTTCTGGGAAGTACAAGTATCTCCTTAAAGAAGTGAATGTCTCAAGACCTTATCACACTTCTTTCATGGAAGAATACAACCAAAAGTTACTTCCTCATATTGAAGAGATGAAGTTTTCTACTTCTTTGATTCCCGTGGTCACAAACTATTCAAGAAAGGGAATATCAGAAGGGGAGAGGTTAAAAGAGGAAACAAGAATACAGATGGTCAAGCCAGTCTATTGGTTTGATGGTGTAATGGAGGTTGCAAAAGAGGTAGATTCCTTTGTGATTATTGATCCTAGTGATACTCAATTTAAAATCCTTCGTCGGATTACCAATAAAAAGATTCATCATGTGAACAATATGGGAATGGTTAAAATGCTAGAAAAAAGGGGGCTGTGAAATGCTAAATAACACAAAGAAAATCGCCTTGATCACAGGTGGTTCAAGAGGAATAGGGGCTGCAATAGCGTTAGAGCTTGCCAAAAACTATCATGTGATTGTAAATTACAACAGTAGTGAGGAAAAAGCTCTTGGTGTGGTGGAACAGATCCTTGAAGCAGGGGGAAGTGGAGAAGTATTCAAAGCAGATGTGACTGTTGAAAAGGAGATTATCCAGATGTTTCGTTACATCTGGAGCACTTACAAAAACTTGCATCTTCTGATTAACAATGCAGGGGTTACAGCAGATGGCTACATTATGACCATGAGCCTAGAGAAATGGAATAGAGTGATTAGTGCAGATTTAACTTCTGCCTTTTTAGCCACTAGAGAAGCTTTGAAGATTATGTACAATGTTAAAACAAAAGGGAAGATCATCAATATTGCTTCGGTGAGTGGTGTGGTAGGGTTAGAAGGTCAGGCCAATTATAGTGCAGCGAAGGGAGGGGTAATTGCTTTGACAAAAAGTGTTGCCAAAGAGGTTGCAGATTATGGCATCACCGTAAATTCAATCGCACCAGGATTTATTGAAACAGACATGGTCAAAAAGGTACCAAAGGAAAAGGTGGCAGAAATTCTTAATAAACTACCCATTAAAAGAATAGGGACAGTAGAAGAGGTGTCAAAGCTTGCTGCTTATCTAGCCAGTGAAGAGGCAAGCTATATGACAGGAAAAGTATTTACCATTGATGGGGGGATGGTGATGTAAGGTTAATACAAGGAACAGATTGTGTCAGCAGAAAAACAAATGAAGGAGGCTTATAAAAATGAGCATGAAGGAGAAAGTAGCCGAAAGAGCCCAGTTGTGTCAATCCATTCGTGAAATTATTGTGGACAGACTGATGCTTGATATTTCAGCAGACTACATTAGCAATGACCAACCTTTAGTGGGTCGTGGGCTGGAGCTGGATTCTATTGATAGTCTTGAAATATCCGTTGCCGTGAACATGGAGATGGATGTAACCATTACAGATGAAGACAGCAGTACGATTTTTAGTTCTGTAAACCACCTTGCGGATTTTATTGAAAGAGCAAAAGAACAGGAGGAAGAATGAGCACAAAGTATACTCACCAGTGGATAAAAGATAGATTACCTCATCGTTGGCCTTTTTTACATGTAGATCGGGTTACTAAAGTTGGAAGCAAAAGTATAGAAGGTTATAAGAATGTTTCTGGGGCAGACAGTGTATTCTTAGGACATTTTCCAGAAATATCCATTCTCCCAGGTGTGATGATTATAGAGGCATTGGCACAGCTAAGTGGTATTTTTCTACTTGTTGGCGAAGAGGAGGATGGAGATACAGAAGTCGATTTAAATGCAAAAATTGGACTTTTAACAAGTATTCGTAATTTTAAGTTTATTAAAATCGTAGAACCAGGAGACCAACTTCATCTTAAGTCTATTCTAAAAGGAAGCAACGGGGATTGTTATTTATTTGCAGTTTCTGCTTATGTAGACAAAAATGAAGTCGCAGTGGGGGAGCTTCAGCTCTACTTGCAAAATAGAGAGGCTGTAAGATGATGTCAAAGGAAATTACATATGAATTATTTCAGGAAAGTGATGCCCAGCGAGTTGCTGATTTGATGAATAAAAACCGTGTTCAAGCCGCATTGAAAAAGCGTTTGACAGCAGAGGACTATCTGTTTATTCGACGAAGTCGTGGAGAGTATTTTTCAATCATCGCAAAGAAAAAGGATAGGATTATTGGCATCATTGGAACATACCCCACTTCTATTCAACATGTTGCAAAAAAACATCAAGTATTTATAGGGAATTTCCTGGTGGATATACAACATCGTCTTTCCTATTCTGTGATTATGGGATTATACGATCGGTTGATTAAGGAACTGGCCAAAAGAGATTTCAAAGAAATATTGGGTAAAGTTATTGTAGAGAATGAAGGAGCATATTACTTGATGCTTAAGAGTGGTTTTGTGTTACTTAACAATACTCTTGATGATTTTGGATATCTGCTTCTACACAACTATTCACCAGCCCTTTCACTGTATGCAGGAGCAGATGCTACCGAAGTAAACAGCAACACGTTTTTTACAATGTTGCCAATAGTCGATAAAAAAGAAGCACGTAAGAAGGAAAACAAATGTCTTATTCATGAAAAATATATTGAATGCGACTACATGTTAGACGGAAAACAAGTAACGCTGCTGTATGATATTGTGAACTTAAAGGTTGACGGAGGATATACCCCAAAAGAGTTGAAGGTTTATCCTGACTTCCATACACAAGGAAATTATCAGATAGAGAATTTGGGGGAGACAAAACAATCAAGAACCACCATAGAGTTCATAATGAAACCAGAATCAAAACTGGATAATATCACCAGTGAAATCACCTTAGAACCAGGTGAAATTAAAACTATTCCATGCTCCAAAGAGGTGAGCAAGCTGAAGTTTTATTACGAAGGGACATGGTACACATTATACCCCAATCTTTTTATGGAAGAGGAAGTTCTTAAAGAACCCATGAAGTTTGGAAATGAACAACTGGAATTTGTTCTAGAACCTTCCACAGGATTTATTCATTTATACAAGGATAGAAATAAGCTGGCTACATTGGCATGGCCTTGTGCAACTTCTCCCTATTTAGAAGGAATGGACACTCCTCGAATAAAAGATTTGAAAGTTGAAAAGAAGGGTCACGGAGCAGAAATAACAGAGGATACGAAGGAATACCAGTTAAAACGTAAAGTTGATTTCTCTGGAAATAAAATGGAGGTAACCACTACTCTTCAATGTAAGGTAGAAGAATTGAATGTTCGTCCATTATCCCAGATGTATGCTTGCACCGGGGTGGTGGGATACGGTTTACAGTCGAGAGATAAGGAATTGATATTTGGTTCATCCCAAATTCAACACAGAGGATTTGGATATGGGGATTATGCTTATTTCGATGCGGAGCCTGAACACTTACGAGACTTTACGATAGAGAGTATCTCCTTAAACTATCCAACTTCTACTTTAGAATTCGTAATCGATAACAAAAGTAAGCCCATAGTCCATGCTCCTCTATTTGCATTTACATTATATTGTGATAAGGAAAGATTATTGGAAGAGCAAGTGATAGAAAAAATGGAAGTATACTACAGAACGGAGGATGTGTAAATGTTAACAGAATTAAATGATCTTTTTGGTGGTTTCAAGGAAACAAAAGAGATAAAAGAAAATTTAGTCGTTACAGAGGCAAATGAAGAAAAGGAAGAATACAGGTGCATTAGAGAAGAGGTGGGTATTTTCCCCATGAGTTTTACCTCTTATTATAAAATAAGTGGTGATGAGGCGGAGGAAGTTCTAGACTACCTGACAACAAAAAGCGTAGAATATTTGAACTATGGTCAAAACCGATTGTGCTTTTTATTGGAAGAGTCCGGTGAAATTGCAGCCTTTGTTACCTTGTACAAAGAAGACGAATGCTTTATCCTTGAAACCTTTAATTGGAATTCTACAAGAGTTGAGGAAATATTAGAGAGCAATAATTGCTCTTTTGAGAAGTTAGATTATAGTTGTATTTTGTTGGAAGGTTTAAAGACAATTGAGTTTATGACAGAGACCATGGATTTAGTGGTTGATTACTTTGTCTATCAAAGCCATCAGGAATTGGATTGCTTTGGTGAAGAAATCATGGTAGCACGAACAGGATACACAGGAGAGTTTGGCTATAAGCTGATTGGTGAGACCTCATCCATTATGGAGATATGGAAGAATCTCTTACCTGAACACAAAGATAAAGTGGTAGGATATGATGCCTTTAAAATGTGTCAGTATGAGATCAAACAACCTTTCTGGGAATTGCCTTACTTATCCTTTACTAGCAATCCCTTTGAGGTAGATTATCATTGGCTGGTAGACTTTAAAAAGGATACGGATTACCTTGGGAAGGAAATGTTATTAGGCAGAATATTCGCCGAAGCCTCTAAGAGGATTGTTGGAGCATTATCCAAGGTAGAATCACTCATTGGTGATGAAGTGATGCTAGAAGGGGATGTGGTTGGGAAGGTCATTGACTGTAGACTTTCCTATGGACTGGAAGAATATATCACCATGATGTTGGTTGACAAGGAGGTTGCTCATTCCAATATCCATTTGGAAACAGCAAGGGGTGAAAAACTTCTAACGGTTTCTGCACCCTATATCTTCCCTCAAAGCTGGACGGCAGGCCGATTGGATTTGGAGATGCATTTAGATGAGTAGTGGGAAAGGGCTAGAACTCTTATGACTATTGTGCCGTAAGAAACAGTGAAATGGATTTGAAATGGAGATTAAAAGATGAGTAAAGAACGTATCGTTATAACGGGTGTGGGGGCTGTGGCTTGTAATGGGAGAAGTCCAAGTGAACTTGCCAAAAATGTATATGATAATGTTAGTGGTATAAAGAAATGTACCCGTCATGACATGACCGGGCTTAAAAGTGATTTGGCAGGGGAAATTGATTATGAAGCATTATATGAGATTTTACCCAATGATGATCAGGTGGAAAGAACCATCTACTTGGCGTATTATACCGCCCATCAAGCCATTGAAAATGCAGGAATAGATTTTGGTTCTACCGATAAAAACGTGGCCATTGTTATGGGAAGCCTCTTTGGTGGGTTTAACACTTCCGTATATGTACACGAAGAGTTTCTAAAGGATCACACCTTAGAGCAGATTGATATTGGCACTTTTGAGTATTTCAGCCCTTGCAGTATCCCTAACTATCTGTCTAAAAAATTTAACATTAAAGGGGCTAAAATCGTAGTGAGCAATGCTTGTGCATCTGGAAGCAGTGCCGTAGGGATGGCTTATGACTTGATACGCTCAGGCCTTGTAGATATGGCCATTGCAGGGGGTGCTGATGAGCTTAACCGCTTGTCTTTAGCTGGATTTAATAGTTTGGCGGCATTGTGTCCTGAAAACTGTACGCCATATACCAACAGCAGGGGGATAAATATTGGTGAGGGTGCCGCTGTTTTTGTATTAGAGAAAATCAGTGATGCCAAAAAAGCCAATCGCATTCCCCAAGTGGAAATTGTAGGTTACGAGTTAAGCTCTGATGCCTTTCACATCACTTCCCCTGACCCCAATGGAGAAGGGGCTTTTCGCACCATGAAAGGGGTGCTTACCAAGAATAACATCCCCATAGAGGCTGTATCTTACGTTAATGGTCACGGAACAGGAACCATGGGGAACGATTCCTCTGAAACAAAATCGGTAAGACGTATCTTTACAGGTAGTGAAAAGGTAGGCAATCTCATTAGCAATAAAGGAGTGGTGGGACACTGTATGGGAGCCGCTGGTGCGGTAGAGCTCTTTATTGCCTCACAGTCTGTTGTTGACGGGATGATACCCCCTACTTACCATGGTGAAAAGAAAAAGGAATGGCCAGGATTAAAGATTGTTACAGAAGCTACACCAGACCCTTGTTCTTTTGTCCTTTCTAATTCCTTCGCCTTCGGTGGAAACAACATTACCATGGGAATCTCCTCTCCGGAATATTTTGATTTTAATCAATTTGACAACCATATGATAGAGGATGAGGTTGTCATTACAGGAATTGGGTGTATTGGAAATAAACACGCTTCCTTTGAAGAATATATTGCTAGGCTTGTGAATCAGGATACGTCCTTCGTAGGGAATGAATCCTACCAAGGGAAATATAGTTCCATCTACTCCGGGTTGGTTCCTGATGTGGAATATCGACGGTATATGTCACCAGACTTTTTTAGAAAGACAGATTTAATCAGTAAACTTTCTTTGGTTTCTTCAACTTCTGCTATAAAAGATTCAAATTTGAAAATAGTACGAGGAAATGAAGAGCGGATTGGATTGATTTATGGAACGGGTACCGGTCCTATCTCCACCATAGAAAAGTTGAATCTGGAGATTTTAGAAAATGGATTGCCAGGAATGAATGCATTTTTCTTCCCTAACAGTGTTTGTAATGCAGCTCCAGGATACATTACCATGAACAGTCGCATTAAAGGCACCACCATTACCGTCAACTGTGGCGGTGCCACCTTTGCCTCTACTATGTTGTATGCAAAATTAGTACTTTTGCAAAACAAAGTGGATCAGGTGATTGTTACGGTTTCAGATGATTATAATGAGATTTATCATGCAGCCTACGACCGAATTGGTCATCTTTTGAATAAAGATAGAATAGAAGCATTCTTTGAGGATGTGAATTCCACGATTTTGTCACCAGGCAGTGTTTCATTGATGTTGGAGCGAAAACAAACTGCTACAGAACGAGGAGCCAAGATGTATGCCAAGGTACTAGGGGGAACTTTAACGGGAGGTCGTTCATCAGAAAAGGGTGTAGAATTAAAAACAGCTGAAATGTATGGTGCTTTTGAATCCTCATTGGCAGAAGTGAACTTAACAGAAGAAGAGCTGGATGTGTATTTTGCCTATGTAACAGGAAGGCGTTCTACAGACCGATTGGAAAAGGAAGGAATCATTGACAAACTTAAAGCACCGATTGTTTCTTCTCCTCGTCAGTTTTCTGGCACTAATGCGGCACTGTTACCTGCCTATGCGACCCTCTCGGCAATTGGAGCTTTTATGGATGCCCCAGTATACGATATCGTTAATGGTACCGTTCATTTGGATACGAAGGATGTAAAGAATATTATGATTGCCTCCCATTCCTTTGATGAGACATACGGGAACATTGTCTTAAGCAGGGTTTAGAGAAGTGGCAACAGATAAAAGGAAAGAAGGAGAGAAGAAGGGACTACCTGGAATACATATTCGCCAGTTGTGCTATATGAGTGTTTTCGTGGCGATTATAGCGGTGTCCGCTCAAATTATTATTCCTCTTCCCCATGGAGTGCCCATGACCTTACAAACCTTTACAATTGCCCTGGCGGGTATCCTATTAGGACCTAAAAAAGGTGGGCTAACGGTTTTGATTTATATCCTTCTTGGAGGAGTAGGAGTTCCTGTTTTTGCAGGTTTTTTGGGAGGTTTAGGAGTAATATTTGGTTTTACAGGTGGCTTCATTATGTCTTTTCCCCTCTTGGCATATATGGCGGGTATCGCTGGAAGTAAAAGCAACAGAGCCTGGTTGGCTTGTTCCTTAACCTTGGGTTTTGCTCTCAATTTTCTTTTTGGGTTGCTATGGTTTGGAATGATCACAGGCAATACTTTGCATGGAGCTTTTTTCATTGCAGTGTTGCCATTTATTCCAATGAGTGTTATTGAGGTTATTCTACTTACAATAGTTGGGTTTAGGATGAAAGGAATGATGGCAACATTAGTCAATTCATAATCCTTCTTATCCCCTTGGCAAATCCCATTGGTCGAGGGAATCATCATTTGATGTAAACGTCAAAAGGACTTCTTTATTTTAGAGGTCTTTTTTGTGCTCTTATATCACCACAAGCACAGGATAATGAGTGAAGGTTCCTTGAACCCATGGCTTAATTAAAGGAAATGAAGTAAAGTACACTTACGGAATAAATACGCGCACTCACGAAATAAAGAAAATATGCCAAATCTAAAGGTGTGAACAGTTACAGTAGAGTAAAAAAATAATCATGATTTCAAAAAAAGACTTCATATAAGGTCTTTTTTTGTGTACAATGAATGAGAAGAAGTTGCTAAGCATCATTCCTGTTAAAGAGAGCGGGTGAAGAGGAGTTTACGATGAACAAAAAAGATAAGGCACCCATATTTGAGATTGATAATAAAACGAGATTTTTATTGAAAAAACAGCACTTTTATGCGGCCGCATACGAAGATGGTCTTCTTCGTAAATGGGGTGATGAAAAACAATTTATACCTTTAGAAAGAATGGAACTGGTTTTTCTAGATGTCTATACCCTTGTGAAATGGGAAGCAAAAGAAAAAAAGCGTTGGGTTAGAATAGAGAGTATTGATGAATCAGGGAATGGTATGGAAATGCGGCTCTACCCCGACTCTTTTCCAGACATTGCCAATCAATTGGAAAAAGTTTATAAGAATCAGTGGGCTCACATGAGAACCGTATATTCAGATACTGTTCGCTGGTTCATGGGATGTGAAGCCATTCTTGCCATTGTAAACCAAAATAATCCCTACGTATATGGTGCTCCTTTTTTGAATGAACGCCATAAGGATGTCAATACAAAAAAAGTCAATGATAACTGGAAAAAATACAACCAAGAAGGCTTGGAAAGAGATTGGGGAATTGTGGATCGTTCTAGCCTTTTAGATTCCTTACCACGATTGTTTGGAGGCGCCTCTGTTCTTAAGGCTTATGATAAGATTAAGCATGCCGATCGAGGAGGAATGACCAAAGAAAGCATAAGAGTTCTTGATGACATTGAAGCTCTTGGGGAGAAGAGTATCTGGGCATGGGATTTAATGCGAATGATTATGTTATCCAGTACAGGATATGCTTGCGAATATTTGAGTTATGAAGAGTCTCTTGATCTGTGCCTTATCGCAGGAACAAAGTTGCAAAATCTCTATGACAGTTGGGACGATTATATGGAGAGTTATTTGTATGGTCATGGGTTTTGGGATAATATGCAACACCCTGCCTCTACCTTGACAGAAACCTACAGCCGAAAACAGATATACGAATTAAATAAAAAACGTCTGGTGAATCCTTGGGAAATCTCATGGGATTTACCCCTTAAAAGAGAGTGGTCTAGCGAAACTCCTATCCCTATAATAAAAAGTGTGGAGGCATTCAATTTACTATTGAATGTTATCCATACAACGGATGGGATGAGTCATTTATCACGCTCAACAGTAAAAGAGGTTCTTGGAAATAAACCTTATACTTTAGAGGATGTAACTTCGTTTAAGAAAATCCTCTTTGACTATCTAGAAAAGATTGAAGAACCTCAGGAAGATAAAAGCAAAGCCTGGGATTTGTCTCGTGATACCTTGTTGAAACTGGAACAGCTCAATGATTCCTGTAATAAAAAATTGATCACGGAAGGAATGCCATGGCAGATTATGCATATTATTCAGAGAGGGTTAGAAATCTCAGGGGTGACTGAGCACCAGATAGAAGAATTATTTAAGGATACTGTTATGGAAAAACTGGTTCTTGACATGGAAAAGGACAAAGAGCTATTGGTTGACGTGTATAAGGAAGAGGGAGATTATATTTCTGTTACCTTTTACATCGAAAACAAAAAAGTCTTAGCCATTGGGGACAACATGAATAAAATCAATGAAAGAGCCTATATGAACGGTTATAACTGGGCCGCTTTTCTCAGGTATTATTTAGCAAGACATGCCCTAGATGTTCTTGTGAGTATGGATGAAGATCCTGAAGCTGGGATGTATGCCGCCTTATATAAGAACACTCCCGAAAATGAAAAGCGAGCGGATAAACTTGTCAAAATCATCCAGGACCTTATAGAGAATGAAGAGGAATTGTATCGGATCGTTCGAGAAGAGTCGGAGTTTATTGAATGGGATTGAGAATAGATTTAGATAGAATATCTAATGGATAGGAATATACTTTATAAGATAAGATACGTGAAAAAATCCGTGATTGAATTGTAGAAAGGAGAAACTAAGATGGAGGAGAAACACGAAGTTTTTGGAGAATTAATATTATTGACTAAACCCTCTCCATTCCGTACATTTTTACGGTATGTGGGATATGGATCAATCCCTACCATACTTGCGCTCGCTGCCATTTCGGCAACATTAGATCCTTATGGCTTCGGATTACAGGAAGGTGAAGAGTTAGTTGTTGCTGTACTCTGGGCAGCGGTAGTAGGGTTTCTTATTCTCTTTTTTTTATATGCCAAGAACTTTACCGTTGCCGTATACGAAAAAGGTTTAGTATACAACCGTAGAGGAAGAAAACTTCATGAATACAGCTACAATGACATTGGGATTTCAAATCTGATTGAAAGGCATAATCATTGGGGAGTGATTCCATTGTGGAGAATTCGTCAAATTCGATTAAGCTCAGGTGCTCAATTAACCCGATTTAGTGTAGCAAATTTCCACACCTTTGCCGACACTCTGCTGGATGTACAGTTCAACTATTTTACCCAGTGCTTAACCCCAGAAAATGTTTTTGAAACGACCATTTCTTTTGGAAATGACCTAGAACTTAGAGAGGGACAGTTCATCTGTGATAGAGGGTTGAGAGGTGAGAGAAGAATTCCTTTAAAACATGTAACCAATGTTACTGCAGAGACTGGAAAGCTAGGGAGTACAGCAATTAGACTTATTGGTTTAGATGAAGTGAGGTGGAGAGTAACCACTCTCTATGAGATTAGTATTTCTGACTTAGATAATCTTGACATACTGATGTATGTTGTAGAACTGGCTAATAGTAAGGTGGATGAGCATGTTTGATAATATAAAAGGAGAACATCTAATGGAACATTTTGAAACTAAAGTTACAATTGGAAAAAGTACCACCCGCGAACTAAGAAAATATCTGAAACATCCACGAGAAAAGATGAGGGTTGCCATTGTTACAGTGGTGGTGATACTTATTGGCATTTTGTTTGTTGTNCTTGGNCATAACATAGGATTCCTTTTAATAATTTTTGCTCCTTTTCTGATTCTTATCAATCATTTAAGTTATCTTAATGTGTCAAAAGTGCAAGAAAAAAGGCGGATTGAAAGTGCTGGCGGAAGAACGGAGATTGAAATTATGACGTCTTTTACGGAAGAAGGTGTAACCTTGACAGACTTAGCTACCAATAATTCAACCACTCTCAAGTATGACATTTTTGAACGTTTTGCAGAAACAGAGCGTTTTTATGCCCTTTTTACCAAGGCACATCAACATATTCTTGTGGACAAGTTGCATTTGATTCAAGAGGGGAAGGATAAAGCATTTCTTAGCTTCATAAAAGAAAAATGTGTAAACATTAGGTAAAATGTTATTTCTCTTCAAATTATTATGTGGTATTATCTAGGGGAAGAAGCACCAATAAAAATATTGAAAAGAGAGGTCGGTTATGAGCACAGAAAGAGGAAAAGCACCATTGTTCAAATTAGAAAAAGAAGTACGTAGTTTATTTAAGAAGCGTCTTCACACGATTGTAGCATACGATGATGGCATTTCAATCAATGCTGGGGAGGAACTCTTTTTTCCACTGGAAAGTATAAATCCCTACATCGACATCAGTCATCATGTTGTTGAGATTCTAAACCTAGACGCAAACGGAGAGTACGGTAAGTATCCCCTTTACGACAAAACCTATCCTGGTATCTGTGATAAGGTGGAAAAGGTTTTGTTAAATGAATGGTCAACTCTTCGAACTCGTTATCCCGAAACCGTTCGTTGGTTTAT
>JGI20163J15578_10000227_pt1 | contig 23113 bp, 18 predicted proteins | sample TergutCu122P1_FD_15578 | JGI IMG/M metagenome (IMG submission 15578)
TGCATCGACTCTTTGCCGTTCGGCTGGAATTTCGGCAGAAACTTTTCAAAATTATTCATGTATTCGGATTTGGTGGTATTGAATATGGTTTCCACGGCCTTATTGACCTCTTCGCAGTTGCTGTCCGTGTCGAAGATGGCGCAGACTATGGGCGCGGCGTCAAGTATGACTTGATTCTTTTCAAGAGCCAGGCGCTCCAGCTCTCTTTGCTTGTATGTTTCGGTCATGTCTTGAATGTAAGTGACCAGATGAGCCACCCCGTTAATCATTATACGCTGGCAGAATTCCATAACCGGAAGCGGCGTTCCGTCTGCACGATGATACATAAACTCATAACGAGCGCTGCCTGTTTCATAAGCTTCTTTTCCTGCATCCTTCAAAAATTCCAGCGAGTCTTTGCCGCCCGGCTGGAATTTAGGCAAATGTTTGAGGCTGCCGCTAAAATGTTCTTCCTTGGTGGTATTGAACAAAACTTCAGCCGCCTTATTGATCTCAAGACAGTTGTAATCCTTATCGAAAATTTCGACTCCCACCGGTACGCTGTCTATAAAATCGCGCAGCATTGTATTGATGTTGCCGGCTTCTGTTTTTTTATCAAACCGGGAAACAATTAACCCGGCCAGCGTAAGTATGACAACCAATGTAATTACAATACCAGTCAGTATGACGAGCCTGCTTTCAAAGTTATAAACGATGATGTATGAAAGGATGGCGCCGGGAATCGACAGCGCCGCAAGAATTAAAGTCTCTTTGTATCTGATTTTCATTTTTTTGTCCTTTTGCTGACATTTTGCCGCACATTATAACTGGATTTATCACTTTGTAACCTTGCTTACTAACAGGATGCAAGGTCAATGATCTATAAAAGTCAGAAAAATTGACTCAGATATTATTCTAAGGAGCTGATTTATTTAATCAGCGATTCCTTAAATTAATAGACAAGAGATCTTTCGATAGTTGGATAGGTAAGGGCGGATAGACATTGAGGTTAATTAAATTGTATTTTGTTGAACAAAGATGTAAAAAAGTCATGTTTCCAAGTATATTATTTGACAATATTTTTGACAATATTTTTGACAATATTTTTGACAATATTTTTGACAACAAACGCCTGAAAGAAGTTGAGGAAAGAAACTAGCAAAAGAGAAAGTTTTGTTCTAAAAAGCAAGTATTTTTTGCAGTATAATATTGTTATGGAATTACAATCGTTTTGGGATCAAATTGAGCTGTGGGGTACTTAAGATCCATTGACTCTAGAGTTTCTACCATAACCTTTGCAACAAGCAGGTTTCTGAACCATTTTCGTTCTGCAGGTACAATATACCACGGATTTTTTTCTGTGGAGCATTTTTCAAACACAGCTTCATAAGCTTTTTGGTAGTCTTCCCAGCGTGTTCTTTCCTGAACATCTGACGGGCAGAATTTCCATAATTTGTCCGGGTTGTCCAATCTTCTCTGAAGCTTTACCTTTTGGTAATCCTTAGAGATGTGCAAAAAGAATTTGATAATTCTTGTTCCTTCATCATGCAGCATTGATTCAAAAGCATTTATATGATTATAACGCTGTGTTATTGTTTCTTTGGGTGCAAGCTCTCTTACTTTTACAATAAGCACATCTTCATAATGCGAGCGGTTAAATACGCCAATGTGCCCTTTCCTTGGGACATTTTGATGAATGCGCCATAAAAAATCATGTGCCAACTCTACCGAGTTTGGACCTTTAAAAGAGACAACTTTACATCCCTGAGGGTTGATTGGGCCAAATACATTTCTTATCGTAGAATCTTTTCCTGCGGCATCCATTGCCTGGAGAACAACAAGGAGCGATTTAGAACTGTCTGCATATAAAAGCTCTTGTAAGTCACGTAACTTTAGTAATAGTTCATTAAAGAGTTCCAATCCCTCTTCGCGTTCAAGGTTGCCGTCATATTTGGTAGGAAGAGAGTCAATTTCTATTGATTTCCCCTCAGGCACCATATAATCTCTGGTATTGATGCTCATTAATTACTCCTTTTATAATAAAATATCTAGGAAACCGCTGATTTATTCAATCGAGAATAAATCAGCTTTACCTTATTATCCTTTTTTCGCAGTTTTCTGCAAGAAAACGAGAAAAAATGTGGAAGCACTGATTAGAGTCAAATTTAATCAGTGCTTCCCTAGCTTTTATTAGCCGACGAAGCGAGAGAAAAGTATAATGCCTCTTATTATTACATATATCCATAAATTATGCAAAATATTTTACTATTTGACAAAAGCTATTTAAACTTTAATTTTTTTATGATATTTTTAATATAATAGAAAATTAAGGAGAAAATATGTTAAAAAAACTAAGCGCAATTATGTTGTTCTGTTTAATTAGCAGCCTTGCTTTTGCACAAACTGCTCCAAGACAGATTTTATCCGAAAAAGATATTAATAATTTTATTGCCAATTATGAACAAATAATGGATGCATTTGAACTTCTTGAGGATAAATATGGCTATCTTTTTGATGAGATAGATGGTACCGGAGCTGAGCTGATGGTTAAGCTGCGCTCTGTAGTAGTGCCTGAGGAGATACAGGAAATTTTAAGAAAAAATGGACTTGGCGATAATGGTTTTGAAAAAGCAATGCTTATTATACAGGGAATCAGGCTGGCTTATATGGAAGAATATATAAAACAGATTAGGGAAGCAATAAGGCCGCTGGAAGATTCGATTGATAGCAGAGATCTTGCTTTGATAAACAGCAGAAGAGATGAATTGTTTGAATTATTGCAATAAATTTGTTAATTTCTCCTATTAAAAGTCCCGGGGTGCTATACAAATAGCAAATTCGGAACCTTCCCTTAGAGCAAGCGCTGGCGAGAGAAGGTTTCTGCCCCGGACTTTTGTTTTTTCAATATCAAAAGCACTAAAACCTAGGATAAAAATGCTTAATTTAGTATTACTTTTATTAGGATTTATTCCTCTAATATATGGCGCTAACTTGCTTGTAGACAGCGCCTCATCTTTGGCAAAAAAGCTTAATGTTCCAAGTATTATAATAGGGCTAACAATTATTGCTTTTGGAACATCTGCCCCGGAATTAACCATCAATATATTCGCATCTTTAAAGGGCAACAGCGATATTGTTCTGGGCAATATCGTGGGAAGCAATATTTTTAACATTGCCGGAATACTTGGAATATCTGCAATCATTTATCCGTTAGCAATCAACAAAAAAACTACATGGATAGAAATTCCTCTCTGTTTTCTGGCAGCTCTCGTAGTTTTTGTAATAGCCAGCGATGGATTTATTGATGGCGATAAGGTGTCGGTAATAAAAAGAACAGACGGAATTATACTTCTTTTATTTTTCGCTGTTTTTATTGGTTATATTATCCGGTTTATGATGTCTTCTTCATATACAGATGATTCTCCGGCAGCAAAACAACATTCTGTAGCTTTATATGTAGTTCTTATAATTATAGGTCTTGTTCTGCTTGTTGTCGGCGGAAGGATTATTGTTTTATTCGCAATTAAGTTTGCGCACCAAATAGGGCTTTCCGAAAGAATAATAGCTTTAACAGTTGTATCAATAGGTACATCATTCCCGGAACTTGCTACAAATATAATTGCTGCAAAAAAGAGAAACATAGATTTGGCAGTCGGCAATATTATAGGATCAAATATTTTCAATGCTTTTTTTGTTTTGGGAATTTCTGCAGTAATAAGTCCTGTTTTTGTACACGATAGGTCTTTTTTTGATTTATGCGTAAATCTTTTTATAAGTTTTTTGCTTTTCTTGTTCATTTTTACCGGAAAAGGAAGAAAAATAGATAGATGGGAAGGGATAATCTTTGTTATACTCTATATCGGATATATTGTGATGCTCTTTAAAATGCCGTAAATAATATATTTTGGAGGAAAATATGTCGGAAAAAGATAGTATATGCTGTCCCCAATTTAATCCTGTTCCCTGGGATAGCAAAGTATTGGAATGGGATAATAAAAAATTTGTAAAAGAAAGTGTCCGCACTTTTTTTAATATACCCATGAATTTTGGCTCTGTCATGAAAAAAATTATGAAAAAAGCAGAAGAAACAAAGGCTTTTAGTTCGGATTTTCTTTGTTTATCTGAGCATACTTCAAAATGGAATATGGATCTCTACCTTGCGGTTAATGAAGAAATAGCAGGCTTGGAAAATACTACCTTAACCGGCAATTTTTTCAGCAAAGTATATGAAGGTAGTTTTGGAAATACAAAAAATTGGTTTGCAGATTTTAAAACCCAGGCTGAAAAGATAGGGCTTAAAATAGGTAAAACATATACCTGGTACGCAACATGCCCAAAATGCGCTAAAAAATATGGCAAAAACTATGTGGTTATTGTAGGCCGAATAGATAAATAGGGAAGCACTGATTAAATTTGACTCTAATCAGTGCTTCCACATTTTTTCTCGTTTTCTTGCAGAAAACTACGAAAAAGGATAATAAGGTATTGTAGCCCCGAACAAGTTCGGGATGCTGCGCAATTTATTCTCGATTGAATAAATCAGCGGTTCCATAGTTTTTCTGCCGGGAATGTGAAGCAAAAAAGCACCTTTTTAGGTGCTTTTTTATTTGGAGGTAAATTTTGGTGTTTACTTATGAAGAGCAAAACACTCTTACGCCCAAGACGATTCGAACGTCTGACCTACGGCTTAGAAGGCCGTTGCTCTATCCAGCTGAGCTATGAGCGCACAATTCGGGATAGTAGGACTCGAACCTACGGTCTCCTGGTCCCAAACCAGGCGCCTTAGCCACTAGGCTACATCCCGAAATTATTTGAATTATACAGTTATTATATTTACATGGTCAATATATGAATGATATTTTTTCTTGGATGAATGTTGGATCGGAAAAACTTGAAATAAAAAGGCTTGCGGCACGGACGTCGCACTCAGCGCCGCGACACGGATGTCGCGAAACGTGCAAAGCACGCGCAAAGCGAGCGCTGGTTGCAGAGAAAGCATTTACTCTCCTTGATAAAAATTACCCAAAAGAAATCTCTTTTTTGAATGTAAAAAGCGATTTTCAGCTTCTTATATCGGTAATACTTTCTGCCCGAACAACAGACAGACAGGTAATGGAAGTAGTTCCCGCGCTTTTTGAAAAATACCCCAATCCTTTGGCGCTGTCGCAGGGAAAGCTTCAAGATATTATGGGTATAATAAAATCTGTTGGGTTTTACAGGGTAAAAGCGGCGAATATAAAGCAAACCAGCGCAAAGCTTGCGGAAGAGTTTGCCAGCAGGGTTCCATGCACGATAGAAGAGCTAATAACACTTCCTGGTGTAGGCAGAAAAACCGCAAATGTGGTTGTGGGCTCTTTGTTTGCAAAGCCCGCAGTTATAGTGGATACGCATTTTGGCAGGGTTGTAAGAAGAATTGGCTTAACCGAATCAAAAAATCCCCATAAAATTGAAAATGATATAGCTTTGCTGATACCTGAAGAAAAGCAATACAGGTTTTCCATGACCGCAAATCTTCACGGAAGAGAAATATGCCATTCCCGGAAGCCATTATGCACTGCTTGTTTTCTTAAATCGCTGTGCAAAAAAGAGCTAGGGAACCGCTGATTTATTCAATCGAGAATAAATTGCGCAGCATCCCGAACTTGTTCGGGGCTACATTACCTTATTATCCTACTTTAATGCTTTGGTTAAAATATTTTCTACTTTGCTAATTATCTCTTCCGCGAATTTTTTTAGATCCGGGACAGCCTCTTGCTTAACTCTAAAACCTACAGCTCCTGGATGTCCGCCGCCATCTTCGATTTTAAGTTTTTTTAGAACTTCCCGCAAATCGATTTTAGAAAAAGTATGGCTTCTTCGCATACGGAGTTGAATTAGATCAGAATCATCAGAATGGTCATAATATGCAATAATACTTAAATAGCCGCTCTCTTCAGAAAGATCATCTGCCATGCGCCGTGCGATACTTGGAATTAGTTGTTTTTTAAACTCTTTGTAGAGAGAGTATGCATCATTTTTGTCAATAATTATATAGGCAATATGTTTGGAGCTTTTTTTTCTATCATAAAAGTAGTGGTAACAGTTTATTTCTTCGTCGGATAATTTTTTTAGCTCGTCAAAAATTTCATCCATAGATGAAAAATTGTTGGAATTAATATTTGTCATTCGAAGAAGCATTTCATTATAACGCTTGCTGAAATAGTTATAAAATTTCTTCTGGCGCGCAGACTTGAGATATTTGCCCATTTTGGAATCGCTTATCATGCCTGTAATCAGTGCAAGAACAAAATTACGTGAAAAGAGATCAGATACATCATAGCCTCTGATAAAATTTTTTTTGTTGAGTTTAAAAGCCAGATACCCGATAAGTTCGCATGTGGAAGATGCTTCATCTGCAAAGCAATTGCCGCTATCTCCTATGTAGCCGCTGTCTGCTCCCAAATGGTGGTCTATTTCTATTTTAATTATGTTGTTATCAGCAATTATATCTGTAATTTTTGTTCCGCCTTCAAGCATGGCAGGCTTAGGCGTATCGAGCACCGCAGTAACGCCAAATGTGTTTACAATATCTTTTTCAGATTCAAGAATCGACACCCTGTTATATTTACATATCTCTATTAAATATGGAAATTTATGATGATATTCCTTGTAAAGCAAAAGCGATACTCGCTTGTAAAATTTTCTCAAAAGAATGCTGAAAGCAACCATGGACGCGATGCAGTCTTCATCCGGCTCTTTGTGCCCAAGCAGAAGAAAATTACTTTCTTCACGAATAACTTTGATAACGTTGTCTATAACTCTGTTTCTTTCTGCAATTGTTGGTATTTTTCTTTTTCGCGTATCAAAAAAATGAAAAATATTTTTTGATATTATTATTTTGTTGCCGCCGTTTTCCTGGGCTTTTTGCAGGGCTGTTTCTGCTTCTTTCTTTAAATCTTCAACAGAATTGGCATTTTCAGGGTATGAAGAAATACCAATGCTTAAAGTAATTTTTTCTCCGTTTATGCTAAATTTGTCAGAAGCAGATATTTTTTGGGTTATAATACGGCATAAATGCAGGGCTTCCAAGGATTGTGTGCCTACAAGTGTGATTGCAAAGCAATTTTCTTCGCATTTTTCAATAATACTATCTTTTTTTACAAAATCGGATTTAAATTCCGAAATTATCTCTTCTGTTACATGTTCCAGTTCTTCTTTTCTGCAAATTTTACTCAATTTATCGAACTCATCAGTTTTAAATATTATTAACGAAAGGGGTATTTTGTTGTTTTTTGAGTATGAAAATTTGTCAGAAAGTGAATCGTACATACTATAATGATCCTTCGTATATTAATTTCTCGATACCGTCAAGGGTGACTGTGCTATTCTCTTCAAAACGCTTCATGGCACTGGAAACATGGGAAATGAGTACAATATCGGGATTGATTTTTTCCATGTATTCCCGCGACATTTCTAATGAGCCTTCGAGTATTATACCATCAATTTCTGATATTAGCGGAATAAAAGAAGCGTCGAGGGTATGAGTAAGGAGTATTATTGATTCTTTTGTGCTATCAAAAACAGATGGAGCTTCCTGGAAATTATTTACTTTAATAATTTTTCCTGTGCAGTGCTTGCCAAAGCCTTCGGCTCCTTTTCCCAATATATTTCCTATAACATGGATTCTTATGTTGTTGGTTGCCAATGGTGATTGTATGGGGACTCCGGAAACAACAACAACTTTGTCGCGCGTTTTTGCAAATCCTTTGCGGACTGCTTGTGTAATGGCGCTTTGTATCATTCCTTCTGAATCTTTTTGCTGGTCTATTTCTACGGGGAAAATTCCCCAAAACAGAAGAAGCTGGCGTCTTACTGTTTCGCTTGGCGATGCGGCAATGATTGAACGGCGCGGGCGATGGCGGCTAACCAGCTTTGCGGTGTTTCCGCTTAAGGTTGGGACGATTATGCAGGCAGCGCTGATTTTATCGGCAATCCATGAAGTGGAATTTGTAATTGTATTGCTGAAATTGCTGTCGGTGCCTGCTTGCCTGCGCCGTTCATCCAGGTGTTGTGCATACTCATAGGAAGATTCTACTGCTCTTGCAATGTTGTCCATAACTTCTATGGCAGCTTCGGGATATAGCCCATTTGCGGTTTCTCCGGAAAGCATTATGCAGTCTGTGCCATCAAGAATGGCGTTTGCTACATCCCCTGCTTCTGCACGTGTAGGGGAGGGGTTTCTTATCATGGAATCGAGCATTTGCGTGGCTGTTATAACAGGTTTTCCTGCTGCATTGCAAAGCCGTATTATTCTTTTTTGCTCCAAAGGAACGCGTTCTGTTGGAATTTGAACCCCAAGGTCGCCTCTTGCAACCATTATTCCGGACGCAACTCGTATAATTTCTTCGATATTATTAAGACCTTCTTCGTCTTCTATTTTTGCAATAACAGGCATATTTGAGCCTATTTCTGCAAGATATTTTTGTATTGATGTAACATCCGCAGCTTTTCTTATAAAAGAAGCTGCAACATAATCTATGCCTTGTGTATGACCGAAAAGCAGGTCTTCTTTGTCTTTTTCTGTAAGAGCAGGAAGTTTTGTTTTTACGCCAATTATATTAACATTTTTTCTGCTGCCAAATTCGCCGTCATTGGCAACTTTGCACTTGATAATCCTGTCCGCGGCAGAAAGAACATGCAAAGCAACAAGACCATCTGCAATGAGAATTTTTGCGCCCGGGATAATATCATCTGCAAGTTGGGCATAATTTACTGTGATTTTACCTTTTTCTGTAAAAGCTCCGGCTTCGCCGTATAATTTTATTGCATCAGATTCAGCAATTACATCTACCAACTCATCTTTTTTGAGAGTCAGAATGCCATTATCGCGAATTTTTCCTGTTCGTATCTCGGGACCTTTGGTGTCGAGGATTAATGCTATTGGAACCCCCTCTTCTTTTGAGGCTTTTCTTACCAATTCGATTCTTTTTTGATGCTCCGCATGGTCTCCGTGCGAGAAATTAAATCTGGCTAAGTTCATTCCGCGTTTTATTAGCGATCTAATAAGCTTGTCTGATTCTACTGCCGGGCCTATAGTGCAAATAATACGTGTATTTCTGATGGAATGCATGCTGGTTTTCCTTTACCGCTAATACTATACTATATATTACAGGTATCGGCAGAAGATTTTATAATTTTAATTGCTTAAAATAATCAGTATTTATCGATTATGTGCCGTAAATTTGTACAAAGGGTCGGTTTTCGACAACATACCGCACCAGAGGGGGACGGCAAATTGAATTATAAAATTCTTGGTTTATTACTCTTTTTTTCTGTGTTTTTTATTGTGTTGGGTTGCAGAGCAACAACAACAGCAACAACAACAGCAACAGCAACAGTAGTAACAGCAACACCTCCGCCGAATATCGCAGAGAATCAATCAAATGTTAAATTTTATATTAACCCATCGAATTTTTATAATGATGAATTTGGGTTTATAGGTATTAAGTACCATACAAAAGAAGAAATATGGGAAAGAAGAAAAAAGATTCTTGAAGAAAGGAATGCATCTCCGGAAGAACATAGAAAAGTGCAAAATGCCATCCCTAAAGGCGGCATTATTTCTGTTCATATAGGCCGCCGAGACCTTATGCACGCCAATACGCGGTACTATACATTTCGCGGCAATAAAAATAATAGAACGGTTTTTGCGGTAAATGGACGCGAAGGAATCCCTAATATCAGGGGCAGGGATGGAAACTGGTGGAGTATTGTTGAAATTCCGCTGAATGAAGATATCGAAAGTGTAATTGATGTGATTGTAACAGACCGAAGAACAAACAAGGATTATAACTTTAAGATTATACGCAGCGAATAAAAGGTACGCAAAGCGACCGCAGCAGAGCTGAGGGGTACGCCTGCGCGACCTTTTGTTTCCTCATTCGCTCGGTCACACCTGCAAGGGGTACTTTGTGCGCAAGCTCTGCAACATGGACGTTGCGCGTCTGGCGCAGCGACACGGATGTTGCGAAAAAGCGCCAGGCTGCTTACCCGCGACTCTCGCTCCATTCGGAAATAAAATCTAAATTTTCATGAACAATTACAATTTATCTGCCGAAAATCAGATATATATGAAAAAAATAGCGCCACCTGTAAAGTTTCTTGGTTTACTGTTATTGGTAGTAATTACTCATAATATTAGCGCCGAAGTGACTTTCGGGGGAATTAATCTCATTTCTCCCAAAGAGGCTATTTTTACTGCAACAAGCGATCTTCCCGGAGAGCCCAGGGTAAGAAATTATACAACTCTCTTTAAAGCAGATGTTGATACAAACTTTATGCATCAGCTTACATTTTTTCCCGAAAGAGTGCTTTTTTTAAGAGAAAAGGGAGTTATTCAAATAAGTAACAGGTTTGGCGTTTTTAGAAGCGATTCAACATTAAGAAGATATCAGCCTGTTCTGGAATTTCCTTCTTTTGTCAATGGCAGCCAGATATATACAGGAAGGGTTTCGGGAACTATAGCTTCGCCGGACGGCAGATGGCTTGTTTACATGGTGCGAACTTCGGTTGCACGCGGAAATCTTGTGCTTATGGATCTTACTACCAACAGAGAAACAATTATTTCTACTAATGTTGAGTATAATTATGAAGCTCCTCCTGTAATATGGTCAGAAAATTCGCGTATTCTTATTTATGAAAAAGCAGGTTCTCTTTATTATTATAGTATAGATCAAAAAACCTCGATGGCTTTGATAGCTGAGAATTTAAGAAGGATTGGAAGAGGCAGAATTAATAGCGTTGCATGGAGAGGAGATAGCCTTCTTTTTTTAAGAGACAATTTTGTATTCAGAATAAAAAAGCCTGAAATTTTTACAATATCTGTTTTTAGTGATTTTATAGACATTGGAGAGGTTGTTGGAAGAATTCCGTTCAGATTTGATCCTAATTTTGATAATTTCTGGGTATCTCCGAATGCGAAGGAAGTTATTATAAGTAAAGGCGGAAGAAACCTCTTTTTCTTCAGACTGGACAGAGATATAATGTTTGAGCTGGCTGATGTAAGGTCCTTTCCTTTTGTTTTTCTTCCAAGAGGCACCAGGATTCAAAACCTTGTGTGGGATAAAACCGGAACAGTTACAATTCTAACCTCAACGATTATAAGGGGTAAAAAAGAATCAGCTCTTTTTAGACTTAACACAGCTGCCAAAGAGCCTACTTTTACCAGATTAGCTGAGTCCAGGATATTTGATATAGTTGCAAGCGATGACATGACCAGAGTAGCGCTTATTAAAGAAAATAGCGTTGTAATTATGCAGCATCAGAGTTGGACAGCGATAAGAGAATATAGTTTTAATACACCTCTGCATGTGATTTGGCTTAATAATGATGATATTGCAATATTTGGGAAAAATAGTTCGGAAATAATAAATACAAGAACAGGCGGAAGGGATCTTCTGACTATTTCTCAGGCGGAAACCTGGGGATTTAACAGGGCTTCATCGTCTATAATTTGTTCTGTAGACGGAAGGTTTTTTAGATGGGACGGCAGCGGCGGCTGGGTTGAGACAGAAATAAGAGAATTTGACCCCGAAGTAACAGTATCGAATTATTATCGTTTATATACTGAAAGGTTTTCCGGCGGAAGCTACAGAAACATGATATTTGTAAGAGATTTAAGAGAACTAAAGACAGTACCGCTTTTTCCTGTCCCGGTCATACAATATGATCCAATACCTTTAGTAGACGAGCCTGTTAACTTTAGAAATTTCACACATGGATCAAGGGTGCGCGGAAGGTATATTTCCCTTGTTTTTAATGCAATAAAAGATGATAGTGGTCTTACCGATGTGCTTAATCTTCTTTTTGATTATGGCATAAAAGCGACTTTTTTTGTAAGCGGAGATTTTATAAAGCGCTATCCTTCTGCAGTTGCGGAGATTGCTGCCTCCGGACATGAAACCGGCTCGCTTTTTTATTATACTTTTGACCTGACAGATGCCAGGTTTGGAGTAGACAGAGAGTTTATAAGAAGAGGTCTTGCAAAGAATGAGAGTCTCTATTTTGAGGCTACAGGCAGGGAGCTTTCTCTTTTGTGGCACGCCCCATTTTACTTTGTCAATTCCATGATGATCGAGGCAGGCGCACAAATGAATTACACATATATAGGAAGGGATGTTATAGTTTTGGATTCAAAATCAAGCAGGGGTGCTAATTTTGAAACAAGCCAGTTTTATGAATCTGCGGCAACTCTTGTTGAAACTATAATGGCTAAAAAAAGACCTGGCTCTATAATACCTATAACAATAGGAAGGTCGGATTATGGAAGAAGCGATTATCTTTTTCAGTATCTTGAACATCTTATAAATAACCTGATAGCCTCTGGTTATAGAATTGTGCCTGTATCAGCATTAATTGATATGGCAAAATAAAAATAGGGGAGTAGATTTTAATGAATCCTTTAAACATGTATCGGGAAACTTCAATTAAAACAGCAGGACAAGGCAAGCTTATAGTATTGCTTTATGATGAAGCAATAAAAAATCTTGATAAAGCAATAGCTATAATTGATTCAGGAACCAAGCAGTATGATAAGGCAAGCAATGCAATAATCAAAGCTTTGGACATAATTACTGAATTATCTGCTTCTCTTGATTTTGAAAAAGGGAAAGATATTGCAAGCAATCTGTTTAGTCTCTATGTATATTTTAACAGACAGCTAACAACTGCGAACCTGGACAAAGATTCCGCTCCTCTTAAACCTGTAAGAAATATGATGCTGGAACTCAGGTCTGCATGGAAACAGATTGAAAATACAAAAGAAACATCCGGAAAAGGAACTGCCGGAATAGACGTAGCGGGGTAACTCTTTGGCATCTGTTATAGAGAATAATATTTTAAACTATCTCTCTATTGTTGTTAAATCCTTTCGCAGGTATCTGGAGGCGCTTTCTTTTTTGCAAGAGTCGGTTTCGAGCGAAAATGTTGACAGCCTGATGATACAGGTAAAAGAATCTTCTATAGTAGCATACAATGTTGTATGTTATAAAAAAACAGCCAATGCTCTTATTTTGGATATAGAAAAAGAACAGATTCCAGTTGCTCCTGACTTTTTTTCAAAAGTATCGCGGTTTGAAAAAGAAATAGAAGAACTTGAGTCTGATTACAATAAAGCATATTTAATATTAAAAGATAAAATTGTGAGTCTTATGGACAAGTATGATAAAAAATTGTCTGAATTTTCAAAAATACCGAATGCCATAAAAAGAGAAAACAATAATTCTTTTGGACATTCATCAGAAATGCTTGATGTATCTGTATGAGTGCTGCTCCTTTTTATATCCTTGACGGATATAGTCTTATATATAAATCATATTTTGCCTTTATAAAGGCGCCTCTTTATAATAAAAAAAACGAAAATACATCCGCGCTTTTTGGTTTTTTCAGAACTTTGTTTAGTTTTTTTACTCAATATAAACCCTTATATTTTGCAGTTGCCATGGATTCAATAGGTCCAACATTCAGACACGAACAATATCCGGAATATAAAGCAACAAGAGATAAAACGCCGGAAGATCTTCAGGCGCAAATACCGAGAATTGAAAAAATCCTTGAAATCATTGGCGTAAAAGTTATAAGAATAAATGGGTTTGAAGCAGATGATATAATAGCCACTTTTGCCAAAAAGTGCGTTGCTGAAAAAAGAAAATATTTTATTATTACAGGCGATAAAGATTTAATGCAGCTTGTTTCCGAATACACAGGCATTTTAAAACCAGGCAAAACAGGCTACGAAGAACTTGGAAGAGAAGAAGTTTTTGCACAGTACGGAGTATATCCGCACCAGATAGTAGATTATCTTTCGCTTACCGGCGACAACGCAGACAATATTCCAGGAGTTAGCGGAATAGGTCCAAAGAACGCATCGGCGCTTCTTGAGAAATACGAAAATATCGAAGGCATATATAATTCTTTGGATAAAATGACAGGCAGCATTAAAACCAAGCTCGAAAACGGACGAGAAAGCTGCAAAATAAGCAGGGACCTCGTTGTTCTTAAAGATGATGTTAAACTTGACGATTTAATCGAAAATTTTATAGATGATTTTTCCACTAATAACTATTCTTATGTAAATGCTGCGCCATTTTTCGAAGCAGAAAATGCAAAAAGTCTTGCAGCGTGGATATTGCAACAGGACGTTGCAACCTGCGCCGCGGCACGGACGCCGCAATTTGGCGCAGGACAACTTCAATTGAGCGCCGGGCAGCAGATCGCAGGCAGGCAGCAAGACGCAGGCCCGCTTTTTGATAACTCCGAAGAAGATGCTTCTCCCTCTGCAAGTATACAAACCGCAGATGTACAAAACAAACCGGATACTGGTATGTTTTTCGAAAGTAAGGGCATTGCCGAAGATATTGAAAAATATTTCAGCGAAGATGAAATTAAAGTGCTAAAAGGAAAAGGCTCCTACACTGCTATCACGGATCTTAATTCTCTTGACTCTCTCATAAAAGAAATAAAAGAGAAAAAAATATTTTCTTTTGATGTTGAAACCGACGGGCTAGATACATTTACGTCAAACCCCGTAGGGTTTTCAATCGCCCTGGAAAGCGGCAGCGCTTATTATATTCCGCTTAGGGCAGATAACAAAGAAATTTTGCCCGAATCTCTTGTTAAAAACAGGCTCCGTCTTATTCTGGAAGATAAATCCCTGAAACTTATAGGGCAAAATATAAAATTCGATTATAAAGTGCTTTGCAAATGGGGCATAAAACCAACGAATATATGGTTCGATACAATGATTGCAGCCTGGCTCCTTAATACACGCTTAGGCTCTTTTAGCATGGATTATCTTGCTGAGTATTACCTTGATTACAAAACAATTAGTTATAAAGAAGTTATGCAGAGCGCCGAGTGCGGCGTACGTGCCTCAACATTTGACCTTATTCCTCTTGAAACAGCAGTAGAATATTCCGGCGAAGATGCAGATATAACGTACAGACTCTATACAATTTTCAGCAAACAGCTAAAAGAAAAAGAAATGGAATCTCTCTTTTATGATCTTGAAATGCCGGTAGTTGTTATACTTTCTGATATGGAACTCGAAGGAGTACGAATAAGAAGAGAAATTCTTGAATCCTACGGCAAAGAGCTTGGAAAAAAAATTGCGGAACTGGAAAAAGAAATATATAAGCTTTGCGGCAAAGAATTTAACATAAGCTCTACAAAACAGCTTCAGGAAGTGCTTTTTACAGAGAGGCAGCTTAAAACTGTAAAAAAAACCAAAACAGGTTATTCAACAGATAACTATGTTCTAGAAGAGCTTGCAAAAGAAGACCCGGTTCCGGCTCTTGTACTCAAATACAGAACATACTCAAAACTTAAGTCAACATATGCAGACGCTCTGCCGCAGTTATCCGAAGCATCAACTTATAAAATTCATACAACATACAGGCAGACAGGAACAGCAACAGGCAGGCTTTCGAGCATCAATCCCAACTTGCAGAACATACCAATCAAAGATGAAGATGGTAAAAAAATCCGCAAAGCGTTTGTTCCATCTGCCGGAAGAATTTTCATGAGCGCGGACTACTCCCAAATAGAGCTTGTGGTATTTGCCCACCTTTCGGAGGATCCGGAATTAATCCGCGCTTTTGCAGAAAAAACAGATGTACACACGCTTACGGCATCACTTATTTTTGGTATTGCGCAGGAAGAGGTAACGCCGGAGCAGCGGCGCATAGCCAAAACAATTAATTTCGGCGTTATGTATGGAATGAGCAGTTTTCGCCTTTCAAAGGAGCTGCAAATTCCGCGCGTAAAAGCAGAAGATTTTATAAATTCTTACTTTAACCGCTACGGAAAAATCCGTGATTTTATCGATAAAACAGTAAAATACGCAGAAGAAAATGGGTATGTAAAAACAATACTTGGCAGGCGCCGTTATATAGATGGCATAAACAGCAAAAACAAGAATGAAAAAAGCGGTGCAGAAAGAATGGCTGTGAATACCCCTATTCAGGGTTCTGCAGCAGATATTGTAAAGCAGGCAATGATAAATGTAACTTCACGAATTAAGAAAGATGGGTTAAACTCAAAACTGGTACTGCAAGTTCATGATGAACTAATTTTTGAAGTGCCTTTTAATGAGAATGAAGTAATGAAAAATATTCTTAGAGAAGAGATGGAATCAGTAATTAAGCTTAAGGCTCCTTTAAAAGTCTTCATTGAAACCGGAGAAAGCTGGGGAGATATGTATTAATGATAATAGGGTTAACAGGTAAATATTGCAGCGGTAAAAGCTCAATAGCAGAAGTGTTTGAAGAAAAAGGATTTTATGTTATCGAAGTAGACAAACTTGGCCATGCAGCCTTAAAAATAAAAATGAATGAAATCGAAAAAACATTTGGCAGTATTGTTATAAAAAACGCAGAAGTTGACAGATATGCTTTGGGAAAAATTATTTTTAAGAGCAGCAGAAAAAAAGAAATGCTTGAGAAAATCGTTCACCCGGTAATGGTTCAGGAAGTGGAAAATATTCTAAAACAGCGGCAGGGAGAAAATATTCTTATAGATGCAGCCATACTTGCCCACATGAGGCTTCATAAATATTGCGATGCGGTTATCTGGATAAAAGCGCCGTTTTTTAAAAGACTTTTTATGGCAATGCACAGGGATAACAGAGGCATTTTTTTTGCCCTTAGAAGAATGATCTCGCAAAGAAAACTCAAATCTAATCTTACAAAAAAATATGTCGATACTTATATTGTACACAACTCAGGAGATATTAATAGTCTCCCGGATAAAGTTGATAATATTTTAAAAACTATAAATTCAAGGAAATAAGTTTATGGAACAGCAAAAAATATTATGGGTTATTCTTTCTGTAGCAATTTTACTTCTTGCTGTGCTTGGAAGCGCTTTCTTCATTTTTGGAAATTCATTTGCAAGAACAGAGCCGGCAGCAATGGCTTCGAATGTAAGATCAGGTGCAAACAGATTTGACGCTGTAGAATGGGCAAGAACAGGAAGAGAATATCCTACACTTCATGATATTACACTGCAAGGCAATAATGAAACGGACTTTGTTGTTTCTGCAGATAGCAGAACCGGTGCAGATTCGGTTACTGTTACCAGAGTAACAGAAGAGCCTGGCAGAGTAGTTGTTTCTTTGCCAGTAAAACAAATTGAACAGCCAAGAGCCGCTGCTGCGACCCCGGCTCCGGCAGCAGCAGCACGTCCGCCTGCTCAAAGAACCGAACCTGCTCCAGCAAGAGCTGCTGCTCCTCCAAGCGCCGCAGCTCCGGCAAGACCAGCGGCTGCTCCAAGTGCCGCAGCTCCGGCAAGACCAGCGGCTCCGCCTGCAAGAACTGTAACAAATGTAAGAGAATATTGGATTCAGACAAACTCTTTTTTAACAATTTCAAGAGCAGAAGAAGAAAGAAGAGTAATTACATCAAAAGGGTTTCCGGCAGTAATTCAGACCAGAGTAGATGGAAACAGAACTTTTTATCGTGTCAGAGTAGGAGCTTATTCCACAAGGGCAGAAGCTGAAAAATTTCTATATTGGATTCAAAATATAAACGGGTTTGAAGGAAGCCAGATTTTCGAAGTTACAGCCAGAAGAGAGTTATAGCTCTAACAGTAATAATTTTCGGGAATTAGTTGAAAAATTATTTTTTTCGATTAATACTGGTAAAATATACTGTAAAATTTAGGAAGTTAACAATTGAACGAAGAAGATATTCAAGAATTCGAAGATTTTGATAAATTAGAAAAAGATCATAGAACATCTCTTGTTCCTGCTGTTGAAAGCGTTTATAAAAAAATTATAAAAATATTTGATTCAAAAAAGTTATGTGAAAAAGACCTTGCCGGGGTAAAAAATGATATATACAAGCTTATTGAGCCTGCAAAAAACCTGGAATTTTTTCAAATAGGCAATCCAATAAAAAATCTTAACACATATCTTTCAAAATTTGATTTTAAAAATAAGAGTTATAAAAAAGAAGAGCTGGACTTTGATTATATGAGGAATACAATTTTGGAGATAAAGAAAATTCTTTCTCCAAATGAAGCAACTAAAGAGGTCAAATTTAGCAACTCATCCGCAATCTCATCTTCTTCTGCGGGAATAAAAAAAATCCCCATAGACTGGAATAAAAAAATAGTTATTTGTGATTATAACGGGAGAAAATACTTTTCCGATCTTAAAGACAAACTTATTGATTTTGGATATGAGATTTACTTTTTTAAAGAAATAGATGATGCAAAAAAGAAAGTATTAAAAGAAGATATTCATTTAATCATAATTGATACAGATTTAATTCTGGAAAATGATACCGTAGTGCCCTGGTTACGAAAAATCAAAGAAAAACGCAATTCTTTTAAAACTTTTTATTTATCTGCCAATAATGATTTTAAAACCCGCTTGTTTGCTATCAGAAACGAAGGAGATGCTTTTTTCGAAAGCACTATTGATGTAGCAAGAATTGCCAATAAAATTGAATACTTTGCTGCCAGCAGCCAGGTGCAGCCGGATCATATTCTTATTATTGATGATGACGCAGACACGCTTTCCTTCTATGCGCAACTTTTTCAGCAACATGGAATGGTTACTTCTGTAACAACAGATCCTTTTTCCGTGTTTAATTTAATAGCCGACTCAACTCCGGATTTAATTATTATTGATATGCTTATGCCCGGCTGCAATGGTATAGAGCTTGCTACCATGATAAGGCAGTATGACGAATTTCTTCTCATACCAATAATTATTTATTCTGCCTTTGACAAGCCTGTTACTGATGATTTCGAAATCTCACTCTCAAGCTGCGAATTTATTAACAAATTCACAGATGACGAAAACTTTGTTGCTATTGCAATAAACAGAATAAGCAGAACAAAAAACTTAAAATATTTTCTGGAAAGAGACTATTTAACAGGTCTTTTAAACTATTTTAATATATGCAACAGCTTTCAGAAAGAGTTTGTAAGAGCTAAAAGAACAAATTTTCCTCTAAGTTATGCAATTATTGATATTGATAACTTTAAATCTGTAAACGACACCTATGGTCATTTTGTAGGCGATACAGTTTTGAAGAGCCTTGCCCGATTACTTATAGACAGACTTCGAGCTACAGATATAGTAGGAAGATATGGCGGAGAAGAGTTTGTTGTAATTATGGGTAATACCGGTGTTCAAACTGCAAAAAAAGTAATAGATACAATAAGAGAAAATTTTAGCAAAATTTTACATAATGCTTTTGGCCGTGAGTTTAATGTTACTTTTAGCTGTGGTATCTCAGGTTTTCCTGATTTTTCTGTTACAAAAGTCATTTTTAACAATGCTGACATGGCTTTATATGAAGCAAAAAAAAGCGGAAAAAACAAGGTTGTTGTCTATGAAAACAAATAGCAGGATTTTTGTTCTCCTTTTCCTGCTATTTGCTATTTTTTCCTGCGGTCGTGAAGAAAAAAAAATCTCTATAGAAGATGCCGAACATCCCAAAGTAATCTCCATAAACAGGGGGGAGCTTAGGGGTAATAACCTTGTTTTTTATGACTTAAAAAACAGGTATAAAATTAATTCAAACAACCCTGTTTTCTTTAAAGCAGAAATAGATAGAGCAAAAGGTCCCTATATGTTTGCCATTCACACCTCTGCATGGATAAAAGAGATAGAATTTTTTGCTTTGGACAAAAAAACATATATTTATTTTACAATTTTCGAACCATCTGAGATAGAAGCGTTCTCGATCAGGCTTTTGGAAAATTCCGATAGATCTTTTCCGCAAAATATTACAGTCCCCCAGCTTAGAGAAGTAAGATTAATTAACCAAAGCGATTTTGTTGAAGGGTACATAGTATCTCACAATTATGTTTCACAAAGCGAAAATTTTAGAAACATAATTTCGGACAATAAAAACACTTTTGTTTTTGATCTTGACGGATATTTTAATGCTAACCCCTTATCTCATATTATAATTGAAGTTGACGCAAAACCTTTAAATGAAATAGAAAGACCCTATATTCATTTTTTTACGGACGGAGTAAAGAGCACCATAACAGCGTTTCCTGTAAAAGGCAGAATTACTATTACTGCTACAGATCTATCCCAGATTATTCCGGATTTTTGGCCCGGAAAAGCAAATACAAATACAATTGTAACTATCAATTCACCGGGCAGCGCTAATATTTTCGATAGAATTTCACTTATTCGCAACCAAATTGACATTTCTCCGCTTGCAGCCCTTGAAGCAGATTTTGGAACAATTATTGATTATCCAATGGCAAACTGGAGGCATCGAGAATTTGAGCTTTTTTCCTGGACGCATTTCCCCGAATATCTTTTAATAGATACTATTGATTATAGATTTCAGGCTTCCATGTTTAAAAGATTGGCCTTTTTTGCGGAAAAACTTGGATTTGCAGGGCAGCTTCTTACAGATGCTGAATTGTACAGGAAGCATGGATGGAATGCGCATAATTATAAAGCAGATGACTTAAGCCATTTTTTTAACTTGGCAGAGAGCACGAACTTTCCCATTACAGCAGAAGAAAAGCTTCTTAGGGAAATCCTTCAGGCAAATAATATAATAAAAAGAGAAAACTCCAAGTTTGTACCCATAGACGGCGGAATTTTATCTATATCCAGAGAAACTGTCCCTTATCTTAGGAGAATTTTTATTATGCACGAAGGATACCATGCTGTATATTTTGCCTTAGAAGAATTCAGGGAGAAAACCAGACAAATATGGCTTAATGCTCCTCCAAACATAAAGGTTTTTTGGGAACTCTTTCTGGCGCGCAGAACTTATGATATAACAAGCGAATATCTCTTTCTTAATGAATTTATGGGATTTCATCTTCAGCAAGACCCTGTAAGAGGGCAAAACTATTTTTTTAGCAATGCAATTCCTTTTCTTGAAAGAAGGCTTCCGGAAAAAGTAAGTTTTTTTAATACCCTAAGGCAAAACTACAGAGAGGAATTTTATTCAATAAGCAACCAATTTGCAGAAGCAGTTTTTGCTGTTGCAGGATTTCCTCCCGGAGATCTTTTGTTTATAAGAAGAGTAAATTAAGTTTTTCACCTGCTGCTTACTATGGCCTCTCGGCTTCACGTCGCAACGAGGACTCTGGCGAATCGCAACAGCCTCCAGCCTAGATAAAGAGATATCACTTTAGATTTACTTCTTTTCTACCTCTGAAATTGCTTCTTCGATAGCATTGAGAGCAAAATCCATTTCATCTTTTGTAATAACCAGAGCAGGCGTAAGAGTAAGAATATTACCCATAGTTAATTTAAAACTCACTCCTTTGGAAAGAGCCCTGTACATTACTTCTTCTGCCTCTTCAACTGCAAGCTCTCTTGTTTTTCTGTCTTTTACAAGCTCAATCCCTATAAAAAGCCCTATTCCCCTTACAGCTCCAATTAGAGGGTGACGATCCATCATTTCTGTAGCTTTTTTTAAAGCATATTCGCCAAGAGTTTTAACGTGTTCAATAATATTGTTTTTTTCGATAAAATTTATTGTTGCAAGCCCTGCTGCAGCCCCAAGTGTGCTTTTTTCGTGCGTAAAGTGCCCGATAGCAATGTGCCCCGCAACATCAAGTTTTTCATCTGCTATAGTTGCAGCAATAGGGAAAACGCCGCCGCCCAAACCTTTGCCAATTACAAGAATATCCGGAATAACATCGAAGTTCTGGCAAGTAAACCATTTGCCTGTTCTGCCAAGTGCGTGCGGCACTTCGTCGAAAATCAGCAATGCCCCATATTTATCACAAGCTTTTCGTACAATTTGCCAATATTCTTTTGACGGCACGTATGGAGTGCTTCTTACAGGCTCGGAAATTACCGCAGCAATATCACCTTCTTTTTCAAGAATATATTCAATATATTTTGCCCAAAGGATTTCCCATTCTTCGGGTTTTCCAATATCCATAAACCGCCTGTGGATATCCGGCGGCGGCACATGCTCTGTTCCGCTGCACAGAGGTCCGATTCCCTTTCTAAAAACAGCTTCGCCGCCAATCGAAATTGCATCGAGCGTTGCGCCATGAAAAGAGTCCCACATCGAAATTGTTTTATATCTTCCTGTTGCTACTCTGGCTAACTTTATGGCCATTGATATTGCTTCGGTCCCGCCGGGCGCAAAAAGCATTTTGTTCAGGTTTCCAGGAGTAAGAGACGCGATTTTCTCTGCAAAATCAACAACAATTTGATTCGTATACCTTCTTGTGCAGAAAGGGAGCTCATCAAGCTGCTTTTTTACAGCTTCGACAACATCTTTATTGCCAAATCCCACCTGATGAACATTATTTCCATGAAAATCAAGATATCGGCGGTCCTGCATATCTTCTATCCAGGCGCCGCTCGCAGATTTAAGTACATTCAAACATGGAGTAGATAATGATTGTTTTAAGAAATATTTGCTGTCTTTATCGAGGACTTTTTGTGTTTCGCTATTGATATTTTCTTTTTGCCATTTTTTTCTTTGCTCAGAGATATTGATATCACCCTCAAGCTTTAGTTGGGTATCGATTTTTTCGCTCATATTTTCTCCATACATAGGTGAATGTTGATATAAAATTGTATTTTAAAAAAAGCGGCGAGTCAATAAAGTTGTCTATACAAATAAAAAAATTGTTGACAGAAGATAAAAGCTGATTGATACTTTGTATAGACAATAAAAATTAAACAAATTTTACAAGGAGAGAAAACTATGAAAAGAGGATTTGTTTTTTTAATAATTGCAGTTCTGATTGTTGTACCGCTCTTGGTTGGGTGCGGCGCTGAAGGCAGAGGTAGATTCACAGCTATAATGGGAAGCTCCAGTCTTGGCGGGTCATGGTACCCAATGGCTAGTAGAATGGCAGGCGTTGCAATGACGCATGGTGACGTTATTGTTACAGTACAGGCTTCGGGCGGTGGAATGGAAAACATAAGACTTATGGCACAGGGACAATATCACATGGGTCTTGCTGAACCAAATGTTGCAGTGGAAGCAGCTCTGGGAACAGGGGCTTTTAGAGGAAATGTGCAGCACAACATGAGGTATCTTTTTAGGGAGTCGCTGATTAAATCCAATATTTAAGGATAATTAGTGGTACTTGGATAATTATCCTTAAATCAATATAAAAATTGCATTAATGTTGG
>JGI20163J15578_10000229_pt1 | contig 22945 bp, 16 predicted proteins | sample TergutCu122P1_FD_15578 | JGI IMG/M metagenome (IMG submission 15578)
CTAACAAATTCGCGATTTTAATCTGTTCTCATAATAGTCAGGATTGTTTCCAAGCTTTTCCAGAACCGGTAAACTTAATTTATCTATCTCGTCTAAAATAGCTTTGCCGGGAGATAATGTAAATGCGGCAAGGTTCTCGAGCAGTTCATTTTTATTTCGTGAACCAAGCAACGCGCAATCGACCCCCTGCTTTGAAATCACCCATGCTATGGCTAAAGCAGCCATGCTGCAATTTATGTCAGCCGCCAGGTTGTGGATTCGGGCTATTGCTTCAAACACCTCAGTCTCACAGCCATCTTCAAAATGCCGTGATGTCCCTTTACCTCTGTCATGGGAAAAATGTCTGGAATGAGCTTGATGAGGCGGCACATCTTCCGCTTTTGCATATCTACCGGTCAGGGTGCCTTGCATCAGTGCCATTGAAGCAATAATAGATATGTTGTTTTTAATGCAAAATGGCTTTATCTCATCTTCAATAGCTCTGGATAGGATGTTATATGTTATTTCATTCGCAATAATTTCGGCACCGGTATCAATTGCTTCCTGCAATTGCATAATTCCAAAATTACTCACTCCGATGTTGCGGATTTTGCCTTCCTTTTTTAATGCCATCAGTGTATCAAACGCCTCTTGAACTGAGGGAAGTTCGTGGGATGAATCAAAATCTTTAGAAAAATGCTGTACAGAAAGTCGATTGATGGGCCAGTGGAGCATGTAAATATCGATATATTCCATCGCCAGTCTTTTTAAACTGTTTTCACAATGCTTACGTAGAATATCCGGCTTGGTGTTGGACGGGCTGACTTTTGAACAGACGATTGCCTCGTCACGTCTTCCTTTCAAAGCGATACCGAGTGATACCTCACTGTCGCCGTTGTTGTATGCTTCCGCGGTATCAAAAAAATTTATTCCGGAATCAAGAGCCAGGTGTACAATCTCATTAACATCGCTTTGATTTTGTGCTCCCCAATATTCGCCGCCGCCATATGCCCAGCATCCCATACCCATTGGATGCACAACAATATCTGACAGTCCCACTCTGCGCTTCATCATAATCAACAATAACTCCTTTTTCAATTAGTGTATGTAATCTACAATAGATTGTCAATCCTTTTTGCTTCGGTAGTATTTAGCTTTCTTATTGCTGTGTAGTATAGAATTCCAAGTGGTATTACCGACCCTACCCAAGCCAGAGGATTGGCCCAACAAATTCCCACAAAGCCAAAGGTTCTTGACAATACTAGAGCTGCAAATATTCTCATCACCAACTCCGCAACACTACCAACTGCCGGAGCAAACGCTTTCCCTAATCCTTGAAGTGATAATCTATAGACAAGCAGAAGGGCTAAAACAAAGTACATGGCACCATTGATTCTAAGATATGTCTGAGCATATCTTTGAACTTCATGAGAATCCCCCCCTACGAAAAAACCGGACATGGTATAGCCGCCAAAGAAGATAATCGCCCCGATTACAAAACTAAATCCTACAACAATTATTATGCATTGAGTTACACCTTTTTTAACGCGATCTATTCTGCCTGCTCCATAATTTTGTGCTACAAAGGTACCTAACGCAGTTCCGAAGGAGCTTAACGGAAGTATCGCAAACGTATCAATTCTCATGCCGGCAGTAACTCCTGCTACAGCGATATGCCCCAAATCATTTAATACATATTGAACGACAATTGCCCCAACAGCTACAATGGATAAAGAAAGCCCCATAGGAATCGCCATTCTGAAATGTTCCGACAAATCTTTTCCGGTAATTTTCCAATCTTCTCTTGACAATCTTAAAACAGGGAATTTTTTTCGCATGTAGACAAAACACATTACCACTGAGGAGAATTGTCCAATCAAAGTTGCAATGGCAGCACCCGGTACACCCCAATTAAAAGCAAGAACAAAGAGAAATACCAATGCAATATTGAAAATTACCGCAATAATTAAAAAGTACAACGGAGTCTTGCTATCTCCTACTGCCCGAATAATTCCGGCCTGCAGATTGAATGTCATCACAATAATGTTTCCCAGCAATAGGATGAAAATATAAACAGAAGCATAGTCAATAATCTCAGGAGGAGTTCGAAGAAGAACCATAATATTTCTCGCGAAAGGAGCTGAGATAGCAGTTAGTGTGATTGCAATGATTGCGGCAACAACATAACTCGTAGCCACACTTCTTCGCATGCCTTTTTCATCATCGGCGCCAAATCTCTGAGCGACTAACATCCCTAGCCCTGTACAGGCACCTATAGTGAAACCAAATATTAAAAAAGTAATGCTTCCCGTACTGCCGACGGCAGCAAGCGCGTGTACACCAATTACATTACCTAATATAATCGCGTCTGCGAGAGCATATATCTGCTGAACTACGTTTCCAATAATAAGTGGTATCGAAAATAGCAATATTAATTTTGCCGGATTTCCTTTTGTTAAACTTAGTGTCATATGCTAAGCTTTCCTTATGGTTATATTTTGGGAAATTACTAAAACACCTTTCAGGGCGTAAGGCTCACTCGGCAACCTTTTGAAATGGTGAAATTTTTTATCAAAAATCAAAAAATCAACACTTGCTTAGGAGAGATATTTGTTGTAAAATGGTACCAGAAGCAATGGTATATAACCGTTTTTAAGTGCACGAGGTGACCAACTTTTGATTATGATTGTGTGCGAATATAGAGTGGAGGAGTTTTATGGCGAATTTATCACTTAGAAATGTGGTCAAGACCTATCCCGGCAAACCTCCAGTGACGGCTGTCCACGATTTTTCATTGGAGATTGAAGATAAAGAGTTTATAATCTTAGTTGGACCGTCGGGATGTGGAAAATCTACAACATTACGTATGATTGCGGGGCTTGAGGAAATTACTGAGGGTGAGCTTTATATTGGCGGAAGACTGGTCAACGATGAAGCGCCGAAAGACAGGGATATCGCGATGGTATTCCAAAACTATGCGCTCTATCCGCATATGTCGGTTTTCAAAAATATGGCTTTTGGCTTGAAACTGCGCAAAGTACCTAAAGATATTATCAAAGAGAAAGTACACGGCGCGGCAAAGGTTTTAAACATCGAAACTCTATTGAACCGCAGACCCAAGCAGCTTTCGGGAGGAGAGAGGCAGCGCGTGGCTCTGGGGCGTGCTATGGTACGCGATCCGGTTGTGTTCTTACTTGACGAACCTCTTTCTAACTTGGATGCCAAACTACGCTCTTCGATGCGTTCAGAAATAACCAAGCTACACAAAAGATTGGGCACTACTTTCATATATGTAACCCACGATCAGACCGAAGCAATGACAATGGGAGATCGGATAGTGGTTATGAACAAAGGCTACATCCAACAAGTAGACACACCGCAAAATCTATACGAAAGACCTTGCAATTTGTTTGTGGCAGGATTTATAGGAACGCCACAGATGAATTTTCTTGATGCTGTATTAGAAGAAAACCCGGATGGAAGTTTTTCATGCGTCTTTGAGGGTACCCGCTTCCCGGTACTCGCTGATCGAATACGCAAAGATATTGATATTGCATCCTTTGTGGGGAAGAAAGTTGTGCTTGGGATCCGTCCCGAGGATCTACACGACGAACCTGAACTCATGGAAAAACCTGATTTTGCTGTTATCGAGACTGATGTGGATCAGACTGAGCTGATGGGTTCTGAGACATATCTGTACTTGGCATGTGGGCAACAGAAAAAGAATGTCATAGCGCGAGTATCGGCATACAGCAGGAGCAGAGCCGGAGACAAAGTTAAGATTGTTGCCGATTGCAGGAAACTTCATATATTCAATGCCGATAGTGAAGAAGTTCTTACGGGAGGATAAACGAGAGATTAAATACGTAAACACCTTCCGTCATTGCGGGCTTGCCCTTTAAATCCCTATGGCTTCGTGGGGAAATAAGGCTTGGAGACCGCAATGACGGAAATTTTTATTTTTTAAAAGGTTCAAATAGTATCCGATAAAACGTAAAATATATCGCTGACTTGCTCTCCCGTCCATATATTATGAATACACCCCGTCCTTGCTGTCAGGCTGTAAAGGGAAAGTGACGGGTACTTTGTCCCGGTTAGAACGATAAATCGCCGTAAAAAGTTCCACCGTTTGTCTACCTGCAGTACCATCAACAAAAGGCTGCGTTCCATTTTTGACTGCCCGTACGAAATCTTCCAATTGAAGCTGATGATAATAAGTCATTGCGTCAACCGAGTTAAAGAACTCACTGTCTTCCCGTTTCCACTTTTCCAACATTTCTTCTTCGCCCGGCACTGTCCACAAATCGTTGACAGGGGGTTCGGTAATACTTGACACACCCGCGATAAACATTGCGCCGCCGTCTGTTTGCACACCAACCGCGGCTCCGTTTGAACCAAACACATGCACCTTGCCGTATAGAGCCGGATTTTGCGAATTGGATACAACGATACTTCCCAATGCTCCGCTTTTGAAACGGATAACGGCGATTGCTGTATCCTCTACTTCAATATATGGGTGATTAAGATTTGCCCATGCTCCGTACAGAGTATCTATAGGTCCCATATACCACAGCAGCAAATCAAGTTGATGAGGCGCTTGATTAACCAACACACCGCCTCCTTCAAGTTTCCACGAACCGCGCCAAGGGTCGGAATTATAATAAGCCTCATCACGCCATCCCAGCATCGTCACCATACCAAGAACCGGGCGGCCTATTTTTCCGCCCGTAATTGCTTCAGAAACGCGCATACACGGTCTGTAAAAACGCCGTTGAGAAATTGTACCGACGAGAAGGTTGGATTGTTTTGCCTCCGCAATAATTTCGTCACAGTCGCCCAATGTGGAAGCAAGAGGTTTTTCAACAATCACATGCGCACCCGCACGGAGCGCGGTCAGGGTGCAATCTTTGTGTACCGGATGCGGTACGCATACGTTTACCACGTCTACTTCGGAATCTTTTATCATTGTTTCCAAACAGTCGTATGCGCGCACACCATATTCTCGCTCGTACGCCTTTGCACTTGCGATGTTGCGCGCGTATACCGCCACAAGCTCCGCGTCTTTTACATGTTGGTATGCCTTTGCATGCAAATGTCCTACTTTACCGCAACCTATAATTGCAGCCCTTATTTTTTTCAAAAAAACCGCCGCCTTCCATAATATTATTAAGCCTGATATTTTAGTATTAAGATATGATGTGTTTTTTAATACCTCCATATGCGCTGAAAACAGTTATCAAACATAAAAGCGAAGGGTAGAGCAGAAGCATTGGGACAAAACCTACTTGCAGATTCATAAAAGCGAATAATATCAAAATGGTACATACAAGCAGAGCCACAAACTTATGAAGAGATGATAATAAAGCAAGAATCAATGCGTTTTTGGCGATGATAATAATTGGCAAATCAAGCAATGAAATCATGGGGAACAGGGAAAAACTAACAAAAAGCACCATAACCGCCCCAAAAAATGCGACAACGGTTAATATCAAAAACAGGGGGTATGAGGCACTGAGATTGCTATAGTACCAAATCGCAAGTATAGAGGTTGCAAATCCTGCGATTAACAAAAAACCCGCAATTGTTGCTTTCTTAAACTCAAGACGAAAAGTATTCCAAAAAGTGTCCCACAGGAAATACGGTTCGTCACGCACCATTTTTACGATGACACCTGTCATTGCGCAATATGCCGCGGGTATAGTGACAATCGGAATGCAGAACAGGTAAAACAGGAAATTTAGTTTTATAAGCGAAAAAAACTCACGAGACAGTATTTGAAAAAACAACCGCAAACCCTTGGCAGGAGGGGGGAGGGGGGTTCCTTCAGGTCTCGGTTTTTCACTCCTAAAAAACAAGCCCATGACTATCGCCCTTTTTCAATGTTGATACCGTTTGAATCGACTAAATATTCTTTTTCAAAAACGATAACTTTAATTCTAGCTCCCGATAATAGTTTTATGGTGACTGAATTTTGGTCAACTTTAACAGCAATCAGTGAGCCCATGATTTGAATATTGAAACTGTATGAATTCCATTCTTCGGGTATGGATGGATTTAAAATCGGAATCAGACCGTCTGTCCGCAGACCGCCAAAGCCACAAACAATGCATAACCACATAGATCCCGCTGCCTCAACATTAAGCCCCTCACTTACATTCCGGTTATGATCATCCATATCGAACCCCACAGCAAAATTCATATACTTAGCTACATCATCCGATTTACCAAGCTCGGCCGCTAAAACCGCATGGACGCTCCTGCTTAACGATGAGTTATGGCAACATTTTGGTTCATAAAACTCATAGTTAACACGCTTTGAATCCATAGAATAGTCTGCGCCGTATAAGAACATATGTAACAATACATCGGGCTGATTAATCATGGCATATCTGAATATACGGTCATATGCCCAATTATTTTTGACGGGTAGTTCATCACAGGGAATATTGCTGACATCAATGCGCGGCAAGCCGAAGAAACCCTCATGCTGCTCAAAAATTCCTGTTTCTTTTTCAAGCGGGATCCTCATTTTTTCGGCTTTTTCGAGGAAATCATCTATCTCCGCGCGGACTATCCCCGATTGTTCCGTGACGTTGATTAACTTCTCATGTGCATCTGTTTGCATTTCACTTAAAACTTGCGCTGTATACTCGAAAGTTTTTTTCGCTATTATATTTGTATAATAATTATTACTAACCATCATGTGTAGTTCATCGGGGCCCATGACTCCGTAGAAACCGAAATCACCATTTAGTTGACTGTAAGCTCCGCGGGACGCATAAAATCGACTAATCTCAATCAACATCTCAATTCCTTGCGTATAGAGAAAATCTTTATCACCGGTTACATTGACATAATGCCAAATGCCATATGCTATTGCCGCATTGACATGGATTTGCAACATAGAATGTTCCCACCATGTACAACTTTCTGTACCATCAATGGTCGCAAGAGGATAAGAAGCCCCGATACAATCAACTTCGCGCGCGCGTTCTTTTGCCTGAGGCAGATTGTCATACCTGAATTGAAGTAATTTTCGGGCAGCCAAGGGGTCATTAAAAAGATAATAGTGAAGCATGTGTGTTTCTGTAAACCATGTTATCTGACCGTCATTCATTTCGGTTAACAAATTCCCGGTGCCCTTTGCCCCCCTGAGTGTTTGGTGCAGATTGAAAAGGCTGTAGCGAATCCCCTGTTGGTCATCAATATTTCCTTCAATTGTTATATCCGAGCGGTTCCAATAATCGCTCCAATAATCACGCTGTTTCTCAAGTAAATTATTAAACGATAAATCTGCATATTCATTATCATATGCGCTGTTACCTTGTTCCCAAATGTCGCTACAATCAGCTTCGGAGCCAAAAAAGGCTTGTTGCGCCACTATCCTGTCTATGGTCACCATTTCACTTTCAGTGAGTGAAACCTCAAATTCAAACCCGACAAATTTATCATCTTGCTTTTTTTGAAGCTCTGTAGCTTCCGGCAGATTAAGACGGAGTTTTGAAAACACATGCATAGTTCCGCAATCTGTTGACGCGAGCACAGACACGGTATTTCCGTTGATATCTTCTTGGGAACATGTCCAATGATTCTCTCCCGTATGCTCAAAATTATCTGAAAAATCAAGACCTGCCCGAATTGATATGACCCCATTAAAATTGATTGGCTCAAACTCTATCCTTTGGCATCCTACATTCGGCGTGTCCATACTGAGAAACCGTAAAAACCTTACTTTTAGCCGCTTTCCTGAAATAAGGTTCCATATAAACTCACGACTCAGCACACCCGTTTTCATGTCCAAGGCTATTTTTAAGTTATTGAAACTTGATACCGAAAGGTCCAAAAGCTCTCCATCAAGCGTAACCCTTGTATGTAGCCAGTTGATTGCGGGCATAATATAACACTCTTTGTGCGCGAGCCCCTTACACCAAAATGGTCTTAAAACTTTTTTATGGAAAACGCCATTTACATAGCTTCCTATCTTAGTGTCACCACTATACCCTTCATCAAAATACCCTCGAACTGCCAAAAAACCATTTGCAAGTGAAAAAACAGATTCGGTTGCGCGTGAAATTGAAGGGTCAAAATTTTCTAAGATTACTGCCCATGGATCCGGCGTAAAATAATCTTTTCTTAAATTTAGCAATTCACTCACTCCTCTCTCCGCGATTGATCCGGCGGCATATCGATTACAATACCCGTATCTGTGAGTATGTATTCATCTCCATAGACTTTAATAGGAATGGATGTTTTACCGCGCACCTTGAGGGATATTGACTGACGATTTATACAGACATCAATTCGCTCGCCCGCGTATATGATGCTGAAACGCAGCAAAGTCCAACCTTTCGGCAGCGAAGGATTTAAAACAAGTGTAGGTCCATCTGCGCGAAGACCACCAAATCCATAAACAAAAGTAAGCCACGCCCCTGCTAATGCCGGGATATGAAGACCTTCTCGGGCATTTCGATTATAGTCATCAAGGTCTATCCTACTCGCGAACTTTGCGTACTCATGAGCCTTATCGTGATATCCCAGTTCGGCGGCTAAAATAGAATGGATACACGGAGACAGCGACGAGTCATGGCAGCAGCGCGGTTCGTAATAATCGTAGTTAGCACGTTTTGTTTCCATTGAATACTCTTGGCTGAAGAAAAACAACGGAAGCAGGCTATCGGGCTGTTTTGTTATATCAGTTCTGAAAATTCTGTCATACGACCAGTTATGATAAAGAGGATAATCAGTATGGGGTATGGATTTATAATCTGTATGAGGCAGGTCGAAGAATCCTTCATGCTGCTCAAAAATACCGGTTTTCTCATCACAAAGCAATATAATTTTCGATGCCATTTCTCGCCATTGGGCGATTTCGCTATCACATAATTCAACTTTTTCAATCACTCTACTAAGCTCTAAAGGTACGCGCCGGCGCATCTCGTCAATGACTTCAAGCGTATATTCAAGGGTCTTTTTTGCCATTATATTTGTATAGAAGTTATTGTTCACCATCATATGAAACTCATCAGCACCCATTACACCGTAAAAGCCGAATTCACCCGTAGGACTCCACTGTCCTCTGCTTGCGAAATAGCGGCTGGTTTGTAACAGCATCTCAATCCCTTGATTATAAAGTAGTTCCTTATCATTTGTTACATGCACATAATGCCATATACCATAAGGAATTGCAGCACTTACATGAATTTCCAAATTACCATGCCACCACCAATTACAACATTCCGTTCCGTCAATGGTTGACATTGGGTAGCAAGCGCCTAAGCAATCCATTTCAATAGCGCGTTCAAGCGCTGCCGGTAAATGATGATATCGGTAAATAATAAGATCACGTGCAGCCTTAGGATTGGTAAACAGATAAAAAGGCAAAATGTAACTCTCGGTGTCCCACCAAGTTCTTCCGCCGTAAGATTCACCTGTCAGACCCTTCCCGCCCACATTGAGCGTATTGTCAGCACCGTGCTTAGTCTGGTGTAGACTAAATACACAAAAACGAGCCCCTTGTTGATTTTCGGGATCTCCCTCTATTTCAATATCCATTATATCCCACGCTGCGTTCCAAAAATCTATCTGCCGTTTCAGATAAATGTCATACGAAAGCGGCAGATACTCATTTGCAAGATTTTGCCCTTGTCCCCAGACATCATTCGGATTTATCCCACTTTTTCGCTCTGCATGGTTGCATACAATCTTTTCTATTACTTCAGCTTGCCCCTGCTTGAGAGCTAATTCAAACTCAAGACCGATCAGCTTTTCATTTTCAATCTGTCGCATTTCAACGGGATTCTTCACATCAAGCCTGAATGACGAAAACGCCTGTTGACCACTATCCTCAGTAAGCGCAAGAATTGCGGCACCATTGTCGATATGTTCCTTTCGCAAACAGATCCAGTGATTTTTTCCGGTACTCTCATAGATGGGGGAGAAATCCAGACATGATTGTATCGTAATGTTTCCGTCAAAATTCAATGGTTCGACTATTATCCGTTGACAACCAACGTTATATGAGTCCATGCTCACAAAACGCTGAAAAACCATCTTCAGCTGTTTGCCATTATTATGTTCCCATACGAACTCACGAGTCATAACTCCTGTTTTCATATCAATTTCTCTTTTGAAATCACGGAATGTTACATTAGCAAGGTCTAATTTCTCTCCATCAAGATATATTCTTGTATACAACCAATCTACCGAATTAACTACGAAACAATCTCTGGAAACTAAACCCTTGTAATTAAATTGCACATCGACACTGGTTGCATAAACTGCATTTAAATAGCTGCCATGCAATGTATCGCCGCTGTAACCTTCTTCGAAATAGCCACGCGCACCCATAAATTCATTTGCAACAGAGAATATAGCTTCGGCCACTCGACCGTGAGACGGGTCAAATCCTTCCTCGATGACCTTCCACGGATCAACAAGAAAATAACGATCTCCAATTTTTGCCATGTTTAAAGGTCATTCCTTTCGTTTTTCATAGTCGAAATTAGTCTTTGTTTCACTTGCTCCGGTGTTGCGACGCCCGTGACACCAACTTGCTCAATGGTAATAGAGGAGCAACAAATACCCAATAAAACTGCTTCAATCAAATCCAAACCGAGCGCCAACCCCAGTATGATTCCCGCATTTGCGGCATCACCGGCTCCGGTTATATCTATAGGCGGTGTGACCGGAAAAGCCGGAATATGCGTGATGTTGTCATCTTTAAATACATAAGCGCCATCTTCGGCGGCAGTTATTATTGCCGCACGACCACTACTTGCAAGCAATGACATCCCGCCTTTTTCTATAGAACAACCGTCATCACCATTATTAGGAAATTCAAATTGATTGCACTTGACTATCATGTTTTGATAATGATCGGCAAATCCTCGGGAGTCCACATAAAATATTTTATCATCATATTTTAACGCAAGCTCCGAGAGCTTCTTGCGAATTCTATCAGTGACAGCAGCATAGTTGTTTTGTAAAAATTGATCTGCAATAACAACGGCTTGCGTATCTTTTAATGTCTTTTCCAGATTTATAATCAGCTTTTCTTCCAGTACGGCAGGTGTTTCTCTAAAGTTGCGAATATCAAAACGAGGCATTTCTTTAAAACTTTCGCCTTCTGTTTTCCTCATGGTTTTCATATAGGTACATGTCATTACATCATCGGATTGCACCATAAACTCAGTATCAGCGCCTATGCGCGACAAGCTATTTATAAAATCAAAGCCCTCACCATCATTGCCGATTAGTCCGACACATTGCACCATAGCGCCAAGGGAACGCAAATTTTGCGTTATTGTACCACCTACACCCGGGAACATCGCGATACGTTCAACTTGATATGCCGGAAGTCCGGTTTCAACTGAGACTTCATCACGCACAGAATCAATATAGAGATATTTATCAAGACAGAAATCACCAAAAACTGTTATTGCACAGTCTTTAGCATTGTCAATGCGTTTAAGTATAATATCTGTATTTATATTACACATTTGTCCAAGTCCCAAACTTTCCGTGCCAAGTGCGGCAGTGTCAAGCGATGCTCGCCTTGAACATAATAACTCTTACCACCGTCTGCGACTGTTCTGGCAAGAATTGTCTTCCAAGGTCGAAAGTAGTAGTGTGGCTCTGTTTTTGCCGGCGTCCGGCTTATATCGTTGGAATTGATTGGCAAAATATCAAAAACTGCCGTTGTAAAATCAGCGATACTACGTTTTTGCTGCATCACAACATTGCGCGCCATAGTTAATGCTTTCAGATAAACCTCAGGGCCTGTCACTGCAGAACCAAAATTTAGGTATACGCCTCCCTCAAGATTCATCATGGTCTGTGTAAAAATCAAAAAATCAGCGTATGACGCAATACCCATCGCGGCTCCGTCACAATTCGGATGCTCGTGGATTATATCACTGCCGATTCCAATATGTACCGTGCATGGTATACCAAGATGATATCCCATGGCAAGAACACTTTTCTCACGATACGGAAGATTATTTTCCCATATATACCGTCCGACAGATTCGCCCCAACCAAGACCGGCATGTGCTCCTTCGGTAATTATATCATTGAGAATACCGGTTTCACGCCATAATCCGAATTGCCCTTCGCTAACATAGCGCTCAACACTCTCGCAGGTTTTGCCGATTAGAGAAAACTCATAATCATGGATTGATCCTGCGCCATTGGTTGCAAGGTGAGTGATTTGTCCTCTTCTCATCATCTCAATAATATGCGGGGCACATCCGGTACGGATTACATGCGCGCCATACATCAATACCACTGCGGCATTTTTTTCTCTTGCTTTAAGAATGCTTGTGGCAAGGGGCTCAAGAGCAGCATTGAAATAATCTTCGAGTTTATCATCAATGCCGATAAAAGAATCAATTGAAACGTCGTGCGTGCGCTCACTGAGAGGTTTTATTTTGAGCTGTGAACGGTCAAACTGTTGATATGGCATACTAATGTCCATCCCTTTCTTGTCTTGTTAAGAAATCTACTAACTTCTTTGCCTCACTGAAATCAGGGATAATGAGCGAGGCTCCCGCCTCGAGTAGTCTTTCGCGTTTTCGAGGATGAACGCTGTCAAATCGCGCCTCATCGGTAGCTACACCAACAGAATATCCTCCCATATCAGAAATCAATTCAATCTCAACGAAACCATCTCCAAAAGAAAGTATCTCGCTGCCGTCAATATTGTTGTCCGCAATAATTCTCTTTATTACCTCACTCTTAGTGCAAACGGTAATAATATCATCTTTTGCGCCATATATATGCTGACCAAAGTGGGCATCAAGTCCAAGCAATTTAGCTTCTTCCAATACATCGACCTCATCGGTTCCGCTCGCGAGGTACAGACTACAACCCATTTCACTTAGGAATGTGAGTAACGCAATACTTCCGGGCACTAAATAATTTTGCGGTTCACAACCATCACGCAAGGCTTTTTTCCGATTCTGTATATGGATGTTCAAACGCCGCAAATATTCCGTCTTATACACAATCGGATCGACCGCATCACCACCGCGTCGAACGACCTCATCATTTAATCGCATACACTGGAATATCGTTTGCTTACCGGTAAGAATATCGACAAAATATGTGACCTCCTCCTCAATGGATTCTCTGTCTTCCGCTTTTGGTGTTTTAGCAAGAACCTCAACAAAATACGGAATCATAATCTCCTGCCAACCTGTACGGATGAGGCTGAGTGTACCGTCGAAATCAAACAAGGCACAGCGAAAATGTGTTCCCGGGCGCTTAACTATTTCCATGCCCCATTGCGCTTCCAATATACTGCGAATGACACAAACCATATTATGCTCATACATCATGTGCAAATCTTCAATTTGCTCCATAACATCAGATGGAGCAATAATATATAAATCGCTGATATTCTTTAATTCCCCACCGTCACGCCCCAGAAAACCAATTGTTACCATACCTATCTCCGAGGCGAAGCGCGCTGCTTTGACTAAATTTGGAGAGTTGCCGCTACCACTGAAATAAACAAACACATCTCCCGGACGTCCCTTTGTTTCCAGTTGTGTTAAATAAATATCATCATAGGAGAAGTCATTTGCAAGACATGTAAGAACTGAATTGCTGTCGCCGAGACACTCAATATCAAATCCTACGCGATTATATGCGCGACATCCCTTAATAAAATCATTCGCCATATGAGAAGCCGTAGCATGACTGCCTCCGTTACCTGCGGTAAAAATGCGGTTTTTTCGTTTTTTTGCGTCCATAAGTGCTATGGCAATGTTTGCCAATGCTTTCCAATCAGTGCTGCTAATGCTACCCTTAACTTCTTCTGCATACTCGCTAAGTTTCTGCTCAATTTGTGATATATTCAAAATAATTCTCCTTATCCTCAGGTCAATATTCTGTCAAAATCACTGCCATATTTTAAGGAATCAGAATAATCTTTGATAAACCTTGATCTCCGTCGTGTACGGCGTGTATCCACTTGTTTCCCTCTGCCATTGGTGCGACTTTTGAAATCATACAATCAACATTGACCTTACCGGTTGCTATCAAGTCAAGACATTGCGGATACTCTCCGGCGGATGCGCAACTACCAAATAGGCTGATTTCTCTTGTAACAACCCATTGTAACGGAAAATCAATAGTAGCTGACACATTCCCGATAAGCACCATATCGCCGCCTTTTTTTAATATATCTAAACCAAGAGCAACCGTAGCCTCCAGTCCTGTCGCATCATAGCAAACATCTACTCCTTCGCCTTTCGTTGTCAGTGTTCTAATCTTGTCGGCTGCATCGGTATCCTTACTATTTACTGCATAGTTAGCGCCATGTTTTAACGCAAGTTCGAGTTTATCGGGGTCTATATCAACCGCGATTATGTTCGAAGCCCCAAAAGCTCGCAATGTCTGGACAGTCAACAACCCTATAGTACCTACGCCAATAACAGCTACAGAGGCAGGAGGGATTGCTGTCCTGGTAATCGCATGGTATGCAACTGACAATGGTTCAATCATTGCCGCCTGTACGAAACTAACATTGTCAGGGAGTTTGTAAAGAATATGAGCCGGAACAGCGACATACTCCGCAAATGCACCATGCATCCTATAATCACCGCAGGATACGCCCAGAACCTTCCGATCATCACACAAATTGATCATGCCGGATTTGCAATTATCACATTTATTACAGTATACTGTAGAATCAAATGTAACACGATCACCCACTTTATAGTTGTGTACATTGATTCCACATGCCGCAATAGTTCCTGCCCCCTCATGCCCCATTATTATCGGCGGGATTCTTCTACCGGTGCTACCTGTCATCCCATGAACATCGCTTCCGCACACAGCGCACGCCTCAACCTTTATGAGCACATCGTTATCTCCACAAACAGGCAAATCAACGTCTTCCCATACAAATGAATTATACTCTTTCAATACCAAAGCTTTCATATTCCGTCTCCAAAATTCATTAAAACTATTTTAGGTTGTTTTGGATTTTCATCTACCTATACAGCAATAATCTTTATTGCCAGATCCAGTTTGTATGCGGGACAGTTAATATCGATATCCGAACCGTCACATTATCATTCAACAGCGATTTTAAATACATATGCAGTCTTGCATGGTCGATTATTTTCGTTTTGTAATTGCTCCGGAACGTGTATTATTAGATTTCCGTCATTATTGTAGTCCCATTTCAAATCCTTATCAAACCCTAACAAGCTTATTGGCGTACTCACCTTTGGGCGAACAGTTGTGAGACATAGTGAACTGCCCGGCCATTTCATACTGATTGCGTACACAAACGCGCCATCTTTAGAACAAGTGTAATATATATCATCGCCTTCTTTGAATAACATACCCGGACGCGGTCTTGTGGCATATATCGCTTCACTGTTTACATCAAGCCACTTGCCCGCATCGAGCAATTGTTCAACTGCTTTCGGATGCCAACACCCGTCACCGTCAGGTCCGATTCCCACCATGAAGTTGCCACCTTTGGCAACCGCATCAATTAAGTTGCTAATAACCCATTCACTGCCTTTGTAATTCTCGTCAATTGGGTCATATGAAAAGGTATCTGCCAGAGGATATATGACCATCCACGGCATATCGGTATTTTCTTTACATTCCGGGACAAAACCTTCCGGACAATAATAGTCTCCGTAATTTCCTATTCCGCGCGCTCTGAGCATAACATCGGGCTGAATATCACGGAGCTTCTTGATTGTGTCTCTTAATTCGGGCCATACATCAACTCCGAGCCACATATCAAGGCAGATCATGTCAATCTTTCCATACTTCGTAAGGAGTTCGGTGAGCTGTTGCCTATGTCTTGCGACCATTCTCTCCTTTTCGTCTTTTGTAACACTATGCACAAGAATGGGGGTTCTTTTGTCGAACCTGACGTCCATTTCATCAAGCTCTCTTTTTGTGATCACTTTGTCTAAATCAGGTACAGATAACGGATGAAAAGTGTAGGGTCTGAAATCAGCGTCAAACCAATCGGGATGAGAGAAATAGAGGTCAATCTTGATGTCATATTTTCGTGCCGCATCGCATAACTCGCCGACAATATCTCTCTTAAAAGGAGAATCGGCGACACTGTACGAGAAATCACACTCTTCGATTTGCGGACCACCGGGTGAAAGCCAATTGATGCGTCGCTTTACCTTTGTATCGGTATTAAACAAAGAAAATCCATCATGGTGTTTTGAGGTAAACGCAAAGCATTTAAATCCTGCGCTCTTAAAAAAACTGAGCCACTGATCGGCATCAAAACCTTTTGGGTCAAAAGTTTTGTATAAATCTTGATATTTCTGCCTGTCTTCATCAGACATTTTCAAGAATTGCCATGATTCTTGCTGCAAATTCCATTTTGAGTAAAGCCCCCAATGTATTCTCACGCCGAATTTTATATCATTAAAAGCTTCCCGTGCGCTTTCCGGAGCGCGAGGATAATCTTTCTCCGGCTCCCTATCAATATATGGTTTTACATCATTCCAATGCACATCTGTTTCCGGTAGATAAAGATTTTGTTCCTTACTCATGTCATCACCCCTCTATATTTAATCGCAATGAATCCATATGCTTTTTACTGCGGCGTTTGTAGTCGCGCAACTTTTCAATCCCGTATTGTGAACATAGCTCGCGGACGTTGACGTCCGGTGAGATGGAACGTATAACACACCACTCCTCGCGATCGTAATCATGTTGGAGTTCTATTTTGCCCGGATGTTCTCGGAGCATCTTGAATATTTTTTCCCTATTGAAATTATGATGGCATATTATTTTATCCAAGTCGATATGTGCTCGTGATACCAATATTTGGCTATGCTTATGTCGATTATATGTTATCTCTTTGCCGTCTATGTCATACACGGCAAAATCCGGTTTCTGTGTGGCAGTCACTATGGTATAATGATGATTTTTTGCATGTGCCGATAACTGACTGCCTGCCGAATAAGCGCTTGAAAAAAGAACCAAATCTACGTCTAAATCTGCAATATCTTGCCATAGATCAGGAAAATTAGCATCAAAACAAATTGTTGCAGAAACTCTTCCGAAGTCGGTGTCGGCAAACACTGCCTGCTTGCCCGGTATTATCGTTGAATCTTTTCGGTCAAACTCACTCCAATAGGGATACATTTTGTCGTAACAAAAGGCTATTTCACCATCGCGGTCAAATAAAATAGCTGAATTCACATGTGTTATATCCGTAATTTGTTTATACAGCCCTATCAGAATGTACATTTTGTTTTTGCGAGACAATTCGACCAGACCGGACAGAAATTTATCGCCCGGATGATTTATCTTCTCTCCAAGACATGTTTCGGGTAATATCACGATATCTTCCGTACCATCAACATTTTCTTGTATTAAATCGAGTATGCCGTCTTCACACAATCCCGGTCCGCCAACTTCCGCGGAAAACGCCAAACTAAGAATTGATACATTTTTCACTACTAATCTGCTCTCCTACATTGAATATTCAATTATAACTCTCTCAAATTTTATCTTATTGATTTTTCCTGTGAGGCTTAACTTTCTATTGGGGTCTCAATATGTGGAAATTTAATAGTACTAAGACGTGCGTCAGGCGCTGCCCATAAAGCCGCATTTTGCAGGATGAGACGAATTGTTGGATTGTAATAAATTGGGTATTCTTCATGTCCGGGTTGAAAATAGAAAATTTTCCCGTAACCGCGGCGATATGTTAAACCTGAACGAAACACCTCGCCACCGGCAAACCAACCTATGAACACAGTATCTTCAGGTGACGGGATGTCAAATGGCTCGCCGTACATTTCTTCATGTTCAAGCTCAAAATATGTTGGGAGTCCTTGCGCGATGGGATGATAAGGAGCTGTTACCCATACTCGCTCACGGTCACCATGCCGCCAACTAAGACTGCCTGTCGAACCCAGCAAACGTACAAAAGGTTTTGATGCGTGCGCGGAATGCAAGCCTACAAACCCCATGCCTTTTTGTACTTCCTTGACGATCATTTCGACGATATCATCGGGAACATCTTGGTGACGCATATGACCCCACCAGAATAAAACGTCGGTATCGGCAAGTATCTGCGGAGTTATTGTTTCACGAATGTTGTCTATCCCAGCTTCACGCACCTCAAACCTTTGATCGAAAGCGCCCGCAATCGCTTCGAATAGACCGTTGGGATAGGCTGCCTGTACATTCTCTACCATGACATTCTCCAGTGCTGCTTTTGCCATGGTCTTTGCATTTGCAATAACATCTTCAGTGTATACCAGAATTTTGATTTTTTTGTTCATACACATACTATAGTACCGCCTTACAATTTATTTTTTTACTCTTTGTGTTGTTAAAAAGTTACACAATATTTAAATCGTTTCCCATGCTTTAGTGTGCATTGATATTTGCACTTTCTCCAAAATGTGTTGAATTTTTTGCCCGTCGGTTATAGTTGCTGCCAAACCATCACCGCAACCATTAAGAATATCCGCAAATGATTGCATCTGATCTGATTTGTATTGCTTTGGTATTGGCAATTTAGAGAAAATCCGACCATTAGCATAATCTTCGCCAATACATATTTCCAACTCATCCTCACTTATGTCCCTAACGTTATTTTGAAAAACCAAAGAACCCTCACTTCCATACACTTCCAATCGCTGATAATCACTTCTACCATATGCTGAATTTGATACATGAATTACTGCAGACCCGCCACCGGAAAGCCCTGCGTGGAAAATGCAATAATCGTCAACATCAACGGCACCCATACTTCCATCAGGGTATGGTCGGGATTTTACAAAGGTATCTGCACGTCCGGAAACACATAAGAATTCCTCACCTGTAACAAAGCGAACATAATCGGCACAGTGACTACCGAGGTCGAACAAAGCCCCGGCTCCCGCTTTGCTCTTATCAAAACGCCATACCAAACCGACTTTTCTCGACGGCAGAGCCCAAGAATGAAAATACTGTACATTAACATGGAAAATCTGCCCGAGTTTGCCGGCGTGCACCAAATCTCTGGCATATCTGGCGGCGCCCAGAAATCGCTTAGAAAAGCAGACCATGTTTTTAATATCATTTTTTAATGTTGCTTCTGCTAATTCGTCCGCTTCCTTAGCATTCATTGTGATAGGCTTTTCCAATAAATAAGGCTTACCCGCCTTTACTGCTGCCATTGCCACAGGAAAATGTGTAAAATTCGGGGTAGCAATACTGACGGCATCAACTTCGCTGCAATTTATCAAGTCATTATAATCTGTAAAACATAGCGATTTATCTATTGAATATTCATTTGCAACAATTTCCATCGCATCTTTGTTTGTGTCACACAAAGCTGTAAATTCCAAATCCGGACTTTTGATTATACCCGGAATTTGCAATCCTTTCACAATGCCTCCAACACCTACGAACCCAATTCTAAATTTTGCCATTTCACTTCTCCTCTATGTAGTATTATCGTTGTGATAACAGTTCACATGATTCTGCGAACTGCATAAGACAAAGTGCCGGGATAACTGAAAAATGCCTATATTTTCATAATTGTGCCATTATCACAAATTGAAACATTGATTTGAATGGCGGCGCAGCTTAACGGAATCGACCCATCAAGACAACTTGAAATGACCCAGCATGCATATTCTACCATTGCATCCAAATTGGCGTCCACGGTAGTCAGCGACGGGAAAATAGAATCGTAACGATCAGATTTATCAAAGCCGACAATACTAATATCCTCCGGCACCCTGATTCCGGCTTGCGTCAAAGCACTATAACAGCCAAATGCCATATCATCATTAAATGCAAAGACAGAAGTTGGTCTTTCAGCCTGCGGCATCCCAAGGATAAACTTGCCTGCACTCACACCGGAAGCAAATAGCCAATCTCCGTCAAGTATAAGTATTTCATCAGATGATTTTCCCTCTTTCAGGTAAAATTTTTGTATACCGCTCATCCGTTCGATGCTGGTTTGATAATTCCTTATCCCTGTGATGACAGCGATTCGCGTATGTCCGAATTCCGTCAGCATTTTTGTCACCCTATATGCGCCATCAATGTTGTTGGCAATTACACTGGTCATCAATGACGTATTGTGATTGACCGATACGCACGGAATGCCCGCCTTAAGGCCTTCATGATACATTTCATTACTCATATAGCTATCAAAGATTATTGCAACCGGTGATGTATGCGCAATAACTTCTGCTAAACCCTTGCTTGTTCCAACCGGCTTGAATAACAAATTATAACCCATTCCGGAGATGCTTTTTTCAAAGCTGTTTATGAGATTAAAATGAAAATACTCACCGTTATCTTGCAGATAATCCTTATGTGCAACCAACAGAATATTTCTTCGTCCCACTTGAGATATAGATTTGCCATTGTTTTTTTGCACCTTGCGTGCGGATTTACTACCCGTAAGCATGGTGCCGCAACCGGGTTTTTTTACAACAAGCCCGTCATCTACCAATATCTGCAACGCTTTGCGTACAGTATTACGCTCAACGCCAAAGCGTTCACATAAGTCCTTTTCACTAGGGAGCATCAAGGTTTTGTTATAGATTCCGTTATGTATTTCATTCTCAAGTGTTTCGTAAATTTGTTTGTAAATTGTTCGTGCCATAAATTCCTTCACTTCCATTTGTTATAGCTAATCAAGTTGATAATGAAAAATAATGTGACAAGCCGGAAGCCTGTTATCAGCACAGGTCTGCGAGAAAAGCAATGGGGTATCCGGCATAAGGTCACATCATTAAAAGAGGCAAGCTAGATCTTCAAGGTAGTCACAGCAATAAAAGCTATGAGAAAAAGACGAATTGTGCGTAACACTTGTATGCATACAAGTGAACATGACAATGCGAACATGTTTACACTTATGCTACCATGTTAAAATGCCAAAGTCAAGTGTTTTTGTATAAAAAAACAAATTTCTGCTCCCAAAAAATAGATTGAAGAGTCACGCATAACACACATGCATTCAGTCCAAAAATGTTAAGGACTCAGCTTTAAATTAAACACTCACCTCAAAACCACTTGCACAACATTACGCATAAATGTATAATATCTGTAAAATACAAAACTGCAAGAAGAACAGGAAGACGAATTACACGACAAAATCGAAAAGGTGAAACATAATGGGAAAATCACTGGTATTGGCTGAAAAGCCATCAGTTGCACGGGAACTTGCGAAAATATTAGGCTGTAGGCAAAACGGCGAGGGTTGTATCATCGGGGACAGATACATCGTGACATGGGCGTTGGGGCATCTGGTCACGCTGGCAGATCCTGAGCAGTATAATAAGGACTACGCCACATGGGATTTGCAGCATTTGCCGATGCTGCCGCAAAAGATGCAGCTTGTTGTTATCAAGGAAACATCAAAACAGTTTAATATTGTCCGCAGCCTGCTCAAGCGCGGGGATGTGAGTGAAGTCATCATTGCTACTGATTCGGGGCGTGAAGGCGAGCTTGTCGCGCGTTGGATACTCATCAAAGCCGACTGCAAAAAACCGCTCAAGCGGCTTTGGATATCCTCTCAGACGGAAAAGGCGATTCGTGACGGGTTTAAAAATTTAAAACCCGGCGCGGATTATTATAATTTGTTTTTGTCGGCGCAATCACGCTCCGAGGCGGATTGGCTTGTCGGACTGAATGTTACGCGTGCGCTGACATGCAAGCATAATGCTCAACTTTCGGCGGGAAGAGTGCAAACTCCGACTTTGGCAATGATTGTAGCAAGAGAGCAGGAAATCAAGAATTTTATTCCGAAAGAATATTTTACCGTAAGAGCGAGATTTGACGGATTCAACGCAATACGAGCGGGGAAAGACGGGCAATCACGCATTTTTAATCGTGAGGACGCAGAGCTGATTTTGAAAAAATGCATGGGCAATACGGCTATTGTGACTGAGGTATCCAAGCAGTATAAACATAAAGCGCCTCCGGCGGCTTACGACCTCACAGAACTTCAGAGAGACGCAAACCGTAAATATGCATATTCTGCAAAGGAAACGCTTTCGTTAATGCAATCTCTTTACGAATACCACAAATTGCTCACCTATCCGCGCACAGATTCAAGATATATAACAGACGATATAGTACCGACTTTGCCGGATCGTCTGCGCGGTATCGCTGTCGGGGAGTATAAGGAATTTGCGGGTGAACTGCTTAAACAGCGCCCTTTATCGGCAAAATATCTTGTAGATAACCGCAAAGTCAGCGACCATCATGCCATAATCCCTACGGAAGAACCTGCCTATATCCCTGCGCTTACTCCGCAGGAGCGTAACATATATGATTTGGTGGTACGCAGATTTTTGGCGGTGCTTTCCCCTGCGTATGAATACGAAGAAGTCAAGCTGACAATTAAAATCGGCAATGAACTTTTTCGCGCGAAAGGAAAGACTACGATAAATCCCGGGTGGAAGCGAATTTACGGGCAGGAACTCCCCGAAGATGAGGATGAAGACACAGATTTAAGAGAACAATTTCTTCCGCAGATTCGTCAAGGTGAAAAGCTGAATTTTAAATCATGCGATTTGGAAATCGGGAAAACCAAACCTCCCGCAAGATATAATGAAGCTACATTACTCACGGCGATGGAAAATCCTGCGGATAATCAGGTTAATGCTGAAATGCGCGCTGTTTTGCAGACGGCGGGTGGCCTGGGAACACCTGCCACACGCGCCGACATTATAGAAAAACTGTTTTCGTCCTTTTATATCGAGAGGCGAGGCAAAGAGATAATTCCGACCTCAAAAGGAATCCAGCTTATCTCTATTGTGCCGCCGGATTTGCGTTCCGCCGCTCTCACGGCGAAATGGGAACAGGAATTAAACCTCATAAGCAAAGGGCAGGCGAAAAGTGATAAATTTATTTCACAAATGCGGGATTATGCTTCAAAACTTGTTTCGCATGTCAAGGCGAGCGAAGCAAAATATACGCATGATAATATGTCGCGTGAAAAATG
>JGI20163J15578_10000230_pt1 | contig 22884 bp, 20 predicted proteins | sample TergutCu122P1_FD_15578 | JGI IMG/M metagenome (IMG submission 15578)
GCTGAATTCGCGAGGTAAGTGCGACCAAAAAGAACAATTTTGAGAGGTGGGTATTCTGAAACCAAAAAATATATCGTCAAATGACATCAAAATGAGCAATTAACATGGAAATTTTAGCATATGTATGCTAAAATCTTGATTAGACATGGCAAATACATTAAAAATGGGCGAATTAAAGCAAGGATGCCCAAATTTTTCGGCTTTCTACGAATAGTAAGTGCAACCTTTAGTTTATCCTGTGAATTTATTGTGATTGCGATGCCTAAATAGAAACTGGAGTTACTTTTTTAGTAACTCAGGCGTTAGCGTAATATCATCGTGTGGGATGATGCGGATGCCTAAAGTTTCGAGCGATAACGGATTGTGAAAGAAGCTGAATGTTTGGAAGGCAGAGTTCCCGTTCAGCTTTTTCCGTGGATACGAATTGATATGATTCGCAACCATACTGAAATCATCTTGTGAAAAACCATTGAACGAAGTTCCTTTTGGAACGATTCTTCTGATGAGAGAGTGATTGTTTTCAAGTGAGCCTTTCTGCCATGCTGCACCCGGATCACAGTAGAATATCCGTGTTCGTCGTATTCCGTCTTTTGTAAATTCAATAGCTGAGGGCTGCGAAAACTCACTACCATTGTCAGTTAGAATTACAGGAAACAGTTTTGTGAAAATCTTATGCTCTAGTGTTTCGTAAAGTTCATTAAAGATATCTACGACAGATTTCGCAGTATTAGCGTCTCGCTTGAAAATCAACATAAGCTCAGAATTAGTGAAATGAATAGTTAACAAAACACTTTCATTGTTTCCTTGTTTGCCAATAACACTGTCCATTTGCACAATTGCAGGCTCGAAAGTTTCAACATATTCAAGAAAATCCCGATAGGTTCGTCCATTTCTGCAACCTGCTTCAACTTTTACATTTTTCTTCTTTTGTCTTGGCTTCATTTTTACCATACGAGGAAGATCAAGAGGTAAAGCCGTGAACAATCCTTCTTTCAAATAATGATAGAGTGTTGCTTCATCAAGCATGAGAGCATCTTTATGCTTTTGGCATATAGCATAAATCGATTGACCTTGCATAAGAAGCGGTGAAACAATGTCGTCGATTCGTTTAAGTTCGGGAATTGACAAAGCTATGCCGGTGCGAGAGTCCGTCAAAACATGCTTGTAACTGCGATGTGCAGGGTTTGCCTCATATATGAACTTTTCAAGTGTGCATCTGTACTTGAGTGAACACCCGTTGCATACATATGGCGGTGACTTTAGTTTTGCGCACGATTCTCGTTTAAATTCAGGGCAAAGCCTGAAACAGAATTTACAAGAGCAGCAGGTTTGTCTTTTGCAATCTTCTTTTTTACATAATCGAAACTGTACACAGTTTTTTCGATGGATGCAATTGTTAAATGGTGCACCGGAGCAACCGGTTTGTTTTGCTTGTGAATTGCGAAAGATTTCTCTGGAAATTGTGCTAATGCTTCGGTTAAGGCTCAAAGAAATGTCCTTGATAGAATTTCCGGATGCAAGCATTCTTTCAATGCTTTTTCTTTCGTCCTTTGTTAAATGTGTGTAATTCATGATAATCTCCTTTGATTGTGGCACCACAACCAACGAAGAAAGCATATCAAACAAAATTAACTTTGGCAACTTAGACCGGGGGCTCTGCCCCCGTACCCCCGCACTCGCCGTGTGGCAAGTGGGCGGTAGCCCACCAGAATTCAAGTGTATATTATATATATTGTCAAGGGTCAAGATGAACGGGCTTCGCCCGCCCTTGACAATGCCCAGATTTTTTTGGCAAGTATTGGTGTAGTAAGTGCAAGCGATGGCTTTTGGATAGTAAGTGCAACTAACGACCTTTAACCGGTCGCACTTACTTTTCGATTTAACGTTTCAAGATTAATACGGCATTTTTCGAGATTAATTGTTTACTTTTGAGGATATAAGAGGTATAATAATATGCGCTATGTGTTCAAGATACCGTAGCAGGATACAGGAGGATGTGTATTAATGAAAGCAACATTTGTTTCGAAAGAAAAAAATAACGTGAATTTCACTATGGAGTTTTCCGGTGAAGAATTTGAATCGGCAATTGTCGATGCGTATAAGGCAAATAAGGGCAGGTTCGCAGTTGACGGATTTAGAAAAGGTAAAGCCCCACGAAAACTTATTGAAACTCATTACGGAGAAGATATTTTCTTTGAAGAAGCTATAAATCAATTATTTTCGCGAAATTATTCAGTTGCGCTTGATGAATTAAATCTTGAGGTAGTTGACAGACCGACTGCAGATTTTAGCGAATTAAAAAAAGGCGAAGGATTCACAGTAACACTTTCTGTAGATGTATATCCTGACTTTGAAGTGAAAGATTATAAAAACCTTGAAACTGAGGAAATAGAGGTAAAAGTGTCGGATGAAGAAGTGAACAAAGAACTTGAAATGCTTCGTCAAAGAAATTCTCGAATGGTTACTGTTGAAAGACCGGCAAAAGGTGGCGATATGGTACTTATCGATTATGCAGGTTTTGTTGGGGATAACCAATTCGAGGGTGGAACTGCTGAAAGCCAATCTCTAAAACTTGGCTCAAATACGTTTATTCCGGGATTTGAAGATCAACTTATCGGCGCGTCAGTAGGGGAAGAACGTGATGTTAAAGTAACGTTTCCGGAAGAATATCATTCGGAGGAGTTAGCAGGTAAAGAAGCTATATTTAAGTGTAAAGTTCATGAAGTAAAAGAAGAAGAACTTCCTGAGCTGGATGATGATTTTGCAAAAGATGTGAGCGAGCATGATACTTTAGATGCGCTCAAGAAAGAAATCTTTGATCGAATTGAAGAAGCTGCGACTACGGCATCTAAAAATCAGATGAAAAACGCGCTTATTGAAAAAATATTTCATGCAAATGAAGTAGATGTTCCAAATATGATGATTGAAGAAGAAATTGACAACATGATGCGTGACCTTGATCAACAACTAAAACAACAAGGCATGTCACTTGAGAAGTATGTAGAATATCTGCATAAAGATATAATAGAGTTCAGAGCTGAATTCCGCGAGGACGCTTTTAGAAAAGTAAAGACGAGAATGTTAATTTCCAAGATCGCGGAGCAAGAAAAAATTGAAGTTTCGCAAGACGATATCGATAAAGATATGGAAAAGGTTGCAAGCCATTACAGAATGGAAGTCGAAAAAATTAAAGAGATGTTTAGCTCACAACTTCCATTGATCGAAAAAGATATCAAAATGCAAAAAGCAATCGAGCTTATTTTCGAAAGCGCAACGCTAGTGAAAGGGGCGTAAATGTAAATGACTTTAATACCATATGTTATTGAGCAAACGTCAAGAGGCGAGCGGTCTTATGATATTTACTCAAGACTTCTTAAAGACAGAATTATTTTTTTGGGAGACGCGATAGATGAACACGTGGCAAGTGTAATTGTTGCGCAGCTTTTGTTTCTTGAAGCAGAAGACTCAGAAAAAGATATTTCACTGTACATAAATAGTCCGGGTGGGTCAGTGACTGCCGGTCTTGCAATATATGACACTATGCAATTTATCAAACCTGATGTATCAACGATATGTATCGGAATGGCGGCTAGCATGGGAGCACTTTTATTGTCGTCGGGAGCAAAAGGCAAAAGATTTTCATTGCCAAATGCGGAAATTATGATTCATCAGCCTTTAGGCGGAGTACGAGGGCAAGCGGAGGATATTCGTATCCACGCCGATCATATTATAAAAACACGGGAAAAGCTAAATAAAATTTTAAGTAGTAACACGGGACAGGAGCTTTCTCAAATAGAAAAAGATACCGACAGAGATACTTTTCTTGACGCAGAAGCGGCTGTGAGCTATGGAATCATAGATAAAGTGTTTAATTCTAGGGGGTAAAAATGCCAAAATATGACAGCAATAAACAGTTGAAATGCTCTTTTTGCAGTAAATCGCAAGAGCAAGTCCGAAGACTTATTGCAGGACCTGAAGTGTATATATGCGACGAGTGTATACTTCTTTGCCAAGACATAATAATGGAAGAGTTTTCAGAGCTTATGGAGCCTATGGGTGCGCACGGAAGTGCGTTGCCAAAACCTGCGGATATTTCGCAAACTTTATCGGATTATGTAATTGATCAAGAAGATGCAAAGAAAGCACTTGCTGTCGCTGTATATAATCATTATAAAAGAATAAATTATGTCAGCAAACCCGGAGAGGAAGAAGTTGAGCTTCAAAAAAGCAATATTGTTATGATCGGACCGACAGGGTCGGGGAAAACATTACTCGCCCAGACTCTTGCAAAAGTATTAAAGGTTCCCTTTGCAATTGCAGATGCTACTGCTCTTACAGAAGCGGGTTATGTTGGCGAAGATGTTGAAAACATTCTGCTGAAATTACTCCAAGCGGCGGATTACGATATTGAATTAGCCCAAAAAGGAATAATTTATGTTGATGAGATTGACAAAATTGCAAGAAAATCTGACAATCCTTCAATTACGCGAGATGTAAGCGGTGAAGGCGTGCAACAAGCACTTCTTAAGATATTGGAAGGAACCGTTGCAAGCGTGCCTCCGCAGGGCGGCAGAAAACATCCTCATCAAGATTTCATACAATTTGACACTACAAATGTTCTGTTTATATGTGGTGGGGCATTTGATGGTATGGAGACGATTATTCAGAGAAGACTTGGCGAAAAAGTTATAGGTTTTAATTCTGATATTAAGCATAATAAAATGCAATCGTCGGATATTTTGAAGTTAATTCAGCCTGAAGATTTGCTTAAGTATGGCTTAATTCCTGAGTTCATCGGTAGGCTTCCGGTGGTTGTAACGCTAGAGGAATTATCTAAAGATGCGCTGGTTCGTATAATTACAGAGCCAAAGAATGCGTTGATTAAGCAATACAAAAAATTGTTTTCTATGGATAATGTTGAACTTGAAGTTGAAGTTGATGCAGTTGCAAGTATAGCAGAAAAAGCTATTGAAAGAAAAACAGGAGCAAGGGGGCTTCGAAGTATTTTCGAAAAAATAATGTGCGATATTATGTTTGAACTTCCGTCCAGAAGTGATGTTACGAAGTGCATTATTACAAAAGCTACGATTGACAATGAGGTTATGCCGACGTTAGTGCTTGGCGAGCCAAAGAAGAAAAAGCAACGCGAAGAAACTGCATGATTATTTGAGGCGGCATAAAAGTCGCCTTGTTTTTACAACGTGTAGGAGAAAAGTTATGACAGATAAAACAAATAAAGATGATATCGAAATAAATGAAATTTTTAACTCGCCGGATTCGATAGATACGGTAGTTGTGCCTCTCATACCGTTAAGAGGGATGACTATTTTCCCGAATATGGTGCTGAATTTCGACATCGGCAGAGAAAAATCGATTAATGCTCTAGAAAAGGCTATGATCGTTGATCAACACGTGTTTCTCGTTACTCAAAGAGACGAGAGTACAGAGCTTCCGACTGCAGACGATTTGTATTCAATCGGAACACTTGCGAAAATCAAACAGATGCTAAAACTTCCGGGAGATGCAATAAGAGTTCTTGTGGAAGGTATATGCAGAGGCGAAATAGAAAAGATTGTACAGGAAGTGCCTTTTTTCAAGTGCGTAGTCAAAAAGCTGGGAGATGATGAGGGAGAAATGGTTGCGGCGAAAACGGCTGCTCTAATGCGCTCCGTTGTATCAAACTTTGACGAATATCTTTCTATGTCACCAAAAGCTCCAAAAGAAATCTTCCAATCTATTGCGCTTATCGGTCACCCGGGAAGACTTGCGGATATTATTACATCGCACATGGACATAAAAACTGAAGAAAAGCAAAAAATTCTTGAAGAAATTAATCCTGATGAAAGATTGGATAAAGTTAATAGGATTATTGTCGACGAGGTTGAAATATTAAGGCTGGAGCATGATATTAATGCTAAAGTAAAGACGCGTATAAATAAAAATCAAAGAGAATATTATTTGCGTGAGCAGATGCGAACGATTGCCGAAGAGCTTGGGCAGGACGAAGAGATCGAGAGCGAAATAGATACTTGGATGAAAAAGCTGAAAAGCCTCAAGCTGCCGAAAAAAATTTCGGAAAAAGTCGAAAAAGAGATTAAAAGGATTTCAAAGATACAGCCCAGTTCAGCAGAGGGCGGAGTTATAAGGACGTATGTTGAAACGATTCTTGCTTTGCCGTGGAACAAATCTGCCAAAGAAAACATGGATTTGGTCAAGGCGGAAGAAATATTAGACGAAGATCATTATGGGCTTGAAAAAGTTAAAGAGCGAATTTTGGAATATCTTGCAGTAATTAAGTTGTCGAAGACGTTAAAAGGACCGATCCTTTGCCTCGTCGGACCTCCGGGTGTAGGGAAAACATCCGTTGCAAGGTCTATTGCTCGTGCAGTAAATAGGGATTTTGTGCGAATGTCACTTGGTGGCGTACGTGATGAAGCGGAAATACGAGGGCATAGAAGGACGTACATAGGTGCGATTCCGGGTAGAGTTATTTCTTGTATCAAAGAAGCAGGAACAAATAATCCGGTATTTTTGTTTGATGAAGTCGATAAAATAGGTTCGGACTTTAAAGGCGACCCTGCGTCAGCACTTCTTGAAGTACTTGATCCTGAACAAAACAAGGAATTTATGGATCATTACCTTGAAATTCCGTTCGACCTTTCGAAAGTAATGTTTGTGACTACGGCTAATACTACTGACACAATTCCAAGACCACTTTTAGACCGTATGGAAGTTATCCGAATTACGGGATATACGGAGGATGAAAAGGTAAGTATCGCCCAGAAATATTTAATTCCGAAGAAAATTAAAGAACATGGTCTCAAAGAGGAAAACCTTGAGTTTTCCGAAAATGTGATAAGAGAATTAATTAATTATTATACCAGAGAATCAGGTGTAAGGAATTTGGAACGAGAAATTGCAAATATATGTCGCAAAGTTGCAAGAAAAGTTGTTTCAGACAGCAAAGACAGTAAGTATAAAATTGGAACAAACAAGATAGAGAGCTATTTGGGCAAGAAAAAATTCAGATATGATAAAATACAGCATGAAACTGAAGTCGGTGTGACCACAGGATTGGCATGGACGGCCGTGGGCGGAGATACGCTTTTCATTGAAACGGCGATTGTTCCGGGCTCGGGCAAGTTTGTCTTAACGGGGCAAATGGGCGACGTTATGCAAGAATCTGCAAAAGCAGGAATCAGTTATGTCAGGTCAATTGCGGATGAGTATGGAATCAATCCGGATTTTCATAAAACTCTCGACTTGCATATTCATATCCCGGAAGGTGCGACTCCGAAAGATGGACCGTCTGCGGGAGTGACTATGTGCACAGCTATGCTTTCGGCATTAACCGGAACGCCTGCACGTAAAGATGTTGCAATGACGGGTGAAATTTCTCTAAGAGGAAAAGTTTTGCCTGTGGGTGGCATAAAAGAAAAAGTTTTGGCAGCACATAGAGCAGGAATTGCAAAGGTGCTTTTGCCTATTGATAACGAACCGGATCTTGACGAAATTCCGCATAATGTGAAAAAGAAAATGGAATTTGTGCTGATTGGCAGTGTAAGGGAAGCGTTGGAACACGTACTGGTCAAGTAGTGTTTGACTATTTTCACGCATAATGGTGCTGTGATGTCAAATTCGCGTTCTCACGTACGTGTCGTGTACGCTTCGAGAGCAAATTTGGCACTAGAACCACAATCTGCAAGAAAATTACGTTGTCGCGCAGTGGTATGATATGATTATAAAAAAAGCTGAGCTTAGCGCAGTAGCAGTTAAGAAAGAACAATATCCGCCTGACGATATGCCGGAAATTGCTTTTGCCGGGCGTTCAAATGTGGGAAAATCATCGCTTTTGAATTTGCTTGTGAACAAAAAAAATCTGGCAAGAGTAAGCGGAAGCCCGGGGAAAACACGCACAATTAATTTTTTTGAGATAAATGACCGCTTTCGGATAGTGGATTTACCCGGTTATGGATATGCAAAAGTATCCAAATCAATGTCAGAAACTTGGGGCGATATGATAGAAAGTTATTTGCGTAATAGAAATGGGTTAGTTAAAGTAATTCAACTTGTTGATATTAGGCATGCACCGTCAAATCAAGATATTCAAATGTATGAGTACTTGAAGCATTATAATTTGTCCGGAATTGTAATTGCAACAAAAGCCGATAAAGTTTCAAGAAACGAACTTGCAAAGTGTATCGGTATTATACGAAAAACACTCAACATGAATGCAGATGAAAAAGTAATTCCGATTTCTGCGCTAAAGAGAACGGGTTACGAAGATCTGCTTATGGAGATAGATACATTGCTTCCAAGCAAAAGTAGCGAGTGAAGCAAATAAAACATGTAAGTGAAATAGTTGTGGCTAAACAGCAAAATTAAGGAGTAAGAAATGCGATTTTTATTTTGGGTAATCCTTGGAAGGCGAATAAAAGCGATTCCTTATATGATGCGCGACAAATCAGTACCGAAGAGAAAGAAAGCGCTGATTATTGCAGGAATAGTGTATTTGTTTTTACCATTTAAGTTTTTACCGCCGGTGCTTGTGTGGGGATTTCTTAGCAACTTTATCGTGTGGCTTTGGATTATATTGTACTTAAAAGATGAGCTTGACAAGTATTGGATCGGTGAACAACCGCAGGATTTTTCGAAAAAGTACAAGAACAAAACTGTAATAGATGATGTTGAATTTGAAATTCAAGATGATAAAGAGGATAAGAAGGAAGATTAAAGTATGACGAAAGACTATCATATCGGAACCGTGATGATTGGTGAAAAAGAAATCTCTGAAAGAGCTGCAGAGATTGGAAAACTTATAACAAAAGATTTTGAAGGTGAAGAAGTATTAGTAGTTGGAATTTTGAAAGGCGCAGTGCTTTGGCTTGCGGACTTGATCCGAAATATTGAACTTGAAGTTGAGATGGACTTTATGGCAGTCAGTAGCTACGGTGCTTCGACAAAAAGTACCGGTGCCGTAAAAATAATTAAAGACTTAGATTGTTTGATTGAAGGGAAAAATGTAATAATTGTTGAAGATATCGTAGACTCAGGGATTACTTTGAATTATCTCAAAAACTATTTGTTAGGGATGGCACCGAAAACCCTCAAAATTTGTACTTTTCTTGATAAACCGTCAGGAAGAGCGATTGATATTGATGTTGACTACACGGGATTTGTCGTGGAAGATAAGTTTATTGTGGGATACGGACTTGACTATGCACAGAAATACAGAAATTTGCCGTACATTACTTGCCTTTCGGACGATTAAATCTTTTGTTAGTGATAGAAAATAAAGGAGAAGAAGATAATGAAATATGAAGTTAAAATTGGATTATCAAACAAACATTTGCATTTAAAACAAGAAGACATAGAAACGTTGTTTGGAAAAGGATATGAGCTTACTGCGATTAAAGACTTAGTTCAGCCGGGGCAGTATGCTTGTGAAGAAAAAGTAGACATAGTAGGACCGAAAGGTACGCTGAAAGGAATTCGCGTACTTGGGCCGGCTCGTCCCGAAACGCAAGTTGAACTTGCTATTACTGATGCAAGAACGATAGGAATAACGCCGATGGTTAGAGAATCCGGAAAACTTGAAGGTACTCCGGGTTGCAAGCTGATTGGTCCAAAAGGAGAAGTAGAGCTTGATTATGGAGTTATCGTGGCACTTAGGCACGTACATTTGTCTGCTGCGCAGGCAATAGACGCAGGTGTAAAGGATAAAGATATCATCGCACTGAAAGTCGGCGGAGAGCGTGGCGTTATATTTGACAACGTTTTGGTTCGCGCAGGTGACGCACACGAAAGAGAAGCGCATCTTGATACCGATGAAGGAAATGCGGCAGGTTGTGACGCAAATTCTGTAGCAGAACTCGTGATATAAGCAAAATATCGGAAATGACGAGGTGACTACAATGAAAAAGATAAAACTGATATTTGCAATTGCTTGCATAGTAGTGAGTGCGCTTGTGTTTATGACCGGATGTACGGGCGAATACGGTACGCTTGATGAGCCTGAAATAACGGTGGTTTATTTAGTCGGCGAATATTCTGAGCAACTTATTCGAGATGGCGCAGAAGTGCTTTTGGGCACGATTGACTTAAGACGAGCAGGCGAAGAAGAAATAATCGTGATGATACGAGAAAAAGAGATCGTATTAGATCCGGATCATCCTGCCGGCTTTTATATTGCTGACAGAAATTTAGAATCAGAATTATATCTTTCTCAAGGCGTCAGAGCAACGTTCTTGATGAGAGATACGGGTATTTTGCATGCAATGGAGCATGACGAGTTTATCGATGCAGTATGGCAAGATTTCTTTGAACCTTTTGATGACGAATTCGGCCAAGACTATAGACTGTATTATATTTACGTTATTGATAGATATGTTGAACTTTTGATTGCGAGAGAGCTTCCATGATGAATTTTTTAAACACACATGTTCCCAATCCGGTAGCGTTTGAAATTTTGGGCGTCAGCATTATGTGGTATGGCGTATTAATTGGTGTGGGAGCATTGTTGTGCGCTGCTATAGTATATTGGCGTGCACCGAGACATGATATTTTAAGTGAGAAGACGCTTGAAATATTCATTATTTGTCTTATAGCAGGATTAATCGGCGCAAGAATTTACTATATCTTATTTAACTGGAGTCATTTCGGTGGAGACTTCATGGCGATGATAAACGTTCGCCAAGGTGGTCTTGCTGTTCATGGTGGGTTAATTTTAGGCTTTTTAGTAGGTTATCTTCTTACGAAACGATTGCGAATTGAACCTCTTAACGGGTTTGATCTTTTCGCACCCGGGGTTGTGCTTGCGCAATCTATCGGCAGGGGGGGAAATTTTTTGGGGAAATTTTTTCAATTCGGAAGCCCATGGCGGACCGACCGATTTGCCATGGGGAATTTTGATTAATGGCGAACTTGTACACCCGACATTTTTGTATGAATCGATCTTGTGTTTTGTTATATTTTGGATTTTGATTTTTATTGATAACAGACGGACATTTCATGGGCAAACATTTTTTTGGTACGGTGTACTTTATTCATTTGGAAGATTTTTTATCGAGGAACTCAGAACCGACAGCCTAATGCTGGGCATGTTTAAACAAGCGCAAGTTATCAGCGTTCTCATATTTATAATATGTGTGGCACTGCTCGTTATATTTAGCAGGACTAAAAAGCTGCCCGGAAGAATTTTTTATTAATTTGCGTCGCTTTGTTCGGAGCAGGCAAAAAAGCAGTATGGAGATAAACAATGAGACTTGGAATTGTTGGCTTACCAAATGTAGGTAAGAGCGCACTATTTAATGCGCTGACAAAAGCAGGCGTAGAAGCGGCGAACTACCCCTTCAGCACAAAAGATGCAAACTTTGGAACGGTTACGGTGCCTGATGAGCGCCTAAAAGTTTTGCATGAAATGTACAACTCAAAAAAGACGGTATATACCGCTATTGAGTTTTATGACATGGCAGGGCTTGTTAAAGGTGCATCAAAAGGCGAGGGACTTGGAAATAAATTTCTTAGTCATATCAGGCTTGCGGCAGCAATAATTCATGTGGTCAGATGTTTTGAAGATGCAAATATTTCCCATGTGAGTGATAAACTTGATCCGGTTTCTGATATTGAAACAATCAATCTAGAATTGATTTTGGCAGACATGGAAACCCTTGAGAAAAGAATTGAAAAAACTAAAAAAAATCTTAAAGCAGATAAATCGCTTCAAAATGAGTTAAATATACTTGAGGAAGTGCTTGCAAGTCTTGAGGAGGGAATTTCCGTAAGGGCGATGGATTTATCTGAAGATGACGCAAACTTTGTAAAGACGTTGGATTTACTTTCATATAAACCGGTTATCTATGTGGCAAACGTTTCAGAAAATGACGTTGCTTCAGGCGAAAATAGCGAGCATGTGCGAAAAATAAAGGAACTGGCTGACGCAGAAGACACGGAAGTAATAGTTGTGTGCGCAAAAGTTGAAGCAGAAGTTTCTGAACTTGACGATGAAGAAAGACAGATGTTTTTAGAAGAACTAGGAATCACGGAATCAGGGCTGAACAAACTTATTAAAGCGTCGTATCGCAAATTGAACTTGATTTCGTTTTTGACGGCAGGAGAAAAAGAAGTTAGGGCATGGACCATCAGAAATGGGACAAAAGCACAAGCCGCCGCGGGAAAAATCCACAGCGATATTGAAAGAGGATTTATACGTGCCGAAACAATAGCTTTTGACAAGCTGGTTGAATGTGGTGGAAACCTTGCATTTGCAAAAGAAAAAGGTCTTGTTAAAGCTGAAGGAAAAGAGTATATCGTAAAAGACGGCGATGTTATGAATTTCTTGTTTAATGTGTAGTAATAGGTAACCGGGTAAGATTGTATATGACAATCTGCCGGTTGCTTTTTATTTTTGGATCAAAAGTTTATTAATTTGAACGACGGCTCAGTTTTTCGTACTCGGCACTATGTTGAAAACACAGAAAAAGTGCGTGATTATATAGGAGGAAATTATATGTTACTGTACAAAAGAAAAAATCAGGAATACGGTATTTTTCGTTATGCAGTTTTGTTTTCTGAAATAGAGGGCAGACTTAAAAAACTTTCGGAAAAGTATAATGAAAATATGCGCTTTGATGTAATGGGACATTCAAACGAAGGCAGAGAACTTTTTCTTGTGACGCTTGCAAAGGACGTATCAGATTCTTGGCTCGACGAATATTCAAAACAAAGATTAAACCTTCTTTCTAACCCGGGTGCGGCACTTTCAGGTCTTGATGAAAAAAATTGCCCGCCACTGCCTATCTTGCTTAACTGCAACCTTCACGGTACGGAAATATCAGGAACTGACGGAATGTTTACATTTATCGATGAAGTTTTAGGGGGAGACAAAAAAGAACAGTATCTTAACGACGCTGTAATCCTTATATCTATATGCCTTAATCCTGATGGACGAAGCCGAGGTCTTGATATATTAAACGGCCACGGTGTGGATCTTAACCGTGACTGGATGGCGCAGACGCAACCTGAAACAAGAGCCCTGATAACAGGTTGCCTGAAGAAGTATTACCCAATAATGCTTGTGGATTTGCATGGCTTTATGGCGAGTGCAAATATTCTTATTGATGCCTGTACTCCGCCTCATAATCCTTTTGCGGAATATGACCTTTTAGAATCTCATCTTCTTAATAATTCTTTAGCTATGGCAGCGGAAATTAAAAAACGAACTAATCTTGATACTGATATTCCTGCCGAAATTTGGGAGGATGGTTGGGAAGACTATTCACCTGTGTACACCACCGGATACTTTCTGATAAACGGCTCAATCACTCACACGGTGGAGCTTCATTTTCCAAGCGAGGAGGGCGCATACGCTGCACACTGTTGTGGCGTGGGGGTGCTCAACTATGTTAATGAAAATAAGCTTAAGTTATACAAAGATCAGTGCGAGTTTTATAAACGCGGAATTGAAAACAAAAAAGACAATGAGTTTCACACTGATTACTATATTCTTGATACGGAAAGTAACAAACCTGCGGTCTTAAAAACAGTGGAGCAGATGATTTTTAATAAAATTTCAGTTTATTTAAACGAAAACGGTGATTATGTTGTGCCTCTTGCGCAGCCCTTAAGACCTCTGATTCATAATATGCTTTGGTCAGGTGAGGATATTTCAGATTCGGTAAAAAGTTTTTATGATGTTTCGTTTTACTCTTATCCGGTCATGCGCGGTTTTAACGTTCGCAAAGCAGATAAGGACAGCTCGGAAGTGCAGAACTTACAAGAAGTCAGCGAAACAAAGAAATATTTTCCGTTGAATTTGATCAAAGAAGCAGGACGAAACGATGTGCGTATTCTTGTGGTCTCTGAAAGCGGCATGACCGATGAAATCCTGACGGAAATGGGTTACAACGTGCATATGATTCCATTTTCAGAGCTAAACACAGGGCATAGAATCAGCCCGTCCCAATATGATATTTTCGTAGTAGGCGGTTCTAAAACTCTACTTTGGGAAGACGCGTTTGATGATTATTTAGGTATAGGATATCATAATTCATGGGGTCTTCGGGAAAGAGGCAGGCAGGAAGTTTTAGACAGTGCTTTGCAATTCAAAAACCTTATTTTGTTCGGATATGGTGGAATGAGAGTAAACGAAAACATTTCAAGAATTGCAGCAAATCCGCTATTCATGGAGGGAGCAGACGGCAAACCATATGATTTGGAAACAGGTAAATATGCGTTTTATCCTCCAAACGGCTCATTTCGTTTGTCTCTTACGGATAATGATCCACTTTGCGCCGGATATAAGAAAGAAGAAGTTTTTTATTTTGTGGCACCGGTTGCATATGAAAGTGCCGATGCGGAGATATCAATGCGTTTTACAGAAAATAGTTTTATTAACGGTTTCAATATGGACAAAAAAGCGATGGACGGACATATTGCGGCTTTTCATAAAACAGCCGGAGAATACAAAACAGTAATATTTGGATTTGACCCGATATACAGAGGTTACACTGATCATTCTTATAACATGCTCAAGAATGCGGTTGAGCTTGTAAGGAGGTAAAAATTAACGGTGTTATTGTACAAAAGGAAAAATGAAGAATACGGTATTTTTCGTTATGCAGTTTTGTTTTCAGAAATAGAAGGCAGGCTAAAAAAACTTTCGGAAAAGTATAAGGAAAATATGCGCTTTGACGTAATGGGGTATTCACACGAAGGCAGGGAACTTTTTCTCGTGACTCTTGCACAGGATGTATCAGACTCTTGGCTTGACGAATATTCAAAACAAAGGCTGGAAATATTAAAAAATCCGAAAGCAGCACTTGCAGATTTTGATGAGAAAAATTGCCCGCCTCTGCCTGTGTTGATTAACTGTAATCTTCATGGAAATGAAATTTCAGGAACGGACGGAATGCTTGCGTTTATTGAAGAAGTTCTTGAGGGAGACAAAAGAGAGAAATACCTGAAAGATACTGTAATATTAATTTCAATATGTTTAAATCCTGACGGACGAAGTCGCGGACTTGATTGTTGTAACGGGCATGGAGTTGATCTTAATCGTGACTGGATAGCACAAACGCAGCCTGAAACGAGAGCACTTATAACCGGTTGCCATAAAAAGTATTACCCGACAGTTTTTCTTGATATGCACGGATATATGTCCAGCGGGAATATTTTTATTGACCCATGCACACCGCCACACAACCATTTTGCGGAATACGATCTTTTGGCATCACATTTATTGAAAAACGCAAGGGAGATGGCAAAAGAGATAAAAGAAAAGACGAATCTTAACACGGATATTCCGGCAGAAATATGGGATGACGGATGGGAGGATTACTGCCCTATATATTCAACAGGGTACTTTATGTTAAACGGTGCAGTAAGCCATACCATAGAAGTTAACTTTCCCAGTGAAGAAGGTGCGTACGTTGCTCATTGTGCAGCAGTGGGAATGATGGCGTACGTTTTGGAAAATAAGTGGCAACTTTACAAAGACCAGTGTGAGTTTTATAGTAGAGGAATCGAAAACAAAAAAGACAGTAATTTTCATACGGATTACTACATCATTAAAAGGGATAAAAATGGCTTTGCCGACAAAACAGCAAAGCAACTTATTTTTAACGGCATTTCGGTTTACAAAAACGAAACGGGAGATTATGTGATACCTCTTTCGCAACCGTTGCGTCCGCTTATTCACAACAAACTCTGGCAAGGGGAAGACATTTCTGATATGATAAACGAGTGTTACGATATAGCTTTTTATTCTCATACTATAATGCGTGGGCTTGATGTAAGTAGGGCAGAAAAGGGCGATCCTAAAACCGTTAATCTGCGTGAATTCAAAGTGGAAAGCAGATATTTTGATGCAGGTTCGGAAGTTTTGACCGGTCTTAAACTGCCGGAAACTCCTGAAAATCTGCATGGTTCGCAAACACAGTCGGCGCATAAAAGCCCGCGTATACTTGTGGTGACCGAAAGCGGCACAACCTATGAGGTTCTTTCCGAAATGGGGTATGATGTGGATTATCTTCCTTTTTCGGAGCTTAACACAGGTTGGCGTATAGATACGGCGCAGTACGACATTTTAGTCTTGGGTGGCACGAAGTCGCAGTTTTGGGAAGACCCTTTTGAAGATAAAACCGGAATTGGTTATCAAACATCGGGCGGGCTTTGGGAGCGAGGCAGACGTGAAATAATCAGTGCCGCAAAAAACTTCAAAAAACTTATACTTTTTAATTATGCAGGGATGAAAGTAAACGAAGAACTTTGTCGAATCAATGTCAAACCACTTCAGCCGGAGGAAGCAAAAGGCAGTTCCTTTGATCCTGAAAATAACAAATATATATTTAATGTATCAAACGGCTCGTTTTGTATGGTTTTTAAGCCGGAGGATCCGTTGTGCTCGGGTTATGAAAAAAAAGAGGTGCTTTATCTCGTTGCACCTTTGGCGTTTGAAAGTGTGGAAGCTGCGGTATCGATTCGTTTTGGTGAGGACAGTTTTATTAACGGATTTAGCAAAAACAAAAGATATTTTGACGGACATATAGCGGCTTTTCACAAAACAGATAATGAGTATAAAACCGTAATGTTCGGCTTTGACCCCACATATCGAGGTTATACGGACGTTTCATTTAAAATGCTGCATAACGCAGTTAAAATAGTTAATGATTAAAAATACTAAAGAGAGGAAAATTATCATGGAAAACACATTAAACGATAAGAAAATAATAATGCTCAGTCCTTATAAAATGTTTGTCGTACTGATATTGGGATTTGCCCAGGGTTCAATATTTCTTTTGTCCGGGATAATATCTCAGTTTTACACAGTAGTGCAAGATATGCTTGATGCTACCCACGAGCAACTTGGGATGCTTATGACTATTTACGGCGTCATAATGTGGATTACGCTTATTCCGGGAGGATGGATCGCAGACAGGGTAGAAACACGAAAACTTGTTGTAGTCTCGCTTATATTAACCGGTCTTACTGGATTTGTGATGGTGGCTTTTCCGTATATTCAATATTATTATATTGCATGGGGATTTATGGGTGTTGTTCACAATCTTTTGTACTGGGCAGCGGCGATAAAAGTTATTCGTGTAATAACCGAACCTAACGAGCAGGGTAAGGCGTATGGTTACGCATACGCAGCAAACGGAGCCGCTTTTGCGATTTTTGGCGCAATAGGCGTTGCAATGCTAGCCATGGCAGGTGAAAATACCATAGGCGGGCTTAAAAGCATAATGATTATGTACGGATCAAGTAATATTATATTAGGCATTTTGATATGGTTCCTCGTCAGAAACTTAAAGAAATCGGACGGTACACTTCTTGTCGATGCGGAAAAACCGACGGTACGTGAAATGTTTTCAGTTCTGAGACTAAAAGAAACATGGGTGTTTTCGTTCGTTTGCCTCAGCCTTTATTCGCTTATGAATCTGACATGGACGTATTTTACGCCGTTTTTCGTAGACGTAATGGGTATGAGCGAAGTTATGGCTGCAGGAGTATTTACGGCAATCAGTTTCATGGGTATATTTTCACCGCTTGTAATGGGTATTTTTGCGGACAAAGTAGGTTCGATACTGAAAACAATAATGTTTGTAATGGCGGCACTTATATTTATTCTTTCGACATTACTCCTTATAACTCAGGTTATTCCTCTTTGGGCGGCTATATTAATCGACGTTGTTGCAGTATTTATTGCAGGGGGAACATATTCAATTCAATGGTCAGCTTTTGACGAGTTAAAACTTGATCGTAAAGTTGCCGGTTCATGCGTTGCAATGGCATCTATAATAGGTTTTTCTCCGGATCTTTTCATTTGGAGATTGTTTGGCTCTTTCCTTGACAACCACGGCAACGACGGATATTTTTACATATTTGCATCGCTGCTTTTCATAGCAGTGTTAGGGCTTATCGCATCAACTATTTTAAGAAGATGGGCGAAAGCAAAAGAAACGGAACTACAACCGATGGAGGACCAACCGATGGAGTAAGAGGCTGGGCTGGAGTAAGAGGCTGGAGAAAACTCACTTGACTTTTTGATTAGATATGGTAAACTGAGTGAGCAAGAAATAACTAAACATTAACAATTAACAACTAACAACTAACAATTAACAACTAAATAAATATCTTCAGGGCAGGGTTAAATTCCCGACCGGTGGTACAGCCCACGAGCTGCGATGGTTTTCGTCAAGTGACAGGATCGTCAAGGCAGATTCGGTTAAATTCCGAAGCCGACAGTATAGTCTGGATGAAAGAAGATGAGCAGATATTTGCGTGAGTTTTTGCGTGTATTTGACTTCGGATTGCCTTGAATATTTTGAGGCAATTTTTTATTTTCAATTTGTTTATGTTGGCTTGCGATTGCATGAGAAAACTTCGAAAGGAAATTCTTGACAGTAAAAGTGATGGTTTTGGTGGAAGAAAATGAAAACAAACACACAGGATGAGCAATATATGAAACTTGCGCTTGATCTTGCAAATAAAGGCTCGGGGTTTGTAGCACCAAATCCGATGGTCGGGGCTGTTATTATAAAAGAAGGCGAGATAATCGGGCAAGGATATCATGAGAAATACGGTGAACTTCATGCCGAAAGAAATGCAATTGCGGACTGTATGGACTCCCCAAAAGGTGCAACGATATATGTGACTTTGGAACCTTGCTGCCACCATGGCAAGACGCCTCCGTGTACTGACGCAATTATAAAGAGCGGTATAGCAAAAGTTGTAATTGGCTCCGTTGATCCGAATGCGCTGGTTTCCGGGCAGGGAATTTTAAAACTTCAAGAAAATGGCATCGAAGTACAAACTGGAATTTTGCAGGAAGAATGTGACGAGCTAAACGAAGTGTTTTTTCACTACATTAAAACTAAAACTCCATATGTCATAATGAAATACGCTATGACGATGGATGGCAAAATCGCCACAACAACAGGTAAATCGAAGTGGATTACAGGTGAAGCTGCAAGATATAGGGTGCATGAGGACAGGCATAGATATACAGCGATTATGGTTGGAATCGGTACAGTCCTTGCCGATGATCCGCTTTTGAACTGCCGTATCGAAAACAAAAAAGACCCGACAAGAATCATATGCGACACCAATTTGAGGCTGAGGACGGATTCACAGATTGTAACTACCGCAAATGAAATCCCAACGATTATTGCGACAGCGGTAAGTGATGCTGATAAACACAAACCATATATTGCAAAAGGGTGCAATGTGATAGTTGTTGGCAAGAAAGATGGCCACATAGATTTAAATGAGCTTATGGTAAAGCTCGGCGAAGAAAATATAGATAGCATATTGCTCGAAGGCGGAGGTTCACTCAACTGGTCAGCACTTCAAAGTGGGATTGTAAACAAAGTTCAGACTTATATTGCTCCAAAAATTTTCGGTGGAGCTAATGCAAAAACTCCTGTTTCGGGGGTTGGGGTCGATGAGCCGGATAATGCGTTTTTATTAAAGACTGAAACGATTACAATGTTAGAGCAAGATATACTGATTGAAAGTATAGTAGTACGTGACTGACGAATGAATGAGCAACAACGCTATGCGGAAAATTAACAAGCAAGGGAGGTGGGGAAATGTTCACGGGAATAATCGAAGAAAAAGGAACAATACAAGGAATCAGCCGAGGGGCAAAATCTTCGAAACTTACGATACAAGGCAAAGTGATTTTTGGCGATCTAAAGCTCGGCGATAGCGTGGCAGTTAATGGGGTGTGTCTGACGGTGTCTGACTTCGCAGAAAAAACTTTTATGGCTGACGTTATGTTTGAAACGCTAAAGAGATCGTCAATTGGAGAGCTAAAAGTTGGGAGTCACGTTAATTTGGAAAGGGCGATGCCTGCAAACGGAAGATTTGGCGGTCATATTGTCTCGGGTCATATTGATGGTACTGGCACAATATCTGCGATTAAAAAAGAAGATAATGCCATCTTATATACAATCAAAACCCCTGAAAGTATCATGAAATATATAGTCGAAAAAGGTTCTATTGCGATTGACGGGATAAGTCTCACGATTGCCGGCATTGGTGCTGATAACTTTACAGTTTCAATTATACCGCATACGGCGAAAGAAACGACACTTTCAGAAAAGGCTATAGGTGATATAGTTAATCTTGAAAATGATGTTATAGGAAAATATGTAGAAAAATTACTGGGTTATGCAAGTGAAGCAGAGCCCAAAAGCAATCTAACCAGAGAATTTTTAGCAAAACACGGATTTTAGGAGGAGGAATAGAAATGTTTAAATTCAACACAATTGAAGAAGCTTTAGAGGATTTGAGGCAAGGGAAAATTATTCTTGTTTCTGACGATGAAGACCGTGAAAACGAGGGCGATTTCATATGTGCGGCAGAGTTTGCGACGGCGGAAAACGTGAATTTTATGGCGGTTCACGGCAAAGGACTGATCTGTATGCCGATGAGTGCGGAAATTTGTGGGAAGTTAAGATTTCCGCAAATGGTTCAAAATAATACAGATGTGCATCAGACCGCATTTACTGTATCGATAGATCATGTTGACACAACTACCGGCATTTCTGCGGCAGAGCGTTCGCTAACCGCAATGCACTGTGTTAATGAAAATGCAAAACCTGAAGATTTTCGTATGCCCGGTCATATGTTTCCGTTGCTTGCTAAGAAAAATGGCGTTTTGGAAAGGGATGGGCATACTGAAGCGACCGTTGATTTAATGCGCCTTGCAGGTCTTGCAGAGTGTGGGCTTTGTTGCGAAATTATGCGTGAAGACGGCGAGATGATGCGTACGCCTGACTTGATTGAGTTTGCTCAAAAATGGAATATGAAATTCGTTACAATAAAGGCTTTGCAGGAATATAGAAAAGTAAACGATGTTCTTGTTGAAAAGACTGCTGTTGTAGAAATGCCTACCAAACATGGCAATTTCAAAGCGCATTGTTATGTCAACAAACTTAGCGGTGAAAACCATATTGCACTTGTTAAGGGTGATATAGGAGACGGAAAAGATTTGTTATGTCGTGTTCATTCTGAGTGTTTGACGGGTGATGCCTTTGGTTCAATTCGTTGTGATTGTGGCAGACAATTAGCTTCGGCAATGAGCCAAGTGGAAAACGAGGGCAGAGGAATAGTTTTGTATATGAGGCAAGAAGGTCGTGGAATTGGGCTCGAAAACAAATTGCGTGCTTACGAACTTCAAGATGGTGGCATGGATACAGTAGAGGCAAACCATGCGCTTGGTTTTGATGACGATTTAAGAGAATACTTTATTGGTGCGCAAATTTTGCGTGACCTTGGAGCAAAGAGCCTTAAACTTCTTACAAATAATCCGCAAAAAGTGTACGGGTTGTCGGATTTCGGATTAGAAATCGTCGAGCGTCTTCCGATAAAAATGGACGCTACGCAGTATGATTCGTTTTACCTAAAAACTAAAAAAGAGAAGATGGGGCATATTTTAGATTAGTAAGAAATACTGTAAATGAATCAAAAAAAATGAAAGACAGAGAGCATTTTTGATGATATAATTGTCAATGATATGATTACGGAGGGAATTATGAAAGTATATGAAGGAAATTTTACAACAAAAAAAGTCCGAATAGGGATTGCGGCTACACGCTTTAACGAGTTTATTACGTCAAAATTGCTTGACGGAGCGTTGGATTGTCTTAAACGCCACGATATTCCGGAAGAAGCGATAGAGATCGTATGGGTGCCCGGCGCATTTGAAATTCCTTTAGTCGCTTCGAAAATGGCAAAGACCGGCAAATATGACGCAATCATATGTTTGGGTGCTGTCATTCGCGGAAATACTACCCATTACGATTATGTTTGTAGCGAGGTTTCAAAAGGAATTGCGAGTGTATCGCTTGAAAGCGGAATTCCGGTTATGTTTGGCGTACTTACTACAGAAAATATAGAGCAGGCAATTGAACGCGCGGGAACGAAATCGGGTAATAAGGGTTATGATTGTGCGATGGGCGCAATAGAAATGATAAATCTTATTCGTGAAATAGGATAGACTGGAGGCATGAATGAGCAAGACAAATGATAAGAAACTTCGCAAAGAGATAGCGGCGAAGAAAGCAAAAAAGCAAACTACCATTATGACGGCAATTTTTCTTGTGGTAATCGTCGTGGGACTTGCATTGCTAATATTTAATGTAGCACAAGTTTTTAGAGCAAATGAAACGCCGGATATAAATGACATAAATATCCCAAATGATATAACGGATATGATTATTGATTATGAATATATTAATGGCGATGAAGCAGAAAACGACGAAGATGGCTATGAAGAAGGCGATGAAGAAAACGGCGATGATGATGAAGATGAAGACGATGAAGATGATGAAGACGACGAGGACGAGTAACTTCTAGCGGTAGGAAACTACAAATAGTGGCAGAAAACTAACAAAAGAATATAACAAATTGCAAATCGGCAGGTGAATAAAATCTGCCGATTTTTTGTGTGTGTCAAGCAAGCCACCCATTGCCAAATACTAAAAAATAAAGAAAAAAATTTTTAACTTTTTTTAAATTTTTTGTTGACAAGGTTATTTGGGTGATGTATTATAGTATCATAGTTAACTACTTAAGCAATTAACTAACAAACAAAAAGTAAATAACAATCAAGTTAAGCTAGTGCATTTAAAGACAAACAAAAAACAACTGACCGAAAACGAAGAGTTAAAGTAGTTAATTAAATTAGATAAGCGCGTAAACATCTAATCAAAAACATGAAAGGGGAATAACATATATGCAACCAACATTTGATTCGCAAAAGCCAATATTCGTTTGTATAGCAGAATGGCTTGAGGATGCGATACTAGCTGGTGTATTTGAAGAAGAGGGACAAGTACCATCAACTACAGAAATTTCATTGCAATACAACATCAA
>JGI20163J15578_10000232_pt1 | contig 22823 bp, 20 predicted proteins | sample TergutCu122P1_FD_15578 | JGI IMG/M metagenome (IMG submission 15578)
GGGGGCAAGCCCTTAACCAGTTTGCCATTGAGTTTGGAAAAGAGCGGGTTCCGTTCTAATGATATTTTGCCATTTACACAAAAAATCTGACAGGTTCCAGCATATATCATTACCCGTAGACGATAAAAGGTTAAGAGCCTTTTACTATTTCCAAATAATCTTTTGCTGTTATTATACTAATATTTTCATATTTCTTTATTTCCAATAAATGTATATCGCCTGATATAATATAATCTACATTAGCAGTTATTCCGCATTCTATATATTTATTATCCGTTCTATCCCTGCTTCCATTTTTAATCTTTTTTTGTGAGGTAATTTTATTTCCAATTTCTTCAATTGAATTTAAAAAATAATTTATTCTGTCATTATCTGCATGGAATTTAGGTCTTCTTACAACATAATCAATTTCATCTAGTATTTCCTGTGTAATAAATAATTCATCCATTCCTGAAATAATTCTTTCAACTATAATTCTTGGATTGCCACTCCAAAAAAATGAGGATATAAAGATATTTGCATCCAGTACTATTTTCAAGTTTTCTTTTTTTCATCCCTATATTTTTTTATTTCTTCACTTACATCATCTTCGGTAAATTTATATTTTTCGGCTAAACTCTGTCCATAAGAAAAAATACTTTCCCATTTTTTCTTTCTTTCTATGTATATCCTAGCCGCCTCCCTGATTAATTCAGAACGAGTTCTTGCCTCATTTCGGGCAATTTGGTCAATTTGAAATAATAAATCGTCTTGAAAAGAGATATTTACCGTTGATGTTGCCATAATGCCACTCCTTATATAACAATATACAAGGTTTGTATATTACAGTCAAGCAGTTTTTTTAAGATTTTCAACAAATAAAAATGCACAATTGAATGGGTAAATTCGATATTTCTCATCCCGTTGGCTTAAAATCATCAGGGCCGTGTTTGCACAGGGGACAAATATAATCTGCCGGCAAAACATCACCCTCAAAGACAAAGGCGCATATTTTGCAGATAAATCCTTTTTTCTGGTCTTTGGGCGGCTGGGGTTTTGGTTTTATGTTGTCAAAATAATATTGATAGGTTGCGCTTGGTTCATTAGACAACATAAATGATTGAGTTACATCTGCGATAAAAAGCGTGTGAGTTTCATAGTCACGGGTTTCAGCGACTTTTGCTGAAATTACGGCATTGACATTTGCCGCCAAATAACGGATGCCGTTTGCCGCACGCTCGCTGTTGTCGAAGCCTGCAAATTTGTCGGTGTTTTTTCCGCTTTGAAAACCAAAGTGTTCAAACACCCGGAACGGAACGCTTTCGGCCAAAATCGAGACATTAAACTCTCCGGAGTTTAAGATCATGTCGTGAGTAAGATTTGCTTTGTTCACGGCTATGGTTATTCTCAGGGGTTTTTCGGTGATTTGGGTAACGGTATTGATGATGCAGCCATTGTCCTTGTTTCCGTCTTTAGCGCTTAACACAAATAAACCGTATGACAGCTTAAACATGGCTTTTATGTCTACAACATTTGACTGAGTCTGAACGCCTGTAGCCTGGGCAGATTTTTCCGCGGAAAGTGAAAGAGAAACTGCCAGTGCATCCGCCATCGAATCGATTTCCGAAAGCTGATGTTTTTTTAAGCTGGATTTTAGGCTGAGCATATTGTCAAGAAAAGTGATGTTTGCGCACTTTTCAAGCATTTTGCGAATTAAGCCGCCGCTTGTGGCAGCCCATGAACCGTTTTCTATAATTGCGACTGTGCGGTTTTGGATATTATGAGCGGTAAGATCGCTTAACAAAGCTTCCATTGTTACAAAGATTCCTGCATTGTATGTTGTCGAAGCAAATACGAGATGACTCCACTTAAATGCGGCTGCCACAACTTCCGAAGCCGGTGTGACCGAAACATCAAACATCACTGTTTTAATGCCTTTGTCACGCAGGCGGCTGGATAGAATTTCCGCCGCATTTTCGGTGTTTCCGTAAACCGAGGCATAGGTTATCATTACGCCGTTTTCTTCCGGCGTGTAAGAGCTCCAGAGAATGTACTTTGAAAGAATGGTTTGTATTTTTTGGCGCCACACAAAACCATGAAGCGGACATATCATGTTGATTTCAAAACCCGACGTTTTTTTCAACAGGGCTTCTACCTGCTTTCCGTATTTTCCTACTATATTGCTGTAATAACGCCGGGCCTCGTCCATGTAATCTTGTGCAAAATCCACCTCATCGGCAAACAAAGCGCCGTTTAAGGCGCCGAAACAGCCAAAAGCGTCTGCCGAAAAAAGTATCTTGTCTGCGGAATCATAAGTGACCATTACTTCAGGCCAATGAACCATCGGCGCCATGATAAAATTAAGGGTATGTCTGCCGGTATTTAATGTATCGCCTTCCTTGACAATTTGAGTGCGGGCATCAATATCTACATTGTGGAATTGTTTGATAAACTCAAAAGTTTTGGCGTTGCATACAATTTTCATATCCGGATACCGGTTGAACAATTCCGCAATTCCTGCGGAGTGATCCGGTTCCATATGCTGCACAATAAGATAATCCAGCTTTCTGTTTCCAAGCGCCTCTGTCAGGTTTTCCAGAAATCTGTACAAAACGGCCTTGTCAACCGTATCAAACAGGACGGTTTTTTCATCACTCAAAAGATATGAATTGTAGGATACTCCGCCGGGGACAGAATAAACGCCTTCGAACATGGCAAGGCGACGATCATTTGCTCCGACCCAGATTAAATCATTTGTTACCTTTTTTAAACAATGCATAATACTTTCCTTTTCTGTGATTTTAATAACATTTTATAACGGGTCTGAGAAATTGTATACCGGAGAATTACAAATTATACGCCTTTATAACACAAAAAGCTCCGATATTTCCTTTTTGTACATTTTCATGATCACATGACGCTTGTAGTCCTGTTTGCCGGAAAGTTCTACTCCCGGTTCAAAAGGTTTTGACAATATTGCAGTACGGTAAATCATCTCAAAACCCCGGAAGCCGTTTTTTCTGTTTATCTGCATGGTAACTTCCGATTGAATGAGTTCCCTTATTTCCGGAAATTTCACAAGGCTTTCAATATCCATATACGGTATGGAATTTTCCTTTGCGTAAGCTTCTATGCGTTCAGTGTTGGGAACAATCAGGGCTGCAAGATATTTTTGATCCTGCCCAAGCACAATTGCGTGATCGATGTATTCGGAATCGCGTATCTTGTTTTCGATTGGAACGGGCTCAATGTTTTCTCCGCCCAAAAGAACAATTGTGTCCTTGGCGCGTCCTGTAAGCGTTAGCTCTCCTTTCCAGGTTAAAAGCCCTATGTCACCGGTATCAAGCCAGCCTTCGCTGTCTATAACCTTTTTTGTCTCTTCCGGTTTGTTATAGTAACCAAGCATAATCTGAGGCCCGCGGGCATGGACAACCCCTTTTTGTCCCGGAGGCAGTATTTTGCCTGTTTCGGGATCACGGATAGAAAATTCCATATTTGGGAATGCAGGCCCAACAGTTTTTGGAACCGGTTTGTTGTGATGCCGCACCGCCAATACCGGGGCTGCTTCTGTAATGCCGTAACCTTCCAAAAGCAAAATTCCGGCAGCGGCAAAAAAACTGTCTACTGCTGCGGGTAATGCAGCTCCGCCCGAAATACCGGCCTTTACACGTCCGCCCAGCTTGGCTTTGATTTTATTGAACACTAAAACATTTCCAAGACCGCGCAAGGGACTCAACAATAAAAATGGAATTATCGAAACAAACATATCAAACGGCACAAAACGTTTTGTAAACTGCGGCATCCTGCCCAAAAGCATATCTTTAAATTTCTGATGAGCGGAAGAAACTGCCACAAAAAAATTAAAAATACCTTTTTTCACGGCGCTTCCGGATGCAACATTGCGATAAATACCCGTGCGAACAGCTTCCCAAATGCGCGGAACAGAAGGAACCCAGTGGGGTTTAATTGCGGCACAATCCGCCAGCATGATTTTCCCGACAGGTTTTGAATAAGCCAAAGCTCCGACTCTGTGCATCGCAATATAATTAATCGCACGCTCGTATGAATGCCAGACGGGCAGGACGCTCAGATATATATCACCCGCTTCGGTATTAAGTATTTTCTGGGCATTGTCAGATTGATTCAGGAAGTTTTTATGTGACAGCATAACGCCCTTGGGTTCCCCTGTTGTTCCCGATGTAAAAATTATCGTAGCCAAATCATCAGTCTTGCCCTGCTCTATTTCCGCCTCAATGGACTTGTCGCTTCCTGCCTCGCTAAGAGCTTTCCCCCTGGCCATAATATCCCTGTAGCCATGGACAGTGAGACCTTTTAGATTTTCCTGATATGGGCCTTTGTCAAAATCATTATCAATGATGATAAACATCTTGAGCTGCGGCATTTCTTTCAGAGAGGGGAGGATTTTTTTAAGTTGTTCTTCGTTTTCCAGAACCGCCGCTTTGCAGTCTGCAAAAGAGAGTATGTACGTTAGCTCCCCTGGCATGGAATCACAGCCCCGGGGTACATCCGCAGCCCCCAGGCAGTGCAGGGCAAAAGATGTTATTAGCCATTCCTTGCGGTTGTCAGAAATAAAACCAACGTGATCGCCCCGTTTTATTCCTGCCTCACGTAATCCCGCGGCATAGGCCAGGATTTCGCGGTACATTTCTGCATAGCTGGTGGGTTGAAAATTTCCTGCCTCATCTTTGCTATACTGAGCTACTAAATTTGGATAATCCCTGGCATTTTCCTGGATTATCCGGGGTAATGTGGTGACTTTCATATTTGCTCTCTTTTCCGTTTGTTGTGACAAAAAACCATGTTTTGTCATGATTGATTATGAGATATATCTCCATTTTGTCAAGTGTTAAACTTGAAGAAAATTACATCTCCGTCCTTTACGACATAATCCTTGCCTTCAAGACGATATTTCCCGGCTGCCTTGATTTTTGCCTCTGATCCGTATTGGAAAATATCATCACAGGTATAAACATCGGCTTTTATAAAACCCTTTTGAAAATCTGTGTGAATAACGCCGGCGGCAAGGGGAGCGGTGTAACCCGCTCTTATTGTCCAGGCACGGCACTCGTCTTCGCCTGTGGTAAAAAAAGTACGAAGCCCAAGCAAATTGTAAACAGAACGAATCAGGGTTGATAAACCGGTTTCCTCAAGACCCAATTCTTCAAGGAAAACTCTTTTTTCTTCGGGGTTTTTCAGGTCGGATAGCTCGGCCTCGAATTTACCGCAGATGCAGATTGCTTCCGTGCCTTCACTTTCTGCGCGTTTTTTTACCGCCTCAACATATTTATTGCCCGTTCCGCCTGCGGTTAAACTGCTGATTGCATTTTCATCGACATTGCAAATATAAAGCTGGGGTTTCGCCGTTATAAAGTGACAGTCATAAATTGCCGCTTTTTCTTCGTCGCTTAAATCAAGCGAGCGGACAGGTTTGCCTTCTTCAAGAACCGGACTGATTTTATCCAGTATGGAAAGAACGAATTCACTGCTTTTTTTCTCGGCCGGGTTCTTCATTGCTTTTTCCGCACGCTCGCGCCTTTTGGCCAGGGTTTGTATATCGGCAAGGGCAAGTTCGATATCGATTGTTTCCATATCCGAGACAGGATCGATTTTATCGCTCACGTGAATAACTTCGCTGTCTTCAAAGCAGCGCACTACGTGCGCATAAACAGCAGCATCACGCAGATGGGAAAGAAACTGGTTGCCCAGCCCTTCCCCTCTGGAAGCGCCTTTTACCAATCCGGCAATGTCAACAAATTCAACGGTTGCCGCAATGGTTTTTTTGGGGACAAAAATTTCCGACAGTTTATCCAACCGGGCATCGGGAACTTTGACAACACCTACATTTGCCTTAACCGTACTGGACGGATATTTGGTCGTCTCGGTTACGGTGGAGCAAAGAGCCGAAAAAATTGTGGACTTCCCGACATTGGGAAGTCCTAATATTCCGCAGTTTAAAGCCATAAGTTACACATCCAATTTATGTTCGATTAAAAAGAGATCAAGGACTGTGAGAAAAAATATCACCAACACCGGGCCAAGGATAAAGCCGTTAAAACCAAAAACAAACAGGCCGCCAAGTATGGCAAAAAAGATAATTAACGGGTGAAGTTTTATCCGGTTTTTGAGCAAAAACGGCCTTAATACATTGTCAATGCCGGAAATAAAAACCAATGAAATAGCCATAAACAAAATACCGCCTGCAACATCACCGCTGACAATTTTGTAAACACCCAAAGGTATCCATATTAAAGTAGCTCCGAACATGGGGATAAATACTAAAATAAAAGTAAGAACAGCAAATACCAGCGAGCCATTTATCCCAAAAATGGTGTAAACAATATACGCAACAGAGGCCTGCAATGCTGCAACGATAATATACCCTAAAAAAAGGTTCTGCGTTATTTCCTTGAATTTTGTTGCAAGTGTGCCAATGTATTCGCTTTTAATCGGAATGGCACGCATAACCAAACGGAAAAGATAAGGGCCGTCAAGATAGAAGAAAAACACCGAAAATGTTATGATCAGCATGCTCAACAAAAAACTTCCGACGTTTCGGGCAATATTGCCGCCTACAAGAATTATGTGCTGCAGCGCATTGGCTAACGCACCTGCGATCTGATTCATAATATCTTCACCTGTAACGCTGAGCTGTCCAAAGGAAATATTGTAGATGATGCCGGAGATTCTTTCAAAAAGGCCATACAGATATTCCGGGCTCTCGTAAAGGAGTTCCCGCGCCTGCTGTTCCAGCTCGATAGCCTGCTGGATAAATATAAAAACCAAAACAGAAACGGGAATAAGAATTATTATGAGCGTTCCCACTGTAAAAACGCCAGCCCAAACATTGCGAAGAATTTTTCCTTTCAGGTTATCAAGGCTTAAATTCCGTGTCATGCGGCGATGCAATGGACTTAACACAACATACAGGAGAGTTGCCCAGAGCAAAGCAGTAAAAAACGGAGCAAGAAGCCTGAGAACGGCTATTAAAAGCAGAACAAGAATTCCCCCAAAAACATAGCTATGAATAGGCCACTGCGGGGGTGGGGTATTATTATTGCTGTCCGCTTCGCGGCTGCTGTCCGCTTCGCGGCTGCTGTCAGACATCCAAATTACTCCTTCAGGGCTGATTCACAATTCCGGTAAATAAAACCTGACTGCCGGCTTCAACTGTATGGGCATACAGTATAAATACAAAAGGCCTGTTACATATCATTTCAAAGCGCGGCTGAGGGGGCGGAGGAGGCGGAGAACCATTTCCGCCGATAACTGTTACGGCAGCCGCAGTCGCTCCTTCTTCATCAACCATAATAAGAGCTCTCTGTATCGCACTTGATACAGATATAGGCGCTTCTTCAATAAGGTCTGTAAGTTCGCCATCAAACAAGGGAAAGCCTAACGCCGCCATGCTTTGCAGCAAATCATGGTTGTTTTCTATTGAAAAGCGCGGTAAAAGGAGTTTACCTTCTGCCAGAAATGAACTCCTTTGAATATGAACAAAATAATCATTTGTCATGGAAGAAAGCAATGCTTCTGCTGTACCGGTCTTTGGGAGCAGGATTAACATTCCGCCGGCATGCTCAAATCTAAGATCAATTGCCTGCAGTCTGGAATCTTCAAAATAGGTTTGATCTCGGCCTTCTCGTCTCATAAAAAAAGCTCTGCCTTCCCCTCCCGTTGAATGAAAAACACCTTCTTCCGTTTGCTGTCGGGAAAACTGCCAGGACCAGCGGTCAGAAAAATAAATCGCATTGGCAATAGCCATGAGGGTATCAGGAGGAAATTCCTGTATCAAATTGTTAATCAGACCATCTGTGTTTTGGCTTGCCCAGCGATTTACGGTGTTCACGGCATTGCGGGAAGAAAAATTAACATTTTGGGAGCTTCCTCTGTAAAAATCCATAAAAGTCCGCGCGAAATCCCTTTGCAGCGTAACACTTCTGTCTACAAAAATTGCATTGGCAATTCTTAAAGGATTGTGGTTTCGTCCGGTTAAATCGTGCAGCATTCTGGAAGCTGCCCTGTTAAGATCGTTTTGAGTAATTCCCGGAGCATTAAGAGCTCTTAAATGAGCGCCCTGATATTGATTATCGAGAGCATTGCCCAAAGCAGCCAAAGGCAGCCAGAGCGAAAAAGGCGAGAAAACAAAATTTGCGCCATTATTATTTTTCAAAAGTTCCGCACTGAGCCGAAAAGCAAAGTCATTGGCCCCGATCATGGCAGTTCTTACCGCTGGGTCAATTTCTCCGTGTTCCGGAGATAATAGAGGTTTAGGAGTATCGCCAAATAAATCACAGGAAAGTGTCAATAAAAGGCCTATAGCGAAAATAATTAATACACGGAATACAAAAGTTTGTTTTTTCATTTTATTTTCCCTTAATATTCTTTCCTAGACATCCAGATTACTCAAACATCAAGGTTTGACACCAACAAGGCGTTTTCTTCAATAAACGCCCGGCGCGGCGCTACGACCTCGCCCATAAGCGTCGTAAAAATTCGTTCGGCTTCAACTGCGTCGTCCATGTGGATGCGGATGATGTTGCGGCGGGCGGGATCCATGGTTGTTTCCCAGAGCTGGTCGGGGTTCATTTCACCAAGACCCTTGTAGCGTTGTACACCGTCCTTCTTTCCGCCGCCAAGCTCTGCCAGAACTTTGTCTTTTTCCGCATCATCGTAGGCGTAATAGTCCTTGCGGTTGTAACTGATTTTGTAAAGCGGAGGCATGGCTATGTAAACATGGCCTTTTTCAATGAGCGCGGTCATGTAACGGTAAAAGAAGGTAAGAAGCAGAGTGCGGATATGGGAGCCGTCAACGTCAGCATCAGCCATGATAATGACCTTGTGATAGCGGATTTTGTTGACGTCAAACTCAGTGCCGCAGCCGGCGCCTATGCTGGCAATGATGGGCTGGAGTTTTTCGTTGGTAACTACCTTTTCGATACGGGTTTTTTCCACGTTAAGCATTTTTCCCCAGAGCGAAAGAATTGCCTGAAAATGCCGGTTTCGGCCCATCTTTGCAGAACCGCCGGCTGAATCGCCTTCTACAATGAAAAGTTCGCAAAGGGCCGGGTCTTTTTCCGAGCAGTCAGATAATTTGCCGGGAAGGCCGGCGGAGTCCATGGCGTTTTTACGGCGTGTTGCGTCTCTGGCCTGGCGGGCTGCAATACGGGCCCTGGCTGCCAAAACTGACTTTTCAAGGATATTGCCGATAACATCGGGGTGTTTGTCAAAAAAGAGTTCAAGCTGCTCGTTTATTACAGTTTCCACCACGCCTTTTACTTCCGAGTTGCCCAGCTTTCCCTTGGTCTGGCCTTCAAACTGCGGGTTGGGTACCTTTATCGAAAGTACCGCGGTTAGCCCTTCCCGCACATCATCTCCGGAAAGGCTTTCGTCCAGCTTTTTGGCGTGTTTGGATTTTTTAAGGTATTCATTGAGGGTCCTGGTAAGAGCGGATTTAAAGCCTATCAGGTGGGTTCCGCCTTCCCGTGTATTTATATCATTTACAAACGAATACATTATCTCGTTATAGCCGTCGTTGTACTGAATGGCGCATTCAACCTCAATGCTGTTGCCCTGGCCGTCGTCCCTGGAGCTTTCAACAAAAATGGGTTCTTTGTGTAATACAGTCTTGTTTTCGTTGAGGTACTCAACAAAGCTTTTCACCCCGCCTTCAAACTGAAACTCATGAGCTTTGGGTCTGGAAAGCCTTTCATCCCTTATGGTGATTTTAAGGCCTTTGTTAAGAAATGCCAGTTCCCGAAGCCGGTTGCTCAATGCGTCAAAATTGCAGGTGATGGTCTCAAAGATTGTGCTGTCGGCTTTCCAGCGAATTACCGTACCCCGGCGGTCGGGAGATCCAATCGGATAGGAGAGTTTGTCAGGGGTGATTTTGTGGGCGGGCCCGTCGGGAATACCGAATTTATAGGTTTGGGAAAAAATACCGCCGTCAAGATGCACAAAAGCTTCTGCCCACTCCGAAAGGGCGCAGACTACCGAAACTCCCACCCCATGAAGCCCACCGGAAACCTTGTAGGATCTTTTGTCGAATTTGCCGCCCGCATGGAGCCGGGTCATTACCAGCTCCAGGGCACTAACTCCCTCGCCAGCGTGAATATCAACCGGGATTCCGCGGCCGTTATCTTCCACCCGGACTATATCGTTCCCTTCCAAAACCACAAGGATTTCACTGCAAAAACCCTGCATGGCCTCGTCAACCGAGTTATCAACTACTTCAAAAACCAGATGATGCAAGCCGTCAATGCCGGTAGTGCCAATATACATACCGGGGCGCTTGCGTACCGCTTCCAAACCTTTAAGAACAGTTATATTTTGCGCGTTATAGTCGGAATTCATTTTCCTATATTATTGAAAAATCTGAAAAAAGTAAATATAATGGTTACAGACGGCAGGGAAAAACCTTACCGTTCGGAGGATAAAAACGATGAAAAATTGTAAAGCTCTTTTGCTTGCCTTAATTGCCGGTATTTTACTTTGTATAACAACCGCATGCGTACCCAGATCTGACAACATAATTATTGTTGCAGCAGACAACGGCTGGGACAGCCAGAGATTCCACAACGCTATAGCGAAACTTATAATTGAAAATGCCTTTGAGGGATTTGAGTTAAGGTTTTCAACGGCATCCACACCTATGAACTGGGAATCAATCAGAAATGGTGATGTAGACCTGGATATTGAGACCTGGCCGGATAACATTGCCACTTATGAGAGAGATATGGAAAGCGGATCTCATGTCCGTATTGGAGTACTAGCCGAGGACGGCCGGCAGGGAATATATGTGCCAAGGTTTGTGATTCACGGCGACCCGGCCAGGGGAATAGCTCCAATGGCGCCGACTTTAAGGTATGTCTGGGATTTACCAAGATATTCCCACGTCTTTCCGGATGATGAAAACCCGGCTATGGGCAGATTATTCGGCGCAATTCCCGGATGGTTTGCCGATGCGATTTTGCACAGAAAATATATGTATTTCGGCCTTAACAACAGCTTTAACTATGTACGGCTTGGAAGCGAAGCGGCTTTGTTTGCATCATTGATGTCCGCTTATAACCTTGGCCAGCCCTGGGTCGGATACGGCTATGAGCCTACATGGATCATGGGCAGACTGGATATGGTCATGCTGGAAAGTGCTCCCTTTGAACCGGAAGCCTTCATGGAGGGCAGAACCGAGTTTCCCCTTTCACAGCTCACAATATCAAGCAGCCGCGAATTTCCGCAAAGAGCTCCGGAAATAAAAGATTTTCTCAGTAGATTCAGAACCGGCACTGCGCTTATTTCGCAAGCCCTTGCTTTTCTCGATGAAACCAGAGCCACCATTGATGCCGCAGCCGTTTGGTTCCTGAAAAACAACGACCACCTGATTGACGAGTGGCTTCTGCCGGAAAATGCTGCCAAATTTAGGTATTTTCTTTCGACAAAGTAATGAACTAAATAAGAGCAGGACATTTACACTCAATAAAAACGTTATTATAATCCGTGGTTCAAGGAGAATCACTATGAAATCGCGTTTTTATTTTGTTTTAATTGCTTTCGTTTTATTTTCTATGAGCTTCACGGCATGCCGGCCAAGATCCGATTTGGTAACTTTTGTTGCTGCGGATGCAGGCTGGGACAGCCAGAAATTTCATAATGCCATCGCAAAGCTTGTAATTGAGAATGCTTTCGAGGGCTTCCAGCTAACATTTTCAACAGCATCCTCGATAATGAACTGGGAATCGATGAAAAGGGGTGATGTTGACCTTTTTATCGAATTATGGCCTGCCACCGTACAATCCTACCACGATGATGTATTGGCCGGTTTAGCCATCAACCTCGGAGTACTCGCTGAAGGTACACGCTCGGGCGTATATGTGCCAAGATATGTAATATACGGCGACCCAACACGCGGAATAGCGCCTATAGCGCCGAATTTGAGAAGGGTAGAAGATTTAGTACGCTATCATCATCTTTTTCCGGATGACGAAAACCCCAATATGGGCAGATTTTTCGGCGCAATCCCCGGCTGGAGAATNGACGAAATTTTGCACAGAAAATTCCTNTATTATGGCCTGGACAGAAATTGGAGATATATANGACTGGGCAGCGAAGCATCCCTNTTNGCTTCATTGATGTCCGCCTATAACCTTGGCCAGCCCTGGGTCGGATACGGTTATGAGCCNACATGGATCATGGGCAGACTGGATATGGTTCTTTTGGAAGAAGAACCCTTTTGTCCTGTCGGTTATTATGAGGGAAGAACTGCATTTCCATCCCAGCAGCTCTTGACTGTGAGCAGCCGCTACTTTCCCGATAAAGCCCCGGAAATAACAGAATTCCTCAGAAATTTCCGGACCAGCATCGAACTGATTTCTGAAGCCCTGGCATGGCTTGCCGATACAAGGACAACTCATGAAGCCGCAGCAATCTGGTTCATGCAAAACAATGATGAGCTGCTGGACGAATGGCTCCCGGCTGAAAACGCTGCAAAACTGCGTAAGTTTCTTTCACGCAGATAATTACCGAGATAATTACCTTGCAAAAAACACAAGGGCAGGGTAGAATAGCATTTCTTCTGTACTGCTTGGAAATAAATTGGCAGGCCGAATGTGGAAAAATTGTGGGTAATTTTTCTATTTTTGTTTCCTGGCATGTATGAAGCGGTGTGCATTTGAACTAGACAGAAAAATCTGTTTTTCAGGATTTTATTTCAAGTGCTAACTCTTTATAATATAAAGAGTTAGCATTGTTTTTTCATTTTTTCATATTTAAAAAACAAAAGAAAGAGGAGTTATTTAAAGTATTGGAGTTTTTTAAGATTACAAAAAAATGTGAATATCATGTTAATAACTTGGCGGAGACTGGTTTATGGCTGACTGGAATTATAAAGCCTTCTGGGGTGAATCCCTTTCTCAGTTTAAAAGTGAATTGGGAGAAGAGGAATACGGCACCTGGTTCAGTAATGTGGAATATATTCGGGCAGACGAAACGAGTATTTTTGTCTCCGTCCCATCGAATTTCTTTTTAGAGGTCTTTGCCCCCAAGTATTTGTCCCGAATTTCTGATAAAATCGAAGAATTAACCGGAAAAAAATTGACAATAATACTGGAAGTTCAAAAAAAGGGGAAAAACACCCAGGAAACACTTCCAAAACCGCCCTCAATTGAAGAAAAAACTATAACATCGGGAAAAAATTCACGCTCACCCGGTATAGCGGGCGGTAAAAAGGAGAACCACCCTCAACTGGAAAAGGAATACACTTTTGATACTTATGTGGTGGGGGAAATAAATAACTATGCGTATAATGCCGCTATCGCTGTAGCACGAAATCCCGGAAACTCCAAAATATATAATCCCTTGTTAATTTACGGCGGAACCGGCCTTGGAAAAACCCACCTTATGCAGGCAATAGGCCATCAAATTTATCAAAATGGAGATCAGAAAATTCTCTATATAACCGGCGAAGGCTTTATGAATGAATTCGTTGGCATCGTGGGTTTGGGACAGCATAAGTACAAGGATGCCTTTGCAAAAAAATACCGCAATGTAGATGTTCTTTTAATCGACGACATTCATACAATCAGCGCACATGCTACAGGCACCCAGGATGAATTATTTTATACCTTTGAAGCTTTAAACAACAAGAAAAAACAAATGGTTTTTACCTGCGACAGACCCATCACTGAACTAAAACATATTGCTGACCGTTTAAAATCCCGCTTCACAAGCGGATTAAGCGTAGAACTTCAACTGCCAAAATACGAAGAACTTCTTAATATTCTGAGAAAAAAAATGGAGTTAAAAAAGCTGGAGTTAAAAAAAGACATTTTTATTTCCGGGGAAATAATAGAGCTGATAATTAAAAATATATCTACGAATGTCCGTGACATGGAGGGGGCTTTAAATAATCTGATGAGTTATGCGGATCTGGTAAATAAACCTGTTACCATAGAAATTGCACAAGGGTTACTTAAAGACAAATTTGCGGATCCCAAACAGGGAAACATGAACATCGATATAATTCAGCGGGTTGTTGCGGAACATTACAATCTCACACCCAATGATCTTAAGGGAAAAAAAAGAAGCTCCGGCATCGTAAAACCCAGACATATAGCCATATACCTGTGCAGAGAACTAACTGAATTTTCTCTAAATGAAATAGGCCAGTCATTTGGCGGCCGGGATCATACTACAGTTATCCATTCTTGCAGAATGATAGAAGAAACAAGCCGTTCTGACTCTAACCTTTATTCTGCCCTGGAAAGGCTAAAAAGAATGATAAAAGAATACAATGTTAAATAATATATGATAAACGGTTATTAGATGGTTATTAACATATTACAAATATGGGGAAAAGTTAAACAAAAAAGTTTAATAATGACACGGAGATGTGGAAACAGTGAGTTACCATAGAAAAAATTCATTCTTTTCCTTAACTTATTATTTAGCTAAATCTTTATATAATAAGGATTTAAGTGAGTTACCCACAAATTTGCATTATTACTACTATTACTATTAAATTATATATATGATATAATAAAGGCGGAGAAATGCCATGAAATTTACCTGTGAAAGAAGTGTATTACTCAAGGAAATAGCAATTGCCAACGAGATAATATCATCAAAAAACGCAATATCAATTTTATCCAATATTAATTTTGATGCACGGGATGGAAGTTTAACAATTAAAGCTACAGACTTGAAAGTAAACTTTGAAACAAAAGTCCCGGTTGATGTAATAACACCCGGAAGCATAAATGTATTGGGAGACAAGTTTTTGGGAATTCTCAATTCCATTCCTGACGGAGAAATTGAATTTGAACAGCTTGATAACAGAATAAATATTAAAACCTCTGTAAAAAAAGCCAGATTCCAGCTTAAAAGCATTGCAGAAAAATTTCCTGAATTTACTGCAAGCGCCAGGGATTTTTTTGAAATACCTATAAGGGATCTTAAAGAAATGATTCAGGAGACAATTTTTGCCATTTCTGACGATGAAACCCGCTATTTTATGAATGGGGTTTTCTTTGAAAAAGCCGAAGAAAAATACATAATGGTTGCTACAGACGGCCGCAGGCTTGCCTTTATAAACAAACCTGCGTCAGCAGATGTTGCGGATTTTCCCGGAGTCATTATTCCTCCGAAGATACTTAATATTGTCGTAAAACGCGCCGGGGATGAGGGAATGGCTAGTTTATCCGTAACNGACAAAAATATATTTATTCAGTTTGGTTCCTATAAACTTTCTTCGGTATTGATAGAAGGGCANTTTCCCAATTATCGCCGGGTTATTCCCGATAACCAGAACAACAGCTTTATAGTTAATCGCCTTGAAGTTCTGGANGCTCTCAAGCGGGTTTCCCTTCTTGTTGAACAAAANTCGCACCGGGTATATTTTGGGCTTTCTTCCGGGGCTGCTTCGATTTATTGCGAAGAAAACGAAATAGGAAACGCCAAAGAAGAAATTCCGTGCAAGTACGATGGTGAGGAACTTTCCATAGCCCTTAATTATCGCTATATAGAAGAGCCTTTTAAGGTAATGGGCGGCGAAGAAATAAAAATCCTCTTTAACGATCCAAACAAAACCATAACCATTATGCCGGTTCCGGAAAGTGATTTTTTTCATATAGTCATGCCTATGCAACAGGATTAGGGTGAGTTTTGCTTCTCTTAGAACCGTAGCTTTTCGCAATCTGGCTGACGCTGAAATTGATGTCCGGGGAAGAGATGTTTTTCTCATAGGTGAAAACGGTCAGGGTAAATCCAATTTTCTTGAAGCGCTTTATTTTTGTTCGTATGCTTCCTCTTTTCGCGGCTGTAAAGACAGAGATCTAGTCAGATCCGGGGAAAAAGATAGCTCTGCCTCAGTAATACTTGAAAATTCCCTTTTTTCTAAGGTTAGTGTATCCATAAAAGAAGGCAAAAAAAATATCACTCTTGACGGAAAAAGGGTTGAAGACAGGAAAGAACTTCTTTCGGTGGCTCCGGTTATTATTTTTTGCCACGAAGATATGGATTTTGTAGCCGGAACTCCGGAGAGGCGGCGCTGGTTTTATGATCAGTGCAGGGGGCTTTGGGATCCCCTTTACCTCGATGACTTGCGGAAATACCGGCATGTGCTTAAGAGCCGAAACGCCCTGTTTCGCAGCGGGAGTTCTAACAACGAAATAACGGCAACATTAGACGCCCTTGATCCCTTATTGGCTCAGTATGGTCTGGAATTGACCGCCAAACGCCGGGAAACTGCGGAAGAATTTTCCCTTGTTTTTGAGCCCTTGTACCGAAGCATTTCCGGCATTTCCGGCATCGGCGTTAAATACATTCCTTCGTGGAAAAAAGAAACTCTGCAGGAAATTATAAATCTTCTCGGCGAAAAGCGTGAGGCTGATATGTCTCTTGGTGTTTCCCTTTCCGGGCCCCACCGCGATCGCTATCTTTTTACGCAGGAAGGAGAGGAATTTTCCGGAAAAGCCTCTACAGGCCAAAGGCGGCTTTTGGCTCTTTTGCTGCGGATTGCCCAGACAAAAGTCTTTTCCGAAAAGACAGGGAAAAAGCCTGTATTGCTTTTGGATGATGTTCTTCTGGAACTTGACGGCGAAAAAAGGCGGAAATTCCTTTCTTTTATGCCGGAATATGAGCAGGCATTTTTTACTTTTCTTCCCGAAGAACCCTATGATATGTACCGGAAAGCAGATACGATTGTGTATTATCTCGACTCCGGCCAGGTGAGAAATGAAAAAAGCTAGCGATATTATTACGGCTCTGTTTAACGATCATTTCGGACCGGATTTTGTTGAAAGCGCCAGGGTTAGCGCCGGGCTTTTTTCCTCCTGGGACAGGGTTCTTGCCGATGTTTTGCAGCCCCCTTTTGCCGAAAACCTTCCCGCTGCTGCCGGAAATGCCATTAACAATACCGTTAGCAACTCACGAATCAGGGAGCTGGAAAAAGGTGTGCTTTTAATTGAGGCTGACCACCCCGGCTGGATTCAAATCCTCCAGACCAAACAGGAGGAACTTTTGTTAACGTTTCAGCATAAATTTCCTGAACTGGATATACGCGGCATTTCATTTAAGCTGTCGGTTCAACGGCGGCGGCCAAGGAAAATAAATTGAATAAAACCTGCCTTCTTTGCCCCAGGCGCTGCGGCGTTTACCGTGATGCGGGTTTCCGCGGTTATTGCGGAGAAACATCGGAGTTAAGGCTTGTTTTTGCCGGGATTCACCGGGGGGAGGAGCCTGCCATTACAGGGGGAGGAGGCTCGGGAACAGTTTTTGTTTCGGGCTGTAATTTGGGCTGTATTTTTTGCCAGAATTATCAAATCACAAAAAAGGGAGAAGGGCGTATTGTCAGTACAGAAGAGTTTGCTGAAATTTGTCTGGCGCTTCAGGAAAAGGAAGCGGAAAACATCAATATCGTTACCGGAACTCACGCGGCTCCGGCTCTTGCCCGGGGAATAACGGCAGCCCGTAAACAGGGGCTTTTTATACCTACGGTCTGGAATTCATCGGGTTATGAAGGCCCGGAAACTCTGGCGATATTGAAGGATTTTGTCGATGTATATATGCCGGATCTCAAAACCATGGACGTTCGTCTTGCCGAAAAGTTTTATAAAACCCCTGACTATCCTGAATATGCAACAGAGGCGATCCTTAAAATGATGGATTTTAGGGAAACTCGCTTTGGCCCGGGGCGGGAGGACGGGGTTGATGTTCTCGTTTCCGGGGTATTGGTTCGCCACCTGGTTATACCCGGTTTTTTGGAGGATACCTGGCAGGTTTTACGCTGGTTTGCAGATCATTGTAAAAGCCGCGCTTTTCTCGCCCTGATGACCCAGTATACGCCAGTTTACCACCCTGGTTCAGAAACAGAAACACCGGACCGCTTTCTGTCAGAAGGTGAGTATGAAGCGGTTCTTTTTATGCTGCGCAGATTGGGAATTGAAGAGGGGTATTGTCAGGAACTGGTAACCGGCTCGGACTGGCTTCCGGACTTTACAAGACAAAACCCCTTTTCTTCAGAACTTTCCATCCCTGTTTGGCATTATCTTACTACCTTCTGCCGCGGGCAATGAGAAGAAGCCTGATAAAACTCATGATTGCAGTCAATGCNGAAGCNACATAGGTCAGGGCTGCTGCGGTTANTACCTTTTTNGCCCCGGCAAGTTCTGCCTCTGTAAGTATATTTCCGCTTCNNAGNAAAGCCAAAGCCCTNGANGAAGCGTTNAATTCCACCGGCAGGGTAATGACGTAAAAAATAACCGCCGCCCCAAAAAGCAAGATCCCGATGTTGAGCAANAGCGGCATGGANAAAAAGATACCNGCGATTGCAATCCAGGGCCCCATGGAAGACCCGATATTTGCCGCCGGTACCAGTGTGCTTCTAAGAACCAGAGGGCCGTAGCTNCTGGCATGCTGGATTGCGTGCCCTGCTTCGTGGGCTGCTACCCCCACGGCNGCGATTGAATTTTGTGCAAAAACCGGCTCAGAAAGACGCAGCTTTCTTGTCCTGGGATCATAATGATCCGAAAGAGAACCAGCGACCGGCTCAACTGCCACTCCGTTNATGGAATTCGCCTTCAATAAAAGATTGGCCGCATCCTGCCCGGTAATGTTCCGGGAACACCGAATTTGTGAATACTTTGAAAAAGTAGACTTTACCAAAATCTGGGCAAACACCGAAAGAATCAGGGTCGGGACAACCAGGATTAAATAATAGTGATCAATAAAAAACATCTTAAAATCTCCTCTTTGATAAAACGATTATAGTGACAAAATGTTTCACGTGAAACAAACTTTTTAACTGACTTTTCTTTGACGCATCACTTCGTAAAAGAGCACCCCGGCAGCCACTGAAACGTTGAGGGAATCAATGCGTCCCAGGGAAGGTATGGATATAAAAGCGTCGCAATTTTCCCTAAGGAGCCGGGAAATGCCGGTTCCCTCGCCGCCAAGGACAATGGCTGTTCTGCCGCGAAGATCCTTTTGATAAGCGGGCTCTCCTTCCATGTCTGCGCCGTAGATCCAAAAACCAGCCTCTTTTAAAAGTTCAACTGCACGCGGCAGGTTGGCAGTTTCCGCCTGTGGAACCCACGCGGAGGTTCCCGCAGAAGTTTTTGCAATAACGTCCGCATGTTTGGCAATGCGCCGGTGCCGGGTTATAACCAGGTCAACTCCAAACTGATCACAGGAGCGAAGTATGGCGCCGTAGTTGTGCGGGTCGGTAATTTCGTCAAGTATGGTTACAAGGACATCACTCCGGCCGCCCTCATTGCTTTTTCCAAGGTTTTCAATAAATTCTTCAAGGGAAATTTCTGCGCCCTGGCTGCCTTCGTCCACTTCCAGAGCAATGCCCCTGTGATCCGGTGCCAGGCGGTCAAGGTCTGCGGTACCAACCCGGTCAATCCGGATTTTACGCTCATTTGCCAAAACAGTCAGTTCCCTTGCTCTTGGCCCGGGTTTGGCAACCAATAACGGGCCGCAAGGCCGGTCTGATTTTATTCTTTCTTCTATAGCATGAAAACCGGTAATGTAGATCATTAAACCTGCTGTTATAAGTCTTCTGTAGCTTCGTCGAGGGAAAGTTTCCGTAAATAAAAATCAAGCGCTGTTAGTCTTACAGTACCGCTTTCTTCTTTTGACTTTCCCTCCGAAATAGCCTTCATGGCGGTTGAAAGATTTTCTATGAGACGTTTTCCCTCTTTCATTTCTAACTCACCAGAGGCAACCGCTAATATCTCCAATTTCTCNAGTATGCCGGAATCAATACTTCCAAACCCTGAAGATGTCAGGTTTGAGATTATAGTTTCCAGTTCACTTCTTAGTTCCTCTACAGTCATGGCAAGCTCCTGTATACTCATTCTATAATATAACTGATTTCAGCGAAAAATGGAAGTCTTTTGGATCAGAAGAATGCTTAATCGGGGAATCCTTTTTCCAGCTATGCCGGATTGACTATTTTTCAATTTANTTGCAATCTTTNANCATGTTCACCAGNNCGCCCTCTGCCAGTAAAGCGCTTCCCAAAGAATATCGTGCTGCTGCAGAAAAGCTGTTTCCCCAAAAGGGCTACATCGAAGGGAAAGGGCCCTCTGTGGAAGCAGCCGGGGCTTTTGCCAATATTCTTGGCATAGCTGAGGATTATAAACGGCTTTGGGGCGTTTATGAATCCGGTAAAACAGCGAGAGAATACCTGAATCGCTTCCAAAACAATTTGGATCTTTTAATTCAAAAGACCTGGGTGGAAAAGGCGGATGAGACCCGTAAGGAAATCCTGTTGGATAAGGTTCCGCCCTTTATTACTCTAATTGAAAAGGGAAATTACCATGAGGCCCTGGAAGAGTTTGGAGCCATTTTGGAAGAACTGGCTTATCTTTTTTTCGGTGCCCAGAGCCAGAAAGACGATTTTGCCGAGTATGCACTGCGAATCGATCCCCGCATAGGGCTTTTCTGGTGGTACGGCGGGCAGCTTAATGCCGCCCGCACCGCCCCCTGGGTCAAATCTGTTGACCGTTGTGCGCTTTTTGCCTTGCTGCTTTTAGGGATATGCTATTTAATCGATTTATAAGGATTATCTCATGGGAACCGAAACACGCCTGGAAAATCCCGGACTGAGTTCCGGGGGGTCCGATTTTATCAGTGAATTTATTAAAGAAGATCTAAAAAGCGGACGTTTTAGCTATGTCCACACCCGCTTCCCGCCGGAGCCAAACGGCTGGCTTCATATTGGCCATTGCAAGGCGTTTTATATCGACTTTATGATGGCCGAAAAATTCGGCGGCAAGTGCAATCTGCGTTTTGACGATACAAACCCCGAAAAAGAAGATCAGTCCTATGTAGAGGCCATCAAACGGGATGTCCGCTGGATGGGTTATGACTGGGAAGACCGGGAATATTACGCTTCGGATTATTACGAGCACCTTTATGATCTTGCCGTAAAGATCATCAAAAAGGGAAAAGCTTATGTTGATGATCTTTCTGAAGAGGAGATTCGCGTTTACCGGGGAACTGCGGTTCCGGACAAAAACAATATCACCCTCACCCCTCCGGGGAAAGACAGTCCTTGGCGCAACCGCAGTGTGGAGGAAAACCTCGACCTTTTTGCCAGAATGCGGGCCGGGGAATTTCCCGATGGTGCACGCACCTTGCGGGCAAAAATCGACATGACGCACCCAAACCTTAATATGCGCGACCCTGTGATGTACCGGATACGCAGGGAACATCATTACCGTACCGGAGACACCTGGTGCATCTATCCCATGTACGATTTTCAGCACCCCCTGTCGGATGCAAAGGAAGGAATCACCCATTCCCTCTGTTCCCTGGAATACGAAATTCACCGGCCTCTTTACGAATGGTTTATCAATGAGGCGGAAGTTTTTCCGTCAAGGCAGATTGAGTTTGCCCGGCTTAACATGACCCGCACCGTTATGAGCAAGCGCTGGCTGCTCAAGCTCGTCGAGGAAAAGCATGTTTCCGGCTGGGATGATCCCAGGATGCCCACAATTGCGGGTTTGCGTCGCCGGGGTTATACGCCGGAGGCAATCCGCAGTTTTGTTTCCCAGGTTGGAATAGCCAAAACAGACAGCACCGTAGACATCGCTTTTCTTGAGTTTTGCCTCCGGGAACACCTCAACAAAACTAGCCGCCGTGTGATGGCGGTATTAAAACCTCTGAAACTCATTATCGACAATTGGCCTGCAGGCAGGGTTGAAGAAGTTGACGCTGTGAATAACCCGGAAGATGAATCTGCGGGAACGCGAAAAATTCCGTTTTCCGGCGAACTCTGGATAGAACGTGAAGATTTTGAGGAAGTTCCGCCGCCCAAGTATTTTCGCCTTTTTCCCGGCAACAGTGTGAGGTTGCGTTACGGTTACATCGTTACCTGTACAGGCTGTGACAAGGATGCGGCGGGGAATGTGATTGCTGTTCGCTGCACTTACGATCCGCAGTCAAAAAGCGGTATTGACTCCAGTCCCCAATACGACGCTGTCGCGCCCCCGGCTCCCAAAGTAAAAAGCACAATTCATTGGGTATCCGCCGCTCAGGCAATTCCCATTGAAGCGCGAATTTATGATTATCTTTTCACCGTAGACAAACCCATGGAAGTGGAACCGGGAAAAACTTTCATGGATAATATCAACCCAAATTCCCTGGAAGTAATCAGCGATGCCTGGGGTGAGCCATGCCTTGCAGACGCAAAAGCGGAGGATCGTTTTCAGTTTGAACGTCTGGGTTATTTTGTTAAAGATATCGATGAAGCTGCGGGTGGGAAACCGGTGTTCAACAAAACCGTGGGGTTGCGGGATACCTGGGCTAAAGTAGCAAAGAAAGCTTAACGCCAGGTTGTAAAGGTTTCATGACCGCCCTTATCAGGCCCCGCCGCTTTACCGGCACTATTTTGGTTCCCGCTTCCAAAAGCCACACAATACGTCAGCTCTTTATCGCATCCATGGCAGATGGCGTTTCCGAGATTGAATTCCCTCTGGATACACTTGATACACAGTATTGTGTTTCTGTTTGCCGGGCACTGGGGGCAGTAATTAAAGAACACCGGGAAAACGGAAAGCTTAAGCGCTGGATTGTTCGCGGTAACGGGAATCTACGCGCCCAGGAACTCACCCAATGTTACGTGGGTAATTCGGGCACAACGCTTTTTTTCGCCCTGGCAATTGCGGCTTTGGGAAGTGAGCCGGTGGAATTTGACGGAGACGAGCAGATACGCCGGCGCAGCGCCGAACCGCTTCTGGAAGCTCTTGCCGGCCTGGGAGTAAGTGTAACTTCAGCGCCTGAAGGCCGCGCCCCCATCACTGTCTGCGGACCCTGGGCGGGCG
>JGI20163J15578_10000233_pt1 | contig 22804 bp, 20 predicted proteins | sample TergutCu122P1_FD_15578 | JGI IMG/M metagenome (IMG submission 15578)
CTGCCGATATCAATCTCTGTCTTTTGACAGCGTTTATACCATGGTGGGTGTCCTCATTGCCGGCAATCCCTAAAGCATAGGCTCCAATCTCTACGGCTAAAGCAATTTCCACTTTGCCGTCACCTACCACGGCCATCTCGCGCCCCTTAAGCTGTTGGTCTTGCATAATCTTGCGGATAACCGCTTCTTTTGGACAAGCCGCTTTTCGCTCCGGCGCGCCCATTACCAACTCGAATAGCTCAAAAACCCCTAATATTTTCGCCTCATTACACACATCATCGTGATCAGTTCCACTGGCTAGATATAGCCTAAACCCACGTTCTTTTAGCTCCTTTAAAAATGCGATGGCCCCCGTCATGATATAATTTTCACGACTTACTTCACCATCTTGAACAGATTGAATCCGACTACTAATCTGCTCCATCAGTCGGCGATTGTACTCGTCTTTGTACCACCAGGCATCTTTTGGTTCCGGATTCAAACCATATTCTCGCACCTTTTCGGCTAGCCATTGCATTTGGAAAATGGTTTGAACACCGGTAGAACGATCGATATACTCGCGAATCATCTGCCTTAGTTCATCACTGCCGGTCCCATCTCCAATCATCTCCAGCATCAACGGCTCCATGACCAATTCCCAGCCATGACGAAAGGTGGAAATCGTACCGTCAAAATCAAATATAATCGCCTTAATCTGGTCTTTTTCCGGAAAATAATCTTTGCATATCTCAAGAGAAGAAGATACCACTTTACCACCTACCTTTTGTTCTACAACTAATTCCTACAGTACCATCTCACGATGTTTACGCCTGATCTCATCCCGATTGGCACTACCGGTGGTACCGATTTTCTTTACCGTTACAGCCGCCGCAAGATTGGCAAAGGCAATCGCTTTTTCCCCCGGGATACCGGCGCCGTAGGCGCACGCGAAGGCGGACACGAAGGTATCCCCTGCGCCAACGATATCGATAGGCGGTTCAGCCGGTCTAGTCGGGGCATGATAAACCTGTCCTTTATCGGCCCACAGTGAACCTTGTTCTCCTAAAGTCACAATAGTAGGCATGTTTGTTTTCTGCGCCAATTGCAACGCGATATCATGGTAATTCTCCGGACTTACAGAAACCGGCATCATGCCATCTACGGCGGCAACGGCTTCCACCTCGTTTGGCTTGATGATGACATCTTGAAAAAGATCAATTCGTTCCCTGCTATCTACCACAATCTTTTTCCCCATCTGACCTAGCTTGGCTAAGAGAAGGCGTACATTTTCAGTAATTACTCCCGGAGTCGCTTGATCGGATACGACAATCATATCTACCTCATCCACCAAACGTTCCAATGTAGTGAGCAAAGTCTCTTCCTCCTTCAAATCTAAGGGTAGAAAATTCTCAAAATCGATCCGTGGATCTTCATACACCACATTGGAGATTCCATGACGAATCGGTTTGCAGTAGGCGGGGGTAATCCGCCTGTCAGATTCATAAAGCATCGTAGTAGAAATATTCAGTTCAGTAAAGCATTGCTTTAACAACAATCCCCGCCAATCCTTTCCAATCACAGATAAAGGCAGCAGATTGGCCGGTTGTAGCGCTACGATTGCCGCTGCCACATTACCGGCACCCCCTAGGGAATAAGTCTCCGATATAACCGGCAACGGATAGTGGGGTGTTTCCCGAGAAAGACTGCTGCGTTTCATATCGGCGTGCCAATAAGCATCCAAGCAGACATCGCCGATGAGACAGATCTTGACACTACTTATTGCGTCGAATATCATTTCCAGTTCATCATAATTCAAAACGGTTGTTCTCATCATCTTCACCTTAACCTTTCATATAGACCGGGAAGTGTTTGTAAGTGATTCCCGTAGATATATAACCCCGTACCACCAAGAGAAGAGGGACGATTAATCACATTTTTTCTGGGCCGATAATAATAATCATATTGATCTTGTTCAATGTCCCGGCGATAATCACCTAAATCTAAGATATCAAAGTTTGCGGTGGTAATACGGAAGGTTTGATAGCCCTGATTACGAACGATGGAAAGTGCCTTTAAGAACACCTCCGGTCCGGTTACCGCCGAACCCACATTCATATGCACACCACCCTCCAAATCGGAAACAGCATGACATAAGGTGGCAAAGTCGATGCCACTACTGCCTCCGATGGCAGCAAAATCAGCCGCCGGATGTTGGTGAATAATATCAGTTCCGATAGTTATGTGATAGGTGACAGGAACTCCTGCTTGATATGCTCTAAATAGGACACAGTCATTAGCATAGGGAAATCTACGCGGATTTTTGTTGATGTACAGAGCAAGGCTTCTACCATAACCATTGTCATCGATAAAGCCTTGGTTTATCGCTTCGTTCATCCAAAGCCCGGTTTCCTGCCACATTCCAAAGGAACCATCCTCTATTGCAGTCGGGACATCCTCGGAAGTACCGCCCAGATAGGCCAATTCAAAATCGTGAATACTGCCGGCACCGTTAGAGGCCAGGTGGGTAACAAAACCATTTTCCACCAACCAGATTAGATACCTTGATAATCCACATTTTATCACATGTGCTCCGAAAAACATGATTACCGAAGAAGCATTTTTCTTGGCTTGTTTTATTTTCTCGGCAAGAATATCCAGTTCCTCACTAACAAAAGGAGAAGGAGAATGTTCACCCGGCGTGAGCAGTGTATCAATGCGAACAAGATTAGTTCTGTTCGCTGCGGAAAATGTACGGATATTGGATAAATCGAATTTCTTAGGATTGAACATATGAGATACCTCGATTTACAGGAAATAAATAACTTTGTCAATTTGTTAATGAATCTTAACATCAAGTATAAGCGCAAGCGCCTTATATGGCAATAGTGAAATAAGGGTAATCAGCCCATTATACTAGAAGTATAATGACAGAATCCATGTAGTGTGGTATACTGTAGCCACTTTTAAATTGAAAGGAATCAGTCATGGACATCTACATTGTAAACATTTGTGAAAAAGTGAACAGACCGGGACTCCAGCGCATCTATTTTCAGCAGCGTGAGAGTTTTATTTTGGCGTACACTTTTAAGGGAAAGTTTACATGCTATAAGGATAGAACCATAGGTTGATTCTATTATCCTTTTACAAGCAATAGTAACCACCTATTTGTGTACATACGTGCATCAGTAGGTGGTTTTTTATATGCTCTCATCTCAATTGATAGAGCAACGGACTTATAATTAGTAGGTTTCAGGTTCGATTCCTGATAGGGAATGAAAATAAATTGAAAGATTGGAGGAACAAATAGATTTCTTTTAAGAAAATCTATTTGACTTATGAATGAATCATATATTATCACGACCATCATTTCCTAGTAGAGCAATTATTACTGCCGGGATGCCATACGGAAATAAAGAATTGCATTTTGGGCATATCGGAGGAGTATTTGTCCAAGCAGACATTTATGCAAGATTTTTACGAGACAGAATCGGTTCGGAAAATGTTATCTTTATTTCGGGCACTGATTGTTATGGAAGTATAATCGAAATCGGTTATGAACAAGCGATTAGCAATGGGTTTCAAGGGAATTTGACGGATTATGTGAATCATAATCATTTGAAGCAAAAAGAAACGCTTGACAATTATCAAATATCGCTGGATTTATTCGGCGCTTCGGCTTTAGGCGAAACAGGGGAAATTCACTCGGCTTTATCTCGTGATATTTTCACAAGCTTGTATAAGCGCGGAGTTTTGAAATTGGAAGAAACAATTCAATTTTATGATGAAGAAAAAGATACTTTTCTTAACGGTAGGCAGGTTTACGGTCGATGTCCAATACAAGGATGTAAATCTGAAAATGCTTATGCCGATGAATGTTCCCTCGGCCATCAATATAATCCCGATGAACTAATTAATCCGGTAAGCGTTTTATCCGGGAATAGACCGATGCGTGTTGCCGTTAAAAACTGGTTTCTCAATTTGCCGCTGTTTAAAAATCAAATCGCAAATGTGGTCAATGAGTGGGAAAAATATCCATTATATCGCAAGGATTTGATTATTATTATGCGAGAATTTTTGAAAAAACCATCTGTTTATGTGAAAAAAGAATTGATAGATAAAATAGATAATCTCGAAGATATGCCACACTTTGCCGTTATAGAAGATGAAAAGAAACCTTCCCGGGAATTGGTGTTTGATGATTTATCTTGTAGGGAACAAGCAGTTACCGTGTTAACAAAGAATAAAATACGGTATCGCACGGGAAAAACGTTGGTGCCACTCAGACTTTCCGGCAATGTCAATTGGGGCATTTCTATTCCCGAAATAGAGGGTGTGGACGGATTAACTTTTTGGGTGTGGCCGGAATCTTTGTGGGCACCAATTTCTTTTACCAAAGCATATCTTAACGATGGACTGCATGGAAATGAATGGGAAAAGTGGTGGAAATCAGATGACGCACAGGTGTATCAATTCATAGGCGAAGATAATATATATTTTTACGGAATAGCCGAAACAGGCTTGTTTCTGGCTTTAAATGAAAATATAAAATTACCGATTATCGTACCGAATCATCATTTACTTTATGGCAAAACAAAGGCCTCAAGCAGCAGTGAATTAAAACCGCCTAAAGCGGCTGAACTTTTGAATTATTATACTCCCGAACAACTTCGCATTCATTTTATGAATGCAAGCCTGAGCGAACGCAGTGTTAGATTTGAACCAAAAGCGTTGCTCGAAAAAAGTGACGAATTCGACCCGGTTTTAAACGAAGGTAATTTAGTTTGCAATATATTTAACAGATTGATTCGTTCCTGTTTTTATATAAATCAAAAGTATAATGACGGAATTTATCCGGAAGGGAGTGTAAGCGAATCAATCATTGAAAAATCCAATGAAGTAATATTGTCTTATGAACGCATGATGTTTGAATTTTCTTTTGATAAAATATTTGAATTATTAAATGTTTATTTAAGGAATGCGAACAAAGAATGGTCTGTCCGCAGCAAAAGTGAAAACAAATCGGATATCAATCAATTGTTAGTAGATACGTTTCACATCATAAGAATTTGCACCACATTGTTTCATCCTATTGTTCCCGTCGGATGTGAAATGATACGTAATTATTTGGTCGTTGATGAAGATATTTGGAATTGGAATTACATTTTCAAACCAATCACCTTTTTTATAAAACCTTGTCATAAATTTAGATTTTTAGAATCACGTGTAGATTTTTTCAAAAAACATCCAACTCAACTGACAGTTGCCAAAGTGAAAGGAGGTGTGTCTTAATGCCGGTCGTAGATATGATAGCAACTGGGAGAAACATCGTAGAACTAAGAAACAAAAACAATAAAACGGTTAAAGATTTGCAAGATGTATTTGGATTTGCAACTCCCCAAGCCATCTACAAATGGCAAAATGGCAGGGCACTCCCTACCATTGATAATTTGGCGGTTTTGGCGATGATATTTGATGTGAAAATAGATGATATCATTGTAATGGAATCGAGTAGGAGGCGGCTTTAGCCTCTCTACTCGCTGTGCCGGGCGATAATCACCAAGGTGATATCACCCTGTGTACAAAGAATATAGTGGAGTGAAAATTCACTCCACTGATAAGGCCCATTGGTCGAAGAGAGTAAGACATCGCCCTTTCAAGGCGAAGATTACGGGTTCGAGTCCCGTATGGGTCACATAAAGGGATATGGTGTAGTTGGTAACACAACGGCCTTTGAAGTCGTCATTGTAAGTTCGAATCTTGCTATCCCTGTTGTCATCTACTTTAAGTACCTAAAACAGTAACATATGGGGATAATTGAATCGTCAAATGTTGCATAATGGAAGCGGATGAGGTAAGATAAAGACAGAGGATTCGCAGCTACAATTCGCATTGAGGGAAAAGCGCTCACAGTAGCGAATAAATCAAAAGAAAGAGGTAACATCATGAGAAAAATCATTGCAATCGATGGTGGTGGCACAAAAACACAATGCATTTTGGTAGATGAAAAGGGCACGGTATTGGCCAAGCTGTTAACAGACGGAAGCAATTACGATACGATTGGAATTGAGAAAGCATCAACAATTCTTTCCGATGCAGTGGATGCATTAATTAAAGAGATTAAAGCGGAAGAACTAGGGGCTATTTGCATGGGACTGGCCGGACTGGATTTTCCGGTTGATTACGTGTTGATGAGGGAAAACCTACGTCCCAATGTATCTTGGATAGAGCCAATGTTATACAATGATTCTTGGATAGCTTTAGCCGCCGGCGAGATACAGGACATGGGAGCCATATCTATTTGCGGCACCGGACACAACACCGGAGTTATGACAAAAGATGGTACTTTGTATGGCGTCAATGCTATGGGTTTCCAACTGGGTGGACATGGTGGTGGTCCAATGTTGTCGGAGTATGCATGGCATCGCGCTTTTCGTAGTTTTGAAAAAACAGGCGTCTATACCAAATTAGAGGAAACCCTCCCGGAACTGTTTGACCAGGCAAATATGGCTGAGTTATTAATGTATATCGTTGGTCGTAACTATGTATTTCCCGATTCCACGGAGGTTCCCAAGCTGGTTGCCAAATTAGCCGATGAAGGGGATGAAGTTTGCGTAAGGTTACTTTACGATTACGGGAAAGAAATGGGCGAAATGACCGGACGATTGATTGAACACGCCGGTTTAGGACAAGAAGAAGTGCCGGTGATTCTTGCCGGAAGTGTACACACAAAAATGACCTCCCCCATCTTGAATCAAGGATTCGAAGATGAGGTGAAAAAATATTGTGCCAAAGCAGAAGTAAGACCGGTAACCAGAGATCCGGTGTTTGGGGCAGCGTATTTGGCAATCAAAGAAATCGCCAAAGAGTCAATAGATGTAAAAGAATTGTTCCAAACAATGGATGAAACTTTTGCGATCGCCAAAGAATTATCAAAAAGGTAGAAATGAACCATATGTGACACCAATGCGACTTGCCCGTGCTAGACTGCGGATAAGCTACAATAACCGAAGAGCAATCGAGTAGGAGGCTTTTAGCCACCCTACTCGCTGTGTCAGGGCGATATCATCTATGCTGAAACGGGATTCACTCCCGTGTAAGCATGTCCGGGTGATTAACTTCGTTATCGACCTGTGCACATGAGAAAATGCACCTCGCTTACATTGTAAGCGGGGTGTTTTCGTGCAAGCAGCACGCAAGACAAGGAGGTCAGCATGAAAAAAAGTCTCATAATTCTATTATCATTTATTATCTTGACATCAAGTGTGTTATCCAACATTGCCGAGGCGATTGCTGAATTTAAAGAGAATTCGGAAGTTGCTTTTGCCCAACCAAACTACCCCGTCTACGCAGAGCTTAGTACGGGGAATTTGCTTTTGTATGTACAGAGGGGCGTAAGGAGTTTATTTGCCTAAGCAAGTATGCTTATACTTGCTTCACCGGTTATAGACATGTATAATGAAACTTATCAAAAACATTGATATAACCGACAAAAGATGCCCAGCCTTAAGTGCGTAGCACTAAGCGGTGGGTAACATTTATTGACAAAACTTTTGGTGATTCATTAAGAAGCGAGGAAAACCATGGATTTTAAACAAATCGAGGCATTTATCAAGGTGGTAGAATTAGCTAGCTTTTCAAAGGCGGCAGAAGAACTATACATCTCTCAACCATCTGTTAGCACCTATATCAGTGCTCTGGAAAAAGAGTTGGGTATAATTTTAATTAATCGCTCCACCAAAGTATTATCAGCGACCTTGGCGGGAGAGCGTTTTCTGGAACAAGCAAGGAAGATGGTGTTGCTAAAGCGAGAGTCGGTGGAGATGCTAAAAAGCCTTTCTCAGGATATCAGTGGTGAGATTCGGATTGTCGCCTCATCTGTACCGGCACTTTATATATTACCCCAACTGTTTGCTGAATTTCGCAAAAGATATCCTTGCATTTATTTGACAATGAGTCAGGGGGATACCGGATCGGTGGTGCGGGAAATTGCCGAACACAAAGCGGATATCGGTTTCGCCGGGAGTGTTTTAGGGGAAAAGAAATGCGATTTTCTAGAATTTACTAATGAAAAATTGGTTTTTGTTGCCCCAAGTAATGAACATTATGTTGTGGACAAAAGTTATACCCTAGAAGAGCTACTTTACTCCTCGAATTTTATTGCCAGAGAGTCCGGCTCAGGCACTCGGATGCAGTACGAAAAATTTTTTTCTGAAAATGGAATTGAATTGGACAGAATAAAGACCTGCGCGGTAATGGATAGTACATATAGCATTGTAAACGCTGTAGCAAGTGGCTTAGGCGTGTCTATTGTATCGAGAATTGCAGCTCGTTCGATGATTGCTCAAAAGGAATTATTGGCATTAAATGTAAAAGCGAATCTGCCGGAACGTAGGATTTACATGGTGCTAAACAAAAACAGCGTACAGTCTCATTTACTCAAATTATTTATCGAATTTGTGGCGCAAAAAGGTAGTTACTTTCTTGATGAAATGTAGTATGATGAGATAGGCAGAGGAGGATGATACAATTGAATATATTCAAAGTAGTAAAAAGATTAGCTCTAATCGCTGTTGGAGCAGCAATCATGGCTTTTGGGATTGTTAATTTTGCCATGCCAAGTGGCTTGGCAAGTGGAGGGGTGACGGGGATTACCTTGATTCTCTTTAATTTATGGGGGATTAGTCCGGCCCTTAGTACGTTGCTTATCAACATTCCCTTACATATTGTATATTTCAAATTCACCAGTCGCCCGGTGTTTTTCTTGACAATTTATGGAACCGCTTGTTTATACGCATTTTTAAGTATCTTTGAGGCGATTGGCCCAATGATTGAAGATCTGCAAAATGATATGATCCTAGCAGCGATTTGTTTAGGAATTACAATTGGTTTAGGAACCGGTATGATCTTGCGTCAAGAGGGTACTACCGGTGGTGGTGCCATTGTGGCAAAATTATTAAAGGATATCTTTAACATACCGGTTACAAAGACATTTTTAATCTTTGACGCAACTGTAATTACGGCGTCGCTATTGTTGTTTGTAGATATTACCGTTGGGATTTACTCTTTAATAGGATTGTATATTTCAATTATTGCCATCAATAAATTACAAGAGGGATTTGTATCGGGATATAAGGTGTTGATATTCTCCGAAAAATACAAAGAGATTGGCGAATCTATTCAACAGAATCTAAAACGAGGAGCCACCTATGTTCATGCAACCGGCGGATATTCGAAAGAAGAAAAGGATGTGTTATTGGTTTTGATTGATAGCAAGCAGCTGATACGCTTGAAAAACATTGTTAACGAGATCGATTCGAAAAGTTTCGTTAGCGTAAGTCATACTTACGAAACTTTAGGGGAAGGATTCACCTTTGAGAAGAATGAGAAGAGTGAAAAAGAAGTGGGTTAATACGGAGGTTAACCATGACACATAGAGAACGGTTCAATAATGTTTTTCTGGGAAAACCGGTAGACAGAGTTCCCTTCATCGATGCCATGGGGGCTTGTAATTACCCATCTTGTTTGACTCGCTGGAAGTTAGAAGGTTTAGACGCCAAAGCAGATCAAAGAGAAGTACAAAGGCTTATAGGGTTTGATTATGCGCGAGGTTATTATCTAAGTGTAAATCTTTTTTTCTATCCGGAGTTTGAAGTGTCATTTGTAAAAAAAGAGGGTAACAAAACCTTCGTCCGCAACCGTTGGGGCGGATTAGAAGTGCAGCAAATTGGGTCAGAATTGATGCATTTGACTCTCGAAGGTCCGGTAAAAGATAGATATACTTGGGAAACGGTGAAAGAACGTCTGATAGGAAACCTAGGCAAACGTTTTCCGGAAAACTTTGCTAAGATATGCAAAGAAGCATCTCTTAGTGACTACCCTGTCTATGCCGGCGATTTACCGGCCGGATTCTTTGGCGCCTTACGAGAAATCATGGGTTTTGAGAATTTGATGTATGTTTTTTATGACGATCCAAAACTGCTGGAAGAGATTTTAGATACGTTGTGTGATTTGTGGATTGATGTTTATCGGGAGATGCAAAAGTATGTATCCCTTGATTACATCTTCATCTGGGAAGATATGTGTAACAAAAGTGGGCCATTAATTAGTCCGGCAGCATTTCGCGAGTTTTTTCTACCAAGGTATAAACGGATGATTGAAGCATTGCGCGTCGATCAGTTGCCACTTTTTCTAGTCGATAGCGACGGCGATGAGCGGCCATTGGTACCGCTTTGGCTAGAAGGTGGTGTTGATATTATCTTTCCATGGGAGACTCAGTTTGGTCTAGATATTACCCAAGTACGCCGGGATTATCCACAGATGGGAATGATGGGAGGACTAAATAAGCACGCCTTAGAAGGCACCCGAGCACAAATGGATGAAGAATTAAAAAAGATACCTTACATGCTGGAGCAAGGACGGTACATCCCTTGTTGTGACCATGGTGTAACCAATGAGGTGTCCTGGGATAATTATCAGTATTTCTATGAAAAACTTAGAGAATTGATCTATAAATACCCACCGCAAAATTAGTTAGTAGTTTTTTATTCGCTGGCGATACTCTCGCCAAACATTTTCAAACCATGAATCCGGCTTTGGTATCTCTCGGGCTTTGGCGAAGGAAGAGCAAAACCCTTCCGGGGTGCTTTCTGTTACTACGACTAAGTTGTCAAGTGGCTCTTCCGGTTTACGATAATAAATATTTCCAATTTGTTCGCAGTTCTCGTTGGCATCATTTTGTATAATTAAAGCGGAACCCCGGCTACCAAATGTTTTGGCAGCTTTTATCATCGCCGAAAGGATAGCCGATTGAGTGACAAGGGTATCCCGATTCTTCAAAAGTATCAGTAATTCTGCCGGGGTAGTGATTTCCGCATTGGAGAAAAAGTTCTCTAACTGAGCGACAACCTCAGCTCGAAGATATTCCATTTTATCAACGTCACGAATATGCCCTGCCATTGCCGACATTTGTTTATTTATTAAGTTAGTTTTATCGATGATACTCTTTGAGCCAACAAGCAACCGCGAGCCGAGGAGGTTATTTGTCTTTCGCTTGTCTAAGAGATTTGTTGATTCGGTTTTTTGGGACAACAGATATTTAAAATCGTTTAACAAGGAATTTGCAGAATCAGCAACCGGAGCTATGAACGCCGCCGTTAGGTTTTCATCTTCGCCGGATTTTGTATTGTATGCGATATGTTCTGCTGCTCGCATTGAGCCAACCTGGGTGGAATTGAGGGCCGAGCCTCCGGGCCGATATGCACCAAAAGTTCCCGCCACTTCGCCGATGGCGTATAATCCCTTAATGTTGGTTTGCCAGTGGTGATCCACCGCCAGTCCGCCGTTATGATGTTGTACACATACGGCAACCTCTAAAGGTTCGTTATACAAGTCAATGCCATTATTACTATATAAGTCAATCGCCAGGGGATTCATTTTCGCTAATCGGTTGATCGGCATGTTAACTAAAGCATCAGAATTTTTTAAATAGTGATATGCTTCCTCCCCCAACCCTTCAAAACCAGATTCCAATCCGGTAGGGTCAGAACGGAAATCCATAAATACCCTTCGCCCAAGATGGTTAATTTCGTGATGGACTAAAATATCTATCATTGAAGAACCTTTTACCTTATGAACATCAAAAGGCCATTGGTATCCTTTGAGAAAAACCATGTTAAGAGCATCTAGTGGATTGTCAAAATAATCAGTTAGAAATTCATACTTGACGCCGTTTTCATCGATAGAAATGTATTTCGGAAGAACCTGTTGATACGTTCCGGAAACATTCCAGCGAAATTTTGTCGAGGCGAGCCCATATTGCCATTCCTGCAAATTCACTGCCTTAGCACCGGCCTCCAGTGCCATACCGGTCATGCCGGTCTGACTGTGAGGAAAAACCGAATCATGATAACAACCGGCCGGGCCACCGGTAGCCATAATCACATGCTTTGCGCGCACGATGCACAGCCCATAGTCATCTGAATCCAATTGAGACGGTTTTTCGTCGATATTCCTTGGCTGATAATGCAGCGAGCCAAAGCGGTTCCTTTTGCTGTTGTCTAAGCATATTACGCCTTCGATACGATCATCGATTACAATCAATTGAATGGCTGTCATTCCATCAAGGATATCAATACCCTTTTGTCTGACCGATTGCTCCAAACACTCGGTCATATACTTTGAAGTTAACGGTCCGGCAGAGGTTGCTCGTTGCCGTGGATCATGGTCGGTCTTATACCCAACATACTCACCGAAATCATTGGTCGGAAAGGGCACTCCTAAGTTTGTCAGTTTGATGAAAGATTTAACCGAGCAAGCGGCTTCGGTCAAGGCGATATCACCATGAACTCCGCCGCCAGAGTATAAGGTTTCGGCCAACTGAGACACCGAATCTTCACCATCAGAGGAAAGTGACATCTTATAATAAGTCTGTTTATCACTGCCGGTATTTCGCGATGTTCCCATATTTACACCTTCGGTGATAATTGCGATATTTCGTCGGCCCAGATCATAAAGCCAGTCCGCCGCATTAAAACCGGCACATCCTGAGCCGATGATGGCACAATCGAGGATGATAACCGGTATCTGCAAACCATTGACATCTATCATTGTATGTTCTTTATTCATGGATTTTTTTGGCAATTCCTCACGATATTTGCGAGAAAACTATTGCATTGCAAATGGGAATTCCCTTCTCCTCTTTATTTTTTTAACCATCAATGTTCCATCCCATTGACTTTGTAGGTAGCAGAAGCGTGAGAACATCTTTTGCCGGTTACAATCTACGAATATGAAATCCACCATCAGCGTTTAACACCTGCCCGGTACAAAAATCCAGATGACCGTTTGCTACTGCCATCACACATTTTGCTACATCTCTGGGAATCCCCATTCGTTTGATGGGAGTAAGCCCATCCGCTATCAAAGCTTCATATTTATCTTTTACCGCCGCTGTCATATCCGTCGCAATGATTCCGGGGCGAATCTCAAATACGCCAATGCCATATTCTGCCAAACGATCGGCGAAAAGAGAGGTGACCATGGACAATCCTGCTTTTGAGATACAGTACTCACCCCTATTTACACTGCTGGTATAACTGGAAATAGAAGTAATATTAACAATTCGGCATCCCGTTGCTCCTTGTTTAATCATTTGATTGGCAAATAATTGACACAAGAAAAAGGTACCTTTCAGATTAATATTTATCAATCGCTGAAAGCTTTCGGTCGTTGTTTCCAGAATATCCAGCCTTTCTTCCGGTGCTACTCCGGCGTTATTCACCAGCAGATCAATGCGACCCTCCCTTGATATGATTGCATCCAGAAAGTTTTGTCGGTCAGCCGGATTTGAGATATCGCATTTGATATAGTTTGATAAATCGGAATATTCGCGTGTGCCGGATCGATATACTTTCCAACCATTTTGTTCTAATTCTTCGGCAATCCCAAAGCCGATTCCTCTAGTTGAGCCTGTTACGGCGGCGATTTTCATCTTAATATTGCCTCCTCCATATGTTTTAAACAATCCCAGTTTAGCCATCAAAGCAAGTCTCCGCTTCTAAGCGTTAGCGTAGGCGTTGGGGTTGACTCTCCCACCCACTTATTGAGTCAGCCTTATCGACGATACCCCTTATTAAGATTGAACTACAGTCTAATATTCAATCACATGAGCCAACGAGCAACTTCCAGAGTGTTCAAGTTTTATAAGTATCCACATACATTTGCAGATACGCCGAAGTATCTCTTACGACACACCCACATAAACCTTTATCTCGCTTTAACTTAGCACATTTACTGCAAGCAACACAAACCTTTTTCCTATGCATCCGCCCGGTTTCCATAATATCCTTCGCGAAATCAGGATACGCAATAAACTGTCGTCCATAACCAATCAGACTGGCACCACCGGTTTCAAGCACCCAGGCGGCAACATAGGGTGAAAACTCACGTAACCAGCTATAACCTACGCCAACAATTTTTGCTTCAGGCACAGCTTTTTGCAATTGCGCAGTATGATGTATCAGCCGATATACCCCCTCTAAGGGGGCCTCATCGGGTAAATAAGCACCCAGATTATAGGGGCGATTAATATGGGGAACAAAATAGGGATTCCCCATCGTGACATTAATAAGAGTAACATCATGTGCGACCATTTCTTTCACAAGCTTGATTGGCTCAGATAGATCGATCTTTGAAACATCATTTGGCTCTGTTCCCCAGCCTTTACTTACAGGCAAGGCATCGTATAGATTGATTCTGGATGCAATAATAAAATCGGGATCATCAACCGCAGCACGAATTTTATCGATGATGTCAAACATCAATCGTGTGCGATTTTCAAAGCAACCACCGTATTTACCGGTACGATTGAAACAAGAAAAAAATTCATTCAGTAGATATCCGTGACAGGCTTTAATATCAACGCCGTCAAAACCGGCCTTCTTAGCCAAAACCGCTGATTGCACGAATTTCTCAACTAACTCATCCATGTAATCATCACTTACTAAGGGATAATCCTTTGTGATCCCGAGACGCTCATCTAATTCGGGCTTATGACTGGCAATGATGGGTGCGGGAACACCGGCAGGTTTACTATAACGGCCACTATGATTGAGTTGCAATATGGTCACCGGTCTGATCCCGGGAATCGCTTTTGCATAAATCCGCTCAGCGAGTTCCTTAAACCCGGGATATGTTTCCTCAGTCAAGTACAATTGTCCGGGATTAGAGCGACCTTCCTGACAAACACTCACCGCTTCCAACCAAATTAGGCCGACGCCACCGGCAGCAGCCCGCTCGTATTTGCGAAATGTTAATTCTGTTGGTGCCCCATACTGGTCTGAGTCGCCTCCCTCCATGGGATGGGCGACAAGAGCATTTGGGGCGACTCTGCCGCCTAAATCTACCGGCATAGTCAAGATTTGCAGATTGTCTGAAACCCCAAGGTCAAACCCGAAATGATCAATATCAGCTTTAAGTTCCTGTAACGATTTATAACTTAGTTTTCTAGACATTTTGTGCACCTGCTTTCATCTTACTTTAAATGTGCTTTGACGTTCTTAGGCGAGATTCACCCTCCGGGTACGCATTGCGCTAGCTTTGCTGATGACTTCCTTTGCAATGCTACCTAGGAAGTCAACCTTCGTGAACTCTATCGTCCGCCAGCATCTGCGCTTTGATACAAAGCTCAGCGGCCTTAAGAGCATGCTCTTGGGTCATGGCGTTTTCAGTACGGTTAAGACAATCAAGGATTAACTGCCCAAAAAGCGGGAAGCCGACCTGCCCATGCACCGAAATTTTCTTTTCATCAGTACCGTTAACAAGAAAGATATGATCACCTTGTGCATCAGTTGCTACATCGATATATTTGCGTAACTCCATATAACCGTCTGTACCAAGTATAATAGTTCGTCCATCTCCCCAGGATGCCAGTCCATCAGGGGTGAACCAGTCGACCCGGAAGTAATTACTTGCGCCATTCTCGCCGACCAACATCGCTTCCCCAAAATCTTCCAGTTCAGGATATTGGGGATTTGCGTAATTGGCAACCCGGCTACTTAGGATCGTTGCATCTTTTGCGCCGGAATAGAAAAGAAATTGTTCAATCTGGTGACTACCGATATCACAAAGAATACCACCGTAAAGCTCTTTTTTAAAGAACCACTCTGGTCGGGCCGGTGCATTTAGCCGATGAGGTCCAAGACCAATTACCTGTAGCACCCGGCCGATTGCTCCATCATGGATCAGATCTCCGGCGAAAACAGCGCATTCCGAATGAAGCCGCTCACTATAATAGACCATGTATTTTCTCCCGGTTGCTATTACCTTTTTTCGGGCCAAATCTAGTTGCTCAAGTGAAGTGAAAGGAGTTTTATCGGTAAAATAATCCTTACCGGCGTCCATGACCCGTAAACCCAAAGCACATCGCTTTGCGGGGATAGTCGCTGCCGCTACCAGTTTTATCGATTGGTCATCGAAAATCTCATCCTCCGATGCTACCGGTTTGACATCAGGAAACATCTTTAGAAAGGCTGCCACCTTAGTCGGATCAGGATCATATACATAACGCAGTGTTGCCCCGGCATCCATAAGACCGTTGCACATAGCGGAAATGTGCCCATGATCAAGCCCAATTGCCGCAAAGTTAAACTCACCGGGTGCAACAACCGGGTCAAATTTCCCTTTTGGGGCGTAGCTCATACCGTCTTTTATATTCATCGATATCACCTCAGAATTATAGTTCATTTTATTCAATTATATGTTTATATGCCAGAAACGTCAATAATATTGCCATTCTTTTCATATACAATCAAGAACGCGAACAACTTGACAATCCCTTCGCACAGCTGTAGTATTATTTTTAGTGCTTTTATTTCGGATTATTGTCCACGGCATGGTAGTAATACTTATTGAACATTAGGAGTCGAAATGCAAGAAATAATTATGGCTAATATGCACAACAACCCACTATTCTTAGTGGCACAGTTGGTGGGCTTTGTTGGTATGATTATTTATTTCTTTTCCTTTCAAACGAATAAGAAAAATCGTATCCTTATACTAGTGATGTTATCATCTGCTGTTTGGGGTGTTCACTATCTGTTGCTGGGCGCATTTACCGGTGCAAGTCTCAATTTTATTGAAGTTGTTCGCAATGCGGTGTTCTCACGAGGAGAAAAATTGAAACGTCCTCTCGTTTGGGCGATACTGTTTTCAGCACTTTTTGCACTTACCGGATTTTTCACGTGGATTGGTATACTTGGCTTAGGAACTACGGTAGTCTCGATTTTAGTCACTTTTGCTTTTTGTTTTGGCAACACCCGAGTCATACGTATATGTGCCACTATCTCGGCAATTACGTGGCTTATGTATAACGCCTCGGAGTTATCAGTTGCCGGAACGATTACGGAAGGATTCGCCTTGCTATCGTTGATGATCGCATTTTGGCGCTTCGATATTCGAAAAAAGCCCCAGGTAAAGGAGAAAAATGATGAAAACCAATAGAGAATGTATCAGTGCTATGCTACATTACGAGGATTTTGATAGAGTGCCGGTTATGCATTTTGGCTTTTGGGATGAAACACTTGAAAAATGGGTAAAAGAAGGACATCTAACCCAGGAAGAAGTACAAAAGGCAACCTCATACGGTAGTAATCAGGCTGATGGCAACGAATATGAACTTGCAATAGCCCGAAAATTAGGTTTTGATGATAATATTTTTGTATATACGGGTCAAAAAGGTAATTGGTATGATATGCCATTGTATCCACCCTTTGAAGAAAAAACTATCGAATGCTTTCCCGATGGTTCGCTGGCACAGCTGGATACGGATGGTGTTATAGTTTTAAAAAAAGAAGGGATAAAATCGATACCTTCTGAAATTGACCACACTGTCAAGAATCGTGAAAGCTGGGAAAAATATTATCTACCACGCCTTAGGTGGACACCTGAAAGATTGGATATGGATGCTATTCGTGAATTAATTGAGCAAAACGAGATGCGTCAGCGGCATCTTGCGGTTTATTGTGGCAGTATTTTTGGTAAGTTACGAAACTATTGGGGGCTAGTAGAGCTTAGTTATCTACAGGCGGACGATCCAAAATTACTTGGCGAATGTGTTGATGCCATCGGGCAGCTTTGTTTTGATGTTACAAAACATATCCTTAAAACAGGAGTTAAGGTAGATTTTGCACACTTTTGGGAGGATATATGTTATAACAAAGGTCCATTAATCAATCCTGAGGTTTTTAGAAAATATGCTGGAAAGCACTACCGGAGGATTGCTGATGAGTGTACAAAGTATGGGATAGACATTGTGTCTGTGGATTGTGATGGTTATATTGAAGATCTTGTACCAATCTGGTTGGATAATGGTGTGAATACAATGTTTCCAATAGAATATGGTGCCTGGGAGTACGATTTTGCGACCATGCGCAGAAAATTTGGTAAAGAGCTTCGTGGCCTGGGCAACATTAATAAAAATGTCCTTAGCATGTCTAAAAAAGCTGTTGATAATGAAATCGAGCGCGCCAAGAGACTGGTGGCTCTTGGCGGATTCGTTCCCTGCTTCGATCACCGGATTGCACCGGATGCAAAATGGGATTTGGTAAAATACTATTGCGAAAAAATGCGAGAGGCTTTTTAACCATACATCCTAACTACATAACTGCTCCATACGTAATTTCAGAAAATCTCTAGCTAGTTTAATATCATCAGCTGGGTTTTCCCCAACCTCACGTTCAATTGTAAGAAATCCGTTATATCCGATATCTGCTAATGCATTGAGATATCCATTGAAATCAACATCTCCTTGACCTAAAGGTAATTCCTCGAAATAGACGGCGTCTTTAATCGCACCTTCTATCACACCATACAATATTTCTATATCTGTTTCAATAAGCCTCCTACCATCTTTGGCATGGGTATGAACTATATAATCCTTTAGTGTATATACAGCTTTTACAGGGTCATCCCCAATAGTCATAACTAGATTAGCCGGGTCCATATTCACTCCAATTCCTTTACAAGAAATGATATCCAAAAAAACCTTTAATACCTGTGCTGTTTCAGGACCGGTTTCTATTGCTAAAACAACCCCCATTCTATCAGCGGATTGAGCTAAAGTATAACATGCGTCTAGCATTATCTTATAACGCTCATGTTCCGGATCAATGGGGATCACCCCTATGTGAGTTGTAATTATTGTTGTTTCTAAATCCAAGGCCATCTCAGCTATTCTCAATGTCCGTTCTATCAGTTCCCGATTCATTTTTGGCTCCATAAATCCATGACCAAAATCGCTACATAATGCGGAGAATCTCAACCCATATCCTTTTACAAGGCTTAAAAGCTCCTTACGATCTGATTTAGACATGTTCTCTGGAGTATATTTCCCATAATTTGCACCCATTTGGAACCCATCAAGCCCAAGATTGGAAACCTGTTTGATTGCTTCGGTTGTATCTGTACGAAATGATTCCAGAAAAGCACCAAGTTGAAATTTCTTCATAATCATCTTCTCCTATATCTTCTTTAAGGATGTTTCTTTCTGCTTGACTTCAAATACGTATACAATCAAAACCTATTTTTTCAGCAAAGCTCTCTATTTCCCTTGAAAATTCACCCATTCCCAACGCACTGTGATGTCCTGGTGCTTGTTGGCACCATTCGTCAAAAAAGATATGAAGTGGTTTATCTATCTTTACTCGACAATTAGGATTACCAATTTTCAACACATCGCCGGACACTACTTCAGCCACTGTATAAATCAATTTGAAGGGGCGGTCTGTACCGAATTGCGAAAGATTGAGTATAGTACATATGCCTTTCTTCATTTCAAAATTAATGCCGAGACCTTCACCAGTTTTACCGTGGTGTACTTCGAGATTTTCTAGGAGTGGTTTGCTCATTGCTAAATCGACATTACTTGGGCCATCATGTCCCATAAGAATTATATTTTCATTAAAATCTAACGACATAAATTCAGTAAACATGCCACCGCCACCGAGCATGTTTAAAACTTTCATCGCCATTGCAGCTTTTATATCACCTTCTGTTACACCGGGAATGCCCCGGGCTGATAATCGTGAAACAGCTAAGGCAGATTGTGCACGAAGCTCAATTATGTTTTTCTTTTCGCCCCACCAATAATAACCAAAAGCATCAATATTATACTTACGGATTATCTCATCAAAAGCAACTGCAATTTTAGCAGATTCTCGTATGTGCTCATCTGTTACTGAGTGATCTATTTCATAATATTCCTTGAGTTCAATATACATACTGTTAAGCTGTTCTTGAGTAACACGTTTAAATGCCTCTTCTATTTCCTCGACTTCAGGACGACATAATAGCAGCCCGGTTGCACTGAGGACACGAGAATCATCAGTTGGCATATCGATCATATCTGTATATGTATTGCCGATAACTGCAAATCGACATTTAGAAAAAGCAGTTGCAGCAGCGGCACCCATACAATCACGTTCAATTTCACTCCACAACCGATTATCACCAAAATGTCCGCTAATGACCTTGAACTTTTTCTTCATTGCGGTTAAAGCGCATGCGTATTCAGGAATTCCACATATTCCTTCATGATGAAGATATATGTCTGTTTCTGCATTTTTGAAATCATAAACCGCATCCTCGTGCGCATTAAGGAGTCGGATTGGTACGTCTACAATTTTAAGAGTAGGTATTATCATCATTCCGGTTGTATAACCAAACGGGAATATTAGCAAAATATCTATTTCGTTTTTATAAAATAATTCAGCTGCCTTTGATGCACTGCTAAAGTCATCAGCAAGTCCAGGGGTAATGACATCACCAAATTCTGTTAAATAGCTCAGAAGTGTATTGTACATATGCATTCCCATCTCTTTAAGACCGGGATATTGCTCCCAATACATTTTGTGTCCGGTAGGTAAAAGACCAATTTTCGGCTTAACTGTAGGTTTTAACATATTAAACACCGTGAATTCTGCATATTTAAAATGATTAAGTGTTTTAAACACTTCTATATCAACATAAAATTTAATGCAGATACTATCCTTTCTTCATTTTACTCAAGCTATCATTAAAAATCCAAGTGCTTGATGTGTTGACTCGTGCGTTCACTTCTACTAAATATATTCAAGGCATTATCTCTGAAAATCATTTTCTTCTCAACATCAGTTATACGCGCTCCCAAAACCGCACCCATATGATTGTAGTATGTTTGCATAGGTGCGTCGGAACCAAATAAAATTTTATGGGCACCAGCTTCACGAACCATTTTTTCGATCATTCCATTCAAGCGACCAGTATCATTCATATCTAAATATGCATTATTAAAACTTTTCGCAAGATTAATGGCGAGATCAGCTTGCCCTTGAATAGAGTGCCCCATAATGAAGATTATATTTTGATAGGTATCCAGTATTCGTGCTATTTTATCAGCCGAATTTCGTGATTCTCCATATATTGATGTTCCCCATGTATGGCATAATAAAATTAAATTGTTTTCATCAGCAAATTCCATAATAGGACGGTAGAGCTCATCGGTTATGTCAACCCGATGATAATCTGGCAGTAATTCGCCAATGCCAACATATCCGGGATTTTCTTCGAAATCTCGCTTTACCAAACCAATGTTATAACATGAGGGATTTATGCCATAATACCCCTTGAATTTCTCAGGATATTTTTTCATAGCATTTTTTATTTGAAAACGCTTTGTGTTGTAACTAAAAACATCCTCAAGCGGACAGCAAATAACAAACTCTACACCTGCTTCTTCCATAAAAGCACACATAGAATCCATATCATGTTCGGGATAATACAAACAATACTGTTGCCCCATGTGAGTATGGATATCGATGATTTTGTAATCCAAAATTCGGCTTATCATAACCGTACCTCACTTAACAAACGTTCAATGTTTCTATGTGCGATATTTTGCTTTGCTTCTTCAGGTATGTTAGCACGTATGAGATGATACATGCTTCCACCCATATTATTAGTCGGGAAATTGGCACTATATAACATGCGTTCGCTCCCGTATTCCGAACAAATTTCCTCGTATCCTCTTACCATACCAAAATCACCAGTATCAAAATAAAAATTCTCGTATGCTCTAAGTAATGGATATATATACCGAGCACTTGGCCAACACCCAATGTTTGTCAATACAACAGTAAGTTTTGGGAATTCATTCAAGACCTCAAAAACATATTCAAAGCCTGTCTTTGCTTCCAGAAAAAGTGGAATTTTCTTTTCACAAAGTATATCAAGTTGCTCTTTCATGGTGATGCCATTAAGTAAATAACGATTATGCTCAGGGAATGCTCGTAGTATTTTTACTCCGTGTTGCTTCATCGAGTAGAAAAACACATCGGGATGGTATTGTTTATCCGTTATACATGGTAATATTGTCCAGGAAGGAATCAATCGATCTTCAAACCCCTCTATTTCCGTCAAAAGAAGGTTGTTTCCGTATGTGGGATCCATTTCATACATCGTCTTGTGCCATACAATTGCGTTCTTTACTCCTGCATAGTCCATATAATCCAGAAGGCATAACGCATCGGAAGCGACATCGACCTTCTCCATTACAATGAAATGCTCATGATTTACCACTTCGTGGTTAACAATTTCATTACCGAAGCATATACTAGCGTCAAAAAAAATCAATACAGCCACCTCCGTTGTTTATNTACATCCGAGGAATGAACGTGGGTTTATTGTTAGTAAAAGATCTATGTTATTGCTTGATACGTTCTCTGCTTCCAGCATGATTTTGATATTTGTATGCACATGCGCATACCCCCAACCGCCAAAAGCACAGAGCATTGACTTCAGACAAATATCGTTCGCTAACAATAATTGATTTATGTAACCTTCTTTCACTAATTCTATCAACATAGAAACTCTGGCCCGATCTGTTTCAAAAGGTCCACCGGCAAAAGCGCCATTCTGTGGTGGAAAGAAGAATTCCTTTCCGAAATTGTCGAATTCCACATATACGCCCATATTCAGGAATTCTCGGATATAATCATGATCAAATGATACATCCAAATGGCAAACGCAGATTTGATTTGGCGGCACCCCTAAATCGATAAGCAGGCGTGTTGCTTCTAATCCGGAATGACTCCATGGATACGTATGCAGATATAACGGCAATCCGCTTGCCATTTGCGTAATAGCTGCCCCTTTTAGGGATTGCAATTCGAAGGGATTGATTTCTTCACTTACGCCGATTTCCCCTATCACACCCGGTAAAACCCCTGTTTGATCAACTCCGTTTTCAATCTCATTAAGCATAAAATCGGCAATACGATTCGCATCCCAGCAT